>Ga0123357_10000163_pt1 | contig 60201 bp, 59 predicted proteins | sample TergutEmb28metaG_FD_89873 | JGI IMG/M metagenome (GOLD analysis project Ga0123357, IMG submission 89873) | Embiratermes neotenicus P4 segment gut microbial communities from Petit-Saut dam, French Guiana - Emb289 P4 | ecosystem: Host-associated > Arthropoda: Insects > Digestive system > Gut ...
AGTCGTTTGGTCAGCCGACTGTCACCAAAGTCGGCTCCCTCAAAGTCATTGTATGCAACCATCGGCCAGCTTTGATCATGCTTGGGCTCACAAGAAAAGAAAATTGTGTAGGATCCTTAGGGGGGGCGGAGCCCCCACGAAAAGATGGTGCCGTTCGGGCGCTGCTTCGCAGCGCGTTCGGCTTCTGCGCGAACTTCTGCCGAACGGCACTATGACGATGACCATGGATGTTAAACATTGCATTATTGAGCTCGAAAAGACTGCTCTCGATCGCTGGTGCAGAGGCGATCCTTCGGGGTTTCTTGAAATATCGGCCGCGGACGTTGTCTACTTCGACCCATTTCTCCCAACACGGCTCAATGGGTGGCGTGAGCTTTCCCACTATTACGAAAGTATCCGCGGAAAAATCTTTGCGCTGCATCACGAAATGATTGCGCCGCTCGTCCAAGAAATTGGCGACGCAGCCATCCTGACTTTTCAGTTCATTTCGAGCGGTGACGACCATGCCGCCGAGTTGCGCTGGAATTGCACGGAGGTTTATCGTCGGCAAACCGAAGGTTGGCGAATCGCGCAAACCCACTGGTCCTTCACCAGCCAAGGCACACAAGAGGAATAGATCGCACCTGCGAGGGGGAACGCTCGGTCAGAACTGAGTCTCTCGGGCTTTTGCAAGCAGTTTCGAACGTCGCACAAAGATGCGTCGCATGATGTCGTACGTGAACGGCGTACGTGGAAAAACAGGGCTCGATCCGAGTTGACGTCGTGCAGCGTCGTCCCGTACGTTACGAATCCTCGAACGGCAGCGCTCTGCATTCCAGGACGCTTACTCGAGGCAAGTACCATAATTCGAATATGTGAAGTGGAGGCATCCCAATGGCAGTGGGCAAGGTGAAGTGGTTCAACGACGAAAAGGGCTGGGGCTTCATCAAGCAAGATAGCGGCCCTGATGTCTTCGTTCACTATTCGCAGATCTCTGGCGATGGCCGCCGCCGTCTCTTCGAGGACGAGACTGTCGAATTCGAAATCAAGGAAGGCCCAAAGGGCCTCCAGGCGATCAACGTCATTCGTCAGGCCGGCGCGCAGCTCGGCGCCTAGTGCCTGTCCCTAGATACGGGACTCAGAGCATGTTTACCAGCCGTTGCGAGCGAATCGAGGCTAGGGCGGAGCGCGAGGAGCCCGCGCAAGCGTACTTGTCGTACGTGCGCAGGCACCCGAGCGCCCAACCGACGCATCGATTCGCGCCGCAGACTGTAGAACACGCTCTAAGGTGCAAGCGATGGAGACCACGGGGCGCCTCGTCAGCGTGATCGTTGACTTTGACGTTTGACGTGAACGGCGACGGCGACGAACCGGTTTTTTCGTTCACGTCGTCGTCAAACGATCACGTCAACGTCAACGAGGGGCTCCACATAAAACGCGCGCTTGTCGCCTCGGTCCGGAATTCAGGGACACGCCCTAGCTAGCGAGAGCCATGGCTTTCGAGCTCAACGTGACGTGTGCGCATCGCCATGGGACTTTCAAATACAGCGCAACCGAGTTGCGCTGTAAGCCGCTTCGATTTGACGCGATCTCGTCGTTGGGGCATTTGTACTCTTAAAAGGAGTACAATCTCCCCGCGATGCCGCAGCCGGGGGCTCCCCTGGCGGCGCGCAGGAAGGCGGGCCGGCGCCGTAGGCGCCGCCCGCCGACGAGCACCGCCCAAGGGGAGCACGCGCGGCGAGCCGAAGGCGAAACGCGCGGTGGGGTCCACTCAGAGCGAGTTCAACAGCCTGCTGCGCAAATCGATACGTCGGTTGGGCGCTCGGGTGCCTGCGCACGTACGAAAAGTACGCTTACGCGGGCTCCTCGCGCTCCGCCCTAGCCTCGATTCGCTCGCGACGGCTGCCCTACACGCTCTCAATCAATAACTGAGGATCGGCACGTCTGCGATGCGAAAGGTCACGGTTTCCGGTTCGTAGACGCGCGCCTTGACGGACGACAAGGTTCCTTCCGCGTCGAACTCGTAGACGTTGAAGCCTGCCATCTTGTGCTCGTTGTCGTGATGAAGCGACGCGCTCGTTGCGCCGAGCACGAGAAGTTCACCTGCACGCGTCACGAGCGGCCTCCGTTGACGAACATGGAGATGGCCATGAAGAACGATGCCCTTGTCGAGATGCGCGAGCGCCGCGGCGAGCGCACGCGCGTCCCACAGACCCTCGGCCATCGTTTTCAATTTCGATCGCGGGTTATGTAGAGGATGATGCAAAGCGATAACGGGGGTTCGCTTCTTCACTTCGTCGTGCGCGAGAATGCGCTCGAAGGCTGCAATCTGCACACGTCCGAGCTCGCCCGAGGCAATGAACGGAGGCCGGGGCACCGCGCTCGACAGACCGATGATCGCAACGGGGCCGCGAAGCTTGACGAATGGAAAACGGCCGAGCGGGATCGACGCAGCGAGCTCGGGCAGATCGCTCTCGACGTACGGCGCGAAGAACGAACCGAAGCGTCGCGATCGCAGAGCACCGCGCGTGTAGAGATCATGGTTTCCCGGCACGATGGAGATCTGATCCGAACGCAAACCGAGCTCGGCTTCGAGCAGAGCGCGTGCGGTCTCGAACTCGCCTTCGAGCGCGAGGTTCGTCAGATCGCCCGTGATGATCGCGTGATCGACCCGCGCGCGCGCAATCTCGCGCGTGACGGCACGGGCATAGGCCACCTTGTGCTGGTGATTGCGCTTTACCTTGAGGTTGACCCATCCGGTGAAACGCTTGTTGAAAAACCGAGTCAGGCCCGCGCCTTCGAGTGCGAGCACGTGAAGATCGGAGAAGTGCGCGATGCGCATGAGAGCGTGTTTACCAGCCTGCTGCGCGAAATCGATTCGGTTTTGACGGCGCCTTCGGCGCTGTCGGCCCGCCTGCGGCGGGACCTCAGGTGGGCGCTGCGGTGCCTGCGCACGTACGAAGAGTACGCTTACGCGGGCTCCTCGCGCTCCGCCCTAGCCTCGATTCGCTCGCGACGGCTGGTAACCACGCTCTGAGGCTTGAAATCTAATTCAGCGGTGCGCTCGCCGCGACCGAATACGCGCATCGGAAACCGATCTCGCGTGTGGCCAAAACCGACGCGTTGCGTGCGGCCGTTCGAAGCATGAAGAGCCCGTCGCGGTACGATCCACCGCGAACGACGTGCCCGTCGCCGCCTTGCGAAGGTCCCGTGGGATCGGTCTCTCGGGAGCGCGGATAGCCGAAGCCATCTGCATCGCGATCGTAGAGATCATGCACCCATTCAGCGGCGTTGCCGGCCATGTCGTAGAGCCCCGTGCTCGTCGCGCCGTCCGGGAACGAGCCCGCGGGTGCGAGACCAAGGAAGCCGTCCGAGCCGTCCGTCGGATCGACCGCGAACGCACCATGGTTGGCGAGGTGTCCGTTTTCGAGATCACCCCACGGGAAGACGTGTTTCCCCCCGCCGCTCGCAGCGAAGTCCCACTCTGCTTCCGTTGGCAAGCGGCCGCCCAACCACGTGCAATATGCAACCGCATCGTCCCAGCGCACGTGCGTGACCGGAAAGTCGGGTCGATCGTAGCGTGCGTCGCCCCTCGCAAACGATGGCGGCGGGCAGACTCCGATTTCTTCGCATTGCCTGTACGCGCGCACCGTCACCTCCGTGCGATCGATCTCGAACGGCGAAAGCGTGACTTCGTGCGCGTGGCCCTCGGCGCGAATGACGGGTGCGGGGCTCCATGCGCGAGAGCTGTCTTCGCAGTCGGCGCCGAGCGCTTCGCGCGCGCACATCGCGACGGCACGGACCATCTCCTTCGGCGTCGAGCCCATGACAAAGCGCCCGCCAGGCAACCGTACGCGCCCTTCGACGGCAGGGCGCAGCGCCACGACACCGTTGGCGGGCGCGCGGCTGTCGCCGCGTTCGAAGCCGAGTTGGAAACGCGCGACGCGTTGAGGACGATGCGACAGCGCGAGACGCGAAGGCGATGCGTCGGGCTCGCCGCCCTCATGACAACTCGTTGCCATGAATACGGCGAAGAGGAGTGCGCCCCGCGCGATTACGCGGCGCCGTTCTTCCGCACTCGGACAAGGGATTCGAGTTCGCCTGCAAGGCTCGCCGCCATCGCGCTCGCCATGCGGCAACTGGGCGGCGCCCTGTCCGTCGAATTGCCCGAAGCATGACCGTCGAGCAGCTGCTCGATCTCCTGAGCGAGCTTCAGTGCTCGCGATAAATTGTCCCTCACGTCGCTCCCGCGGGCGTAACAGAGTTCCGGTCCCCCGAGTGGTATCACGCTCTCGTTTTGAGGACTCATGGGAATGCCTCATCATCTAACTCGTTTTGCTGAACTCGTCATCGACGATCGCCGCTTTTTTCGTTTTCGGGTAAAAGAAATTCGCTTTGCGATCATCCGATATGAATCGTGTTCTGGCACGCTTTCTGGCTCGCTCGGCGCGCGCGTCGTTCGTGATGGTTTGTGCCTTGTTTTCCCTTGCTGGATGTATGCGTACACCTTCTCCGCTTTCGCCACATATCCAGGGATCGATTGGCTTACCGCATGACGGTGTACTCACAGGTGCGCACGAACTTCCATGCAACACGGGTTCAATCCGCTGTCTTCGCCAGAACCATCGACACTTCGGAACGCCGCGTTTCATCGCCGGCATTCAGCGCGCGGCCGCGAAAGTCGCTTTCGCAAGACCGTCCTCAATGCTCACGGTTGGCGACGTATCAGCAAGAGGCGGAGGCCGTATTTCGTCGCACGCCTCACACCGAACGGGACGCGACGCCGATCTTCTCTTTTACTTCGTGACGCTCGAAGGTGTGCCCGTAACGACACCTGACTTCCTCCGCGTCGGCAACGACGGTCTCGCGTGGGATCCATCGAGTAAGCGATTCCTCCGTCTCGACGTCGAGCGCGAGTGGGCGCTCGTCAAAGCTCTCATCTCGGATGACGACGCGCGCATCCAGTGGCTCTTCGTGAGCAGACCCGTTCGAGCCATGCTTCTCGAGTGGGCGCGCGCGCGCGGCGAGTCGACCGAGACTCTCGCGCGCGCCATGGACGTGCTGCTGCAACCGGGGCCTCCCGCGCAGCCGCACGACGATCACATTCACGCGCGCACGGCGTGCGATCCCGACGAAACGGCTCATGGATGCGAGCCGTTTGGACCGGTCCGTCCGTGGATTGCCGCGTTCGATGAGGCGTCGGCGCGAACGATTGCACAGGCCGACTCGATGCAAGTGCTGCTCGAGGCCATCCTCCGTCCCCTCGATTCTTCGGATGTGCACGCCAGCCGCTGACAACGTCCTCGTTCACGGTGACGCGCGCACTCTCGGCGCAACACTCGCATCCGCGAGCTTCGATCTCGCGTATCTCGATCCACCCTTCAAAGTCGAGAAGTCATTCGGCGCGCGTCTCACGCGAGGCGGTCGCGCAAGCGGTCCCATCGCGTACGAGGACACCTGGCCGTCGCTCGCAGCTTACCTCGCGTGGCTCGAAGAGCGTGTCGCCATCGTTCGTGATCTGCTCTCGGCGCACGGCACGATGTGGCTGCATCTCGACGCGCGCGCCGTGCACGAAGCGAAGGTGCTCTGCGATCGCATCTTCGGCAAGAAGTGCTTTCGCGGCGAAGTGATCTGGGTACCAGGCAACGGCAGCAAGAGCCGAAGTGGGCCCGGCATGGGCCATCAGACGCTGCTCCTCTACGCGCGTGGAAGCGATCCCGTGTGGAACGGCAAGGATCCGGCGCTTCGGGCGCCGTTCGCGGCGACGAGCCAATCTATGCATTTTACACGCACAGACGAGAACGGGCGGCGCTATCGCGATCGGATCGTGAGCGGCAAAACGTACCGCTATTATGCGGACGAAGGCCGCGCGCTCGGCAGCGTGTGGACGGATTGCCCGGCCATGACCGCGAACACGCCTCTTCGTCGTGAGACAACGGGTTACCCAACACAGAAGCCACTCCGGTTACTCGATCGCATCGTGCGAGCGTCGAGCTCGGAGGGATCGCACGTGCTCGATCCCTTTTGTGGATCGGGCACGACGCTCGTGGCCGCGGCGAGCACCGGGCGCCGCTTTGCCGGATGCGACGTGGGCGCCCTTGCGATCCGCACAACGCGTACACGTCTTGATGCCGCCCGCGTGGGTTACACATTCCTCGATGCTTTGCATGTAAAGCATCAATTAGAACGCGTTTGATAACCGTCGCGAGCGCCGCGAGGCCAAGGCGGGTCCGAGGAGCCCGCGTAAGCGTACGTTGTTGTACGTGCGCAGGCACCGCAGGACCCAACGCGGGCATCGCGGCGCGCAGCAGGTTAGCAAACGCGTTTTAGCGCAGGTGGGCTTCGACGAACCACAGATCCTTGTCGACCGCGCGTGAGACTTCGGTGAAGAGATCCGCCGTGTCCTTGTCTCCGAGTTTGTCGGCTTCATCGATGGCTGCGCGGACCTTCGCGCCGTACGCAGCAAGGGACAGAGAGACCGCTTCCACGTGCGCGCGACCGTCCGGAAGGTCCACCGAAGGTGACTTGAGCGACGAGCGCTTGACGACGGAGCCGAGCAAGCCGTCGGCGACTCCTCCGAGTTGCACCGCGCGCTCTGCGAGATCGTCGACACCGCAAGCAACGTGCTCCGCAACAGAGTCGAAGAGCTCGTGCAGCGCGATGAAGTTCGGCCCCTTGACGTTCCAGTGCGCGTGCTTGACTTGGCCATGTAGATCGATGCCATCGGCAAGACGCGCATCGAGAATTTTCACGATGGCGGCGCGAACATTCTCCGGCAAATCATTCTTCGTTTGATGCATCATACATGTTCCCCCTCTGTATTGATTCGACTCGAACGCCGGCTAACCCGTTCTAACCGGTGAGGATCCGCATGGGGTGCTCGATCAGCGACCGTAGCTCCGCGAGAAAAGCTGCACCCACGGCGCCATCAACGACGCGGTGATCGCACGAGAGTGTCATTGCGAGCTTCTTGCCGGGGACAACGACACCGTCGCTCACGACCGGTTCGCTGCGAACTTGGCCGATGGCGAGAATGGCACCCTCGGGCGGGTTGATGACGGCCGAGAACTCGTCGATACCGAACATGCCGAGGTTCGAGATGGAGAAGGTCCCGTCGGTCATCTCTTCGGGCCTGAGTTTCTTCGCGCGCGCGCGTGCCGCGAGATCTCGGATCTCGTTTGCGACAGCGACGACGCTCTTCTGATCGGCGTTGCGCACGACGGGCGTGACGAGGCCGTCGGGGATGGCGACGGCGACGGAGATGTCGATGCGATGATGGATAAGGATCGCGTCGTCGGAGAACTGCGCGTTGCACTCCGGTACGCGAACGAGCGCCGTTGCCACCGCTTTGACGAGAAGATCATTGAGGCTGATCTTGAACGGCTTGTCGTCCGTCTTCTTCTTGCCCTCGGCGAGCTCGCCGTTGACGAGCTCGCGCAGCGCCGACAGCGGCTCGGCGTTGACGTCGATGGTCAAGTAGAAGTGAGGCACCGTCTGCTTCGACTGGACGAGGCGCCGCGCGATGGCCTTGCGCATCTGCGAAAGCGGACGCACTTCAGGCGCGGCAAAGGCAGACGCCTCGGGCGTGCGCGCGACGGGCGCACTCACTCCACCACCGCTCGGACGCGTTCCGAGCGTGTCGAGATCTGCGGGGACGAGGCGCCCGTGCTCGCCCGAGCCCTGCGCGTTCGTGAGATCGATGCCACGTTCGCGCGCGGCCCTGCGGATGTAAGGAGACGCGAGGACGCGGCCGCCCGCGACGCCGTCGATAACGGGCGCCATGTCGGCGTCGCGTTCGGTTCGCGTGAGGACGCTGCCACGGCTCACCGGACCGCCCGCAGGTGCAGCGGGCTTTGTTTCTGCTGCCGGAGGCGCGGCACTTGGTGCGGGTTCCGCTGCTGGAGGAGGTGCTTTTTCTGCGGGTGGTGCAGGCGCTGCGGCCGTTGCCTTCGCGACGAGATCCGTGATGTCGTCGCCGGCAGCGCCAACAACGGCCACGGCTTGACCGAGCTTCACGTTCGCGCCGGCCTGCACGAGGATTTTGAGGAGCGTGCCGCCGTCGAAGGCACGAAACTCCATGGTTGCTTTGTCGGTTTCGACCTCTGCGAGCAGATCATCGACGGCGATGTTGTCGCCTTCGTTTTTGTGCCACGCAACGAGGATGCCCTCCTCCATGGTGGGGGAGAGCTTGGGCATGTCGAGGATCTTCGCCATTCTGTCCGCCTTCAGGCTTGAGCCGAGGAACTCGGGTTCTGTGCTGCGCGCCCGCGCGCGATCGCGCGCTTGACCGCGGAGACGACGCGCCCCGCTTGCGGCATGCAAAGCTGTTCGAGCTTTGCGTTGTACGGCATGGGCGTGTCGAAGGTCGTCACGCGAAGGATCGGCGCGTCGAGCCAGTCGAACGCGAGACGCTGTACCCGATCCGCTACCTCGGCGCCGACGCCGCCGTAGGGCCAGCCTTCGTGCACGACCACGCAATGATGCGTCTTTCGCACCGAATGCACGATGGTGTCTTCGTCGAGCGGCCGGAGCGATCGAAGGTCGACGATCTCGACCGAGATACCTTCTTTTTCGAGGGCAGCAGCCGCTTCGACCGTCACGTGCGTCATGCGCGAATAAGAGACGAGCGTGCAGGCGGTGCCCCGGCGGATGATTTCGGCTTTGCCGAGGGGCACGACGACGTCGCCGTCAGGGACTTCGCCTTTGATGCTGTAAAGCGTCTCCGATTCCATGACGAGCACGGGGTTGTCGTCGCGAATGGCGGCCTTCAACATGCCCTTGGCGTCGGCAGGGAAGGCAGGTGCAATCACTTTGAGGCCGGGCACGGTAGCGTAAAAGTGCTCCATGGCTTGGCTGTGCTGGCTGCCAACCTGCACGGCGCTCGCGTTCGGCCCGCGGAAGACGATCGGGCAATTGAATTGGCCGCCCGACATCTGCCTAATCTTTGCGGCTCCATTGAGGATTTGATCGAATGCAATGGCCGAAAAATTCCATGTCATAAATTCGATGATGGGGCGGAGGCCCACCATGGCCGCACCCACACCGATGCCTGCAAATCCACCTTCTGCAATGGGCGTGTCGATCACACGCTGCGGCCCGAATTTGTCGAGCATGCCTTCGCTGACTTTGTACGCACCTTGGTAATAACCAACCTCTTCTCCCATGAGAAAGACGCGGTCGTCGCGCACCATCTCTTCGATCATGGCTTCGCGAAGGGCGTCCCGGAACCGGATGACACGTGCCATCGTTTTCTTTCCTCGTTAGGCCGCAAACGGGCCATCGTAGGTCGTTTTCTCTAAAACCGAAACATCAGGCTCTGGACTCTCTTCAGCAAATTTCACGGCATCCGCCACCTGGGCTTCCACTCCATCTTCAAGAGTCTTGAGGCGCGCTTCACCATAGCCATCCCGCACGAGCTCCGTTCGCGCACGCATGATGGGATCGCGCTTCTTGTGTTCTTCGAGTTCGGCTTGCGTACGATATTTCGCCGGATCGCTCATGGAGTGACCGCGGTAGCGGTAGGTGCGGATTTCAACGAGCGTGGGGAGGGAGAGATCGCGCGCGCGTGCCACGGCTTCGCCGATGCGGTGCTCGACGCTGAGAACGTCGTCGGCAAAGAAGCGATCGCGATCCATGCCGTAACCGAGAGCTTTCATGGACACGTCTTCGATGCTCATCGTGCGCGAGAGCGGCGTGCCCATGGAGTACTCGTTGTTTTCGCAAATGAAGACGATGGGCAGCTTCCAGAGCGCTGCGAGAGACACGCCTTCGTGGAAGCCGGCAATACTGACTGCACCGTCGCCAAAGAAGCAGAGCGTGACCGTGCCGTCGGCGCGGTACTTCGATGCGAAGGCGACGCCCGCGGCGAGCGGAATGTGGCCACCCACGATGGCATGGCCGCCGAGCATCCTGCTCTTGGCGTCGAACATGTGCATGGAACCGCCGAGGCCACCCGAGCAGCCCGTTGCCTTGCCATAGAGTTCCGCCATCATCGCGCGCGGGTTCATGCCTTTGGCAATGGCAATGCCGTGATCTCGGTAGGTGGTCACGACGTAGTCTTCGGGTTTGAGTGCTGCGATGGCGCCGACGCCCACCGCCTCTTGTCCGATGTACAGGTGCAAGAAGCCGCCGACCTTTCCTTTCGCGTACGCGCGCGCGGCCTCCTCCTCGAGCCGGCGGATGAGCAGCATGCGCTGATAGAGATCTGCGAGGTGATCGAGCTCGGCGCTCGGTCGCGTAAGTGGAACGGGTGATTCGGGAGCTTTTTGATCGGTTGAAGGCATGAGAATGTTCATGAGTGGATTGGTAAAAGCACCTTCGCGCAAAATAAGTTTTGTAGTCGAGGCACGCTTTTAGTGAAAGGGGCGTTGGGCCTGCGGCGAACGCGTTTGCTAACCTGCTGCGCGCCGCGATGTCTTCGTTGGGCCCTGCGGTGCCTGCGCACGTACAACAACGTACGCTTGCGCGGGCTCCTCGGGCCCGCCTCGACCTCGCGTCGCTCGCAACGGTTATCAAACGCGTTCGGTGCTGCGCGCAGTGCGGCCGGAGCTCTCAGTCGTCGTGAAGCGACGAGGCCGGACTGGCGTGTTCGGGTGATCCGGTGTCCTCCTTTGGAGCCTCCGCATCGGGCGGCGACGCATCCGTCACCGATCCAGAGCGCACGGGAGTGTGCGGCTTGTGCGACGTGCCTGCGACAGCAGGTGACGGCGGCGCGGATGCCGAAGCATCGCTCGCTGCATCTTGTCTCGCCAAGCTGTCGTCTCGTGTTTTTCGCCCCCATAAAAACAGCGCCACGATGACGAGCACGGCCGCGGCCGCGGCGATGTTCTGCGCTCGCTCCGTGCGCTTGCGAGTGTAAAGCGTCAGCCGAACTGGCGTCTCGGCGATGATCGGCCGCTCGTTCGTGCGCTGGATGCGCTCCGCATGCGCGACCCGCGAGCTCAATGGACGCCGGTCCATCTCGACACCGTCGATGTTGATCCCCGGCAGCTCCGGTCGCAAAGGTTCCGCGGGCGGATCGTTCTCGAGCGAGGGCCATTCGATGGCATGCGCGACGGCGTCGCCAAGTTCCGCGCACGAGGAGAACCTGCGAGTAGGATTTTTTGCGAGCCCCCTATCGAACACCTTCGTGAGAGCGCGCGCGATGGCGGGACTGCCGATGCGAGCGTCGACAGGGGCGGGGGGATCGCTCGCAACGTGGCCCACGGTCACGAGCGGATCGTCGCTGCCGAACGCGCGCACACCCGTTGCAGCTTCGTAGAGCGTTGCTGCAAGTGCAAACTGGTCCGACGCGGCGCTGAATTCGCCCTTCGCGAGCGCCTCGGGTGCGGTGTACGCCGGCGTGCCGAGGACCGTGTTCTGTCGCGTGATCGTCGACTCGGGGATGCGCGCGATCCCGAAATCAGCGATTTTGGCGCCCGTGCGACAGAAGAGAATGTTTTCCGGCTTGATGTCGCGATGGATGACGCCTGCTTCGTGCGCGAACGAGAGCGCGGAGCCAAGCTCTCGTGCGAGCCGCGCAACTTCGACGAGCGGCAGAGGCCCGGTGCGCAGCCGGTCGCGGAGCGACTCGGGACCGTCCTGATCCGACGTGCTGCTGTCGTGGCTCTCGGGGCCGCGGACGTATTCGAAGACGAGGAAGAGGCCGACCGCGTTGTCCTCGCCCATGTCGTGGAGCGTGACGATGTTCGGGTGGCTAACCGCCGCTGCTGCACGCGCCTCGTGGCGCATGCGCACGAGGAGCTCGTCGCGAACCCAAGGAGGCAGCGCGAGATCATCGCGCAACACCTTGATGGCGACCCCGCGACCGAGCACCGTGTCACACGCGAGCCACACGCGGCCCATGCCGCCTTGGCCGAGCAGGCGCAGGACCTCATAACGACCGATCATTTTGGGTCGCTGCTGTACCTCGGGGAGCTCGGGAGGGCGGGGAGGGGCGGGCGAAATCATTTACATGTGCGGGTTCCAGCACGCCGCCTTGTGGCGGGTGCCTAGCGTTTTCTCAGATAGAATTGGGATCTCACGATCACACATCCCTTCGATGGCGCGCGGACAGCGAGGATGGAAGGTGCAGCCCGGCGGGGGTTCGATCGCCGAGGGTGCGTCGCCGGGGACAACGATGCGAAGTCGTTTCTTTTCTGGATCTGGTGTCGGGATGGCTGAGAGAAGGGCGCGCGTATACGGATGCAAAGGCGCCGCGTAGATTTGCGCTGACGTACCTTGCTCGACGATCTTGCCGAGATACATCACGCAAACGCGCTGGCTGATGTGACGTACGATGCGCAGATCGTGCGAGATGAAAAGCAATGCGACGCCGAGTTCGTCTTGCAGATCCATGAGCAGGTTGACGATCTGCGCCTGGATTGAAACGTCGAGTGCGCTGATGGGTTCGTCGCACACGATGAACTCCGGTTTTACGGCGAGAGCGCGCGCAATGCCAATGCGCTGGCGTTGTCCGCCGGAGAATTCGTGCGGGTAGCGATCCATCATGTCCGGACGCAAGCCCACCTTCACGAGCAGGCTCTCGACCATGGCCTCTTCTTCCGTCTTCGTGTTGGCAAGCCTGTGAATTTGGATCGCCTCACCGACGATCGCTCGCACGGTCATGCGCGGATTCAGACTCGAGTACGGATCCTGAAAGATGATCTGCATCTTTCTGCGAAGCGGCCGGAGCTCTCTCTGCGAGAGCGGCACGATGTCGCGTCCGTCGTAGACGACGCGGCCGAACGTGGGTTCGACGAGGCGCAGGAGAAGGCGGCCGAGCGTGCTCTTTCCACATCCGCTCTCGCCAACGAGGCCGACGGTTTCTCGACGCCGCACGCGAATCGACACGTCGTCGACAGCACGCAGCACGCGCTCGCCGCGCGAGAGCAGACCTCGACGAACAGGGTAGTACTTGCCGACGTGATCGGTGGCGACGAGCGTGTGCGGCCCGCGAGCCGCGTTGCCATACTCATCCATCGCGACGTTCTCGCTCTCGCCCATTCTTGAGAGGGTGTTTAGCAGCCGTCGCGAGCGACGCTAAGAGCATGTAGGGCAGCCGTCGCGAGCGAATCGAGGCTAGGGCGGAGCGCGAGGAGCCGCAGCAGGCTGCCCTACACGCTCTAAGATCATACCTCGTCGGCGCGGATGCACCGCGCAAGGTGCGGCGTACTCTCCTCCGAGACGGGCAAGAGCGCAGGCTCCCTTTCGCGGCAGGCCTCGATGACCATCGGGCAGCGATCGGCGAAACGGCAACCTCTAGGCAGCGCGAACAGATCAGGCACGAGTCCTTCGATCACCGGCAGGCGCGTGCGGCTCTCCTTGCGCCTCACGTTTGGCACGCGCTCGGACGTAGCAAGGTCCGTCTCCGCCGACGCCAGTGCTGCAAGCGTTTTTCTGTCGAAACTTGGCAGGCTTCGCAAGAGGCCGCGCGTGTAGGGATGACGAGGCCGTGCGAACAGCGCCGCGGCCCTCGCACTCTCGACGACGCGTCCCGCGTACATGACGAGGACGTCGGTGCAGACCTCGGCGACGACGCCGAGATCATGCGTGATGAGCACGATGCCCATGCGAAGGTTATTTTTCAGTGTGCCGAGGAGCTCGAGGATCTGTGCCTGGATGGTCACGTCGAGTGCCGTCGTTGGCTCGTCGGCAATGAGCAGACTCGGCTTGCAGGCGAGTGCCATGGCGATCATCACGCGCTGGCGCATGCCGCCCGAGAGCTGGTGCGGATAGGCGTCGACGTTCGTTTCAGGCGATGCAATGCCAACGAGGCGCAGCATCTCGATGGCTTTCTCACGCGCCGCGCGGCGCGACTTCTTTTGATGCAGGCGGATGGCTTCGATGATCTGCGTCCCCACGGTGTACACGGGATTCAGGCTCGTCATCGGCTCCTGGAAGATCATCGAGATCTCGTTGCCGCGAACATCCTGCATCTGCCGCTCCGTGAGCTTCAGCAAGTCTGTGCCACGAAACTCGATGGTGCCGCGCTCGATCGTGCCCTGGCGAGCGGCGATGAGTTGCAAGATGCTGAGTGCAGTCACGCTCTTTCCGCATCCGCTCTCGCCAACGATGCCGAGCGTTGCGCCTTCGCAGACGTCGAACGAAACTTCATCGACTGCGCGAAGTGGACCGCGATCCGTGTGGAATGTCGTCACTAAGTCGCGAACGCGAAGCAACGGCGCCGATTCCGACATGTCCGCTCATGGTAAGATTTTTTGCGTGATCGGGTCGAGCGCGAGTTTCCTTCCTGTCCTTGTTGCGGCCGCTGTCACTCTCGCGTCGTGTGCACCGCGCGCGCGCATGTGCGTCGCTACTTCGGAATGTCCGGCGGAGGCGGCGTGCGTTGCGGGTCGCTGTCAGCTCGACAAGCCCGACGTCAAGCCCGCGCTCGAAACCGCAAGCCGGTGGGTCGTGCGCCCCGTCGACATTGCGTTCGTTCGCAAGGGCGACAACGCCGACCCTTCGCTTCCGCCCGCGTTCGTGCTCGGCAAAGAGGGCGGTGTACTCCTTCTTCGTTTCTCGGTGACCTTGCCGAAGCACGTCAACATCGTTGAAGCGTATGTCGTGCTTCACCGCGCCGAGGAGATCGACGCCGATCCCGAAGCGGTGATTTTGCGTACCACGCGCATCGTCGAGCCATGGGTCAGCCGGTCCGTCTCATGGGGGCGGTTGCCGCGGCTCGAAGACACACGCGCACCGGCCACGCGTTTCGAGCCAAACGGATCGTCGATCGTGCGGCTCGACGTTCGCGATCTCGTGCGTGGTTGGAGCCGCCGTGATCCGACGGATCAGGGCGTCGCAGTGATTGCGGACAGTGCGAGTTCGACTCGGGTGGCCTTTGCGTCTCGCGTCTCCGGCACAAGCTCACCGAACGTGGAGCCGTACCTCGAGCTCTATATCCAGTAAAAAACTGGTTGCGTTCGAAGATTCGAGTTGCGCTCTTCGTCAGAACCTTTGAACCTGGCAGTGGTGCAACTCTTGACCGTTGCCGCATAGCAGTTGAACCTAAGAAGATAAGCTGACGCTTCCATCACCCGCGTTGGCAAGGAGAATGGACGATGCGAGTGTCGAAGGCTCTGGGCTCTGTGGTTGCGGTGGGGATCGCGATGGCGGCGATTTTGTCGAGCGCTCCGTCGCAAGCGCACGATCACGATAGGGATGAATTTCTCCTCAATGTCGACTGTCATCACGGTGATGTACGCGTGACGGCGGTGAGGCCGTGGCACACGAACGACAGAGCCCCCTGGCGGTGGGACAGGGGCGAGAGGATCTTTGTTGACGAGCACGAAGCAAGGTTCAGGGGCGATAGGTGCGACGGCACAATCAAGGCGTACATCTGCAGGGGCGAACAGTGCAGAGGCCCGATCTTCGTCCCGGTCCGTCCTTCTCGTTAACGCGGTCATACTTTCCATACTTTTAGGGTGCCCGTCTGCCACAGCGAATGCCGTGGTGGATGGGGCCCTTTTTCGCGTCTGTGCGGCAGTGACCGTCGAACTGCGCCCGATCATGATCGCTCTCACGCGGCCTGGTTAGGATTCGTTCCATGCCGTCGAGGTCGAGCGTTGCCGCCGAGATCGGAGCGGTTGCGGCGAGCGTTGAGAAGAAGTTCCAAGAAGGACGGCGCGTTCTCGCGTTCTCAGAGTATCTCGATTTGTTCGCGACCGATCCGACACGCTTCGCGCGCGACGCGAGCCGCTACGTACGCGACTGTTTCGACCATTACGGCACCGTGCAAGAGGCCTTACCGTGGGGCAAGTTCACGCGCTACCGGCTTTTCGAGCTGCCGTGGGACGAGACGCAATCGCACCACGCGCTCGTCGGACAAGAACACGTCCAAGAAGAAATCTACCGTTCCCTTTCGAACTTCGTGCGCGAGGGTCGACCGAACCGTCTCATCTTGCTCCACGGCCCCAACGGTTCGGCCAAAAGCACCGTTGTTGCGTGCATGATGCGCGCGCTCGAACACTACTCCACGCTCGACGACGGCGCGCTCTACCGCTTCAACTGGGTCTTCCCGTCGAACAAGACGCTCCGTGGAAGCCTTGGCTTTGGCTACAGGGAGGAGGATCGGGCCACGCAGACGGCAACGTTCGCGCATCTGCCGGACGAACAGATCGACGCCAAGCTTCTCGTCGACGTCCGCGATCATCCGCTCTTCCTCGTGCCCGTCGACGATCGCGCCAAGCTACTCGATCGAATGGTCGCCGAGGCCGGCGTTCCGCCTGGCGACGCGTTCTCCGATTGGATCATGCGCGGAGAGCTTTCGCACAAAAGTCAGCAGGTCTTCGAGGCGCTTCTTTCGAGTTACGGAGGCTCGTATACCGACGTGCTCAAGCACGTGCAGGTGGAGCGCTACTTCATCTCGCAGCGTTATCGCGTCGGCGCGGTCACCGTGGGTCCGCAGATGAGCGTGGACGCGTCCGAGCGTCAGATCACGATGGATCGCTCGCTCACGGCACTTCCGCCGTCGCTTCAGGCAATCACTCTGTACGAGGCAAAGGGCGAGCTCGTCGATGCCGCCGGCGGCGTTCTCGAGTTCTCGGACATCCTCAAGCGGCCACTCGATGCGTTCAAATACCTTCAGCTAAGCATCGAGACGGGCGAGGTCGCTTTGAGCCAACAGAACGTCACGCTCAACTGCGTGATGACGGGCAGCGCGAACGAGCTTCACCTCGACGCATTCCGCGAGCACCCGGAGTTCGCGAGTTTCCGCGGACGGCTCGAGCTCGTTCGCACGCCGTACCTTCGGAGCTACGTCCAAGAGCAGAAGATTTATGACACGCACGTCGTGCCTCATATCCGTCGGCACGTCGCCCCGCACGCAACGGCCATGGCCGCCGAGTTCGCGGTGCTCACGCGCATGCGCAAGCCGAACACGGACAAGTTCCCGCGCGCGCTGGCGAGTGCGCTCTCAGGTCTTTCGGCCGTGGAGAAGATGGATCTCTACGCCACGGGCCGCGCGCCCGAGCGCCTCGAGCCGGACGCGCAAAAAATTCTTCGAGCCAATGTGCGCGAGGTGTTCGAGGAGAGCGACGCGTATCCAATCTACGAAGGTCGCATTGGCGCGAGCCCGCGTGAGATGCGCGTCGTTCTTTTCGACGCGGCGCAGTCGGCGATCTTCAAGTGCCTTTCGCCGCTCGCGGTGCTCGAGCAGATCGAGCAGCTTTGCACGCACAAGGCCGAATTCGAGTGGCTTCAGCAAGATAGCCAGGCAGGCGGATATCACGACGTGAAGCTATTTCGCGAAACACTCTTCGCGCGCCTTCTCGTCTCGTGGGAAGAGGAGCTCTATGCGGCGAGCGGGCTGGTGGCCGAGGAACAGTACGACGATCTGTTCGAGCGCTACGTGCAGCACGTCAGCGTCTGGACCAAGAAGGAGCACATTCGCAACAAGATCACGGGCGAGTACGAGGAGCCCGACGAAGGCATGATGCGGGAGGTCGAGCGCCTCCTGGGTATCAAGGGTGACGTGGCCGAAGCGCGCGCGCAGATGATCAGCACGATCGCCGCGTGGGCCATCGATCACCCCGGGCAAAAGGTCGACGGACGCAACGTCTTCCCGCAACATCTGCGACGCCTGCACGACGCCATCTTTGCCGGCAAGCGCATGGAGGTGGCGCGCCGCGCGCGTGACATCGTCGTTGTCGTGCGCGACGAAGGCTCGGGCCTCGACGACAGTCATCGGCGTGAGGCGCGCACGGTGTTGGACGGCCTGGCGACGCGCTTCGGATATTGTGATAACTGCGCGGCCGACGCCGCGAGCGTGCTCGTGCGCAGACGCTACGGCGACATCCTCGTGTGACAACATCGACGCATTCCGATCTCGTACGTGAAGTTCGGCGCTTAGCTTTTCCGGCGATTGTCCATTCGCTTTTGCAGACGCTCGTCTTCGTCGTCGACCGCGTGATGCTCGGGCAGCACAGCGGCACGTCGCTCGCGGCGATGCAGCTCGGTGGATCGATCGAGTGGTCGATCTGGAGCGTGTTCGCGTCGTTCGAAGTCGGCACCATCGCGCTTGTTGGATGTCACGTGGGCGCGGGCGATCGGAGATCGGCGCGCAGGGCTGCATGGATCTCGATTGCGTTGGCCATGACCATCGGATCGCTTCTCGCGATCATGACGCCGATCGTTCTCTCTGCCTTGCCGTGGCTTGCCCAGAACGTCTCGGCGCAGTCCATGTCGGAAGCGCGCGCCTATTTGTCGGTGACCATGGCCGCCTCGCCCGTGGTGTTCGTTGCGATGACGGCCATCGCGACGTTGCAGGCCGGCGGCGACACGAAGACGCCGCTCGCCATCGGCGTCGTCGCCAATATCGTGCACATTGCATCGAACCGCGTGCTCATCCTCGGTCTCGGCGCGGTGCCGGCCATGGGTGCGCGTGGCGCTGCGATCAGCACTGCGATGGCTTTCGGTCTCCAGGGTTTTCTCGCGACGATCGCCCTGTCGAGTCGGTCGCGTCCGGTGTCTCTGCGGCGGCACCAGAAGCAGTTCGAAGGCGACGTGCGCGGGCGATTCGATGAAGCGCGCAGGCTGACGCGCATTGCGTTCCCGGCGCTCGTCGAGCGCGTCGTCTACCACGCTGGCAACGTTGGCTTCGTACTCATGATTGCCCGGCTCGGCGATGCGGCGATGGCGGTCAATCAGTCGCTCATCAGCGTTGAGTCGATTTGCTTTCTCTCCGGCGACGGCTTCGGCATCGCGGCGGCAGCTCTCGTCGCGCAAAAACTTGGTGCAGCAAAAGCCGACGATGCGCGCAAGGTCGCGTGGATCGCGACGCGCGATGCGGCTCTCACGCTCACTGTCTTCGGTGCGCTGGCGTTCGTCTTTCGCGATCAAGTCTTGCCTATTTTTTCGAAGAGTCATGATGTGCTCGCGACAGGTCGCGGGGCGATGCCAGTCTTGGCATTCGCGCAGCCCTTCATGGCAACGGGGATCGTGCTCGCGCAGTCGGTTCGCGGAGCGGGTCACACGCGTGCGGCGCTCGGCGTGAGCATCGTCGGAGCCGTGTTCGTGCGCTTGTCGATGACGTGGCTCTTCGCCATCAAGCTTGGTTTTGGTCTTGCGGGCGTCTGGGTGGGTTCCACGCTGGATTGGGTCGTCCGGAGCGCTCTTCTTGGCGCCCTTGCTTCACCGATCCTGGGGCGGCGAACGACAAGTTCGATGTGACCAAGTTAGAATGTGGCATGACTTTCCGCCTCGTCGACTCGCATTGCCATCTCGACACCGAGTACTTCCCCGAAGGTCCGGATGATGCGCTCGCTCGTGCGGTCGCCGTTGGTGTGCGCGGCTTCGTGGTCGTTGGCGTGGGGCCCGATCTCGAGCCCGCTCGACGTGCCGTGGCGCTCGCTCGGCGAAAGCCCGAATGCGTTAGCGCAGTCGTCGGCGTTCACCCTCACAACGCAACGTCACTCAACGATGAAGTCCTTGGTGAGCTCGCGACGCTCGTGCGCATGCCCGAAGTCGTTGCTGTTGGCGAGATCGGCCTCGACTACCATTACGACTACTCGCCACGTGAAGTTCAGCGCGCCGCATTCGCTCGCCTCATCGATCTCGCGCGGCAGGTTGGAAAACCCATCGTGGTTCATACGCGTGAGGCTGCTTCCGACACGATCGACGTGCTTCGAAGTTCGGGCGCGCGTGATGTCGGCGGCATCATCCACTGCTTCAGCGAGGACCGCGCGTTCGCAGAGAAGGCCTTCGATCTCGACTTTGACGTCTCTTTCTCGGGCATCGTCACGTTCAAGAACGCCGCGGCCGTTCACGAAGTTGCAGCCAGCGCACCCGTTCATCGCATTCTCGTCGAGACCGACAGTCCGTATCTCGCGCCCGTGCCCATGCGAGGTAAGCCATGCGAGCCGGCGTTCGTCGTCCACGTGGCAAAGCGTGTTGCCGCGCTTCGCGGCGTGACCTTCGAGGCGATTGCCCAGGCCACGACGCAGAACGCCGAGCGCCGCTTCCGCCGCTCTTTCTAAAGTTCGCCATCGGTAAATGCCATGACGTCGCCGATCCTCGTCGTGCCGCAGACGAGCGCCACGAGACGATCGAAACCGATCGCGTTGCCGGCGCTCTCCGGCATGCCGCGCGCGAGCGCATCGAGAAAGCGCTCGTCGATCGGATAGACCGCTTTTTTGTGCCGACGCCTTTCGATCTGATCGCGCTCGAAGCGTGCGCGCTGTTCGCGTTCGTCGGTAAGCTCGCCGAAGCCGTTGCATAGCTCGACGCCGGCGACGTAGAGCTCGAACCTCTCCGCGACGCGTGGAACACCAGGTTTTCGGCGCGCGAGAGATGCTTGTGTTGCGGGATATTCCGTGACGAAGACAGCGCGATCGAGCTCGGCGAGGCGCGGTTCGACATCTTCGATGAGCAGTCGGAAAAAGCGTTCCTCATCGTGCTCCGCAAGGCGCAGCGTCTCTTCCGGCTTCGTCTTCGCCCAGCGCTCGAAGGCCTCGAGAACCGTGATGCGAGCAAAGGGTGGACGTACGTCGATACGGCGGCGGCCAATCTCGACGAAGCCACCCGTGACACGCGCGACGAGTTGCTCTGTGTCACGCATGATCCCTTCGACGCCCGCGTGCGGTCGGTAAAATTCTAAAATGGTGAATTCGGGATTGTGGCGTTCTCCATCCTCGCCAGCACGGAAGGCGTGCGTGATCTGAAAGATGCGCCCGTGACCTTCGGCGAGCAGTCGCTTCATCTGGTACTCGGGCGACGTGGCGAGGAAGCGCGACTCGAAAGCGGTCGCAGATGCACCTTCGGTCGCGGCGACGCCTGTGGGGACAACTTGGAAGGCATCGAGGTGAAGATCGAGCCCAGGGCAGGGGACTGCGAGCGGCGTCTCCACCTCGAGGTAGTCACGTGAGGCGAAGAACGCGCGCGTCTCGGCGAGGATGCGTGCACGTTGCACAAGAAGTTTCATGGGAAGCTCACCTAAGAGCATGTTCGACAGCCTGCTGCGCGAAATCGATTCGTCGGTTGGGCGCTGCGGTGCCTGCGCACGTACGAAAAGTACGCTTTCGCGGGCTCCTCGCGCTCCGCCCTAGCCTCGATTCGCTCGCGACGGCTGGCGAACACGCTCTAAGATCTGAGTCCGCGCAGCAGCACATCGGCGAGCTGCGTTGCGGCTCGAGCGAGCGCGCCTTGCTCGGCACGGCCAAGAGCCCACGTGAGCGTGACGCCGTCGAGCGCACCGAAGATCACGCGCGCGGCAATGTGCGGCGAGACGTCGTTGCGGAAGTCGCCCGAGGCCTGGCCGTCCGAAATGATGTGCGCAATCGCGTCGAGGTAAGCGTTGAATTTTGGCGCCGCGAGCTCTTTGAGCATCTGGGTCGATTGGCGAAGGATGACCGTGATGATTTCGGCCATCTCGCGTTCCTCCGCGAGCAGACCGAGTTGCATGTCGATGACGGCGTGGAGCCGCTCGGGTGCCGTTTGCAGTTTCTCGCCCTTCATAGACGCGAGGAGCTTCTCCACGCGATCTTCGAACAGCGAAACGAGCACGTCTTCCTTCGAACGGAAGTAGAGATAAATCGTCCCGTCGGCGACGCCGGCTGCTCTGGCAACGTCGCTCACCCGAGTTGCGTGAAAACCATTTTTGGCAAAGACGCGCACCGCAGCTTGGAGGATGCGATCACGCTTGTCGCCGTTGCGGCGGCGTTTCCCTTGACGATGCGCTTCGGACGGGCACGCGCTCCTACGTCCAGAGGTTTTTTTGGCGGTTCGTTTGCGCAAACTGAGTGAGGATTCACTCATTGAGCTGGCGCCTACCAAAGCGTCGAACGAGGGTCAACAGCGGCAAAAGCGGCCGGCCGATCAGCGTGTTGCCATGAGCAACATCCGCTCGGCGAATGCACCGATCTGCGAACCCATCCACGGGCCGAGCAGCACGAGCGCGCACACAACGGCGAGCAGGCGCGGCAGATGCGCAATCGTCGGATCTTGAATCTGCGACGCCGCCTGGAACGCAGCTACCACCAGACCGACGACCGCGGCGACACCGAGCACGGGCAGAGCAACGGCAACCGAAAGCAAGAGTGCGTTCTGCGCTTGCTCGAGCAAGATCGAAGGCGGCATTGTCAGAAGGTGCTTACCAGCCTGCTGCGCAAATCGATACGTCGGTTGGGCGCTGCGCTCCGTGCTCAAAGGCCTTAAGCCTGTTCCGCCCGGTGCTCGCGCTCCGCCCTAGCCTCGATTCGCTCGCGACGGCTGGTAAACACCTTCTCAATTGGCGTCGCCGGCATCGGGCGTATTCGCCTCCGGAGCCGCGTCATCTGCGCCGGGTACCGTGCCTGTCCCGAGGACGCACGGTGGCGCCGTCGCCTGCGTGCGATCTTGCGGGCAGCACCAGTCACCACCGTTCTGCCAGCCTGATGCTGCCTGGCTCCCCGCCATGCATATGAGGCCGTCCTTGCAATCGGCGTTGCCGTTGTTCCTCTCGCAGCGATCACCCTCGCCACCGTTCGAGCACGCCGCCATCGCAACGAACGCGGCGACGAGACCGCTTGCGCAGACACGCGAGAGAATGCGCGAAATTCGGAGGCGATCGGCCCGTTTCATCGGCACCTTGATGACACGGAATTGAACCCGCACGCAAGATCCATCACGCGCACCTCACCCGCTGCGCGCCGCGATCTCTTCGTTTTTTCCGGCCCGTGCGTGCTCACGTACTTCAAGTACGCTCCGCGCGCTCCTCGGAAAAAGCCTCGACCTCGTGTCGCTCGCAACGGCTGTCGAACACGCTCTTAGTCACTTTGGCGTTGCTTCTCGTCCTTGGCTTCAACGGCCTGCGCGAAGAGCGTGACGTATTGGGCTGCACTCGCCACCGAGAAGATGAGTGACAGGTAGATGAGCACCTGCCCGATGTGGACGAAATCCACGACGCCAAGATCGAAGCCGAGGAGCGACAGATGGTACGGGTAGCCGGCGAGCAGCATGATGATGCCAATCATCTGCAGCGCTGTTTTCGTTTTGCCTTCTTGCCCCGCCGAGATCACGACGCCTTCACTCGCCGCAACACCGCGCAGGCCCGTGACGCTGATCTCGCGCGCAAGCACGATGATCACGACCCACGCGGGGATGCGCCCCATCGGCACCATCCAGACGAGGCACGCCATGACAATGAGCTTGTCGGCGAGCGGATCGAGCAATTTTCCGAACACGCTCTCGACACCGAGCTTGCGTGCGAGATAGCCATCGATCACGTCGGTCAGAGCCGCAGCAGTGAACACGAGTGCCGACCACACGCCCGTCTTTGGTGTGTCTTTGTCCAAGAGCCAGAGGCAAAGCGGGATCATCACGATCCGCCCGAACGTGAGAAGGTTGGGGATGTTGACGGCATCTTGCGCGAGCGATCGCCGTACCTCTTTGCGGCGCTGCCGAGAGTCGAGCTGCGTCTGCGACTCGTCCGCTTCCACGACGCGACGATGTAGCACGGCGCGCGTCACACGCGACGGTTATCAAACGCGTTTAGCTGCCGGCAATTCAACTCCCGGCAACGATCACGCGGCCTTCTCCGGCAAACGCGATGAGACCGCGTTGCCCCGCCGGCGCTTCGTTTGGCGGCAACGCCCGCAGGGCGAGCCGGCCGAACCACGCGAGCACGGCTTCACGTCGAACGTGGAGGCCATAGCTCTTCGCCACGTCGAACAGAAGCACGCCGCCGAAAGTTTCGAGAAGGAGAGAGCCCTGGCCACGGAGCTGAACGACCGCCCACGATTCGCCGTCGCCCGCTGCGACGAGGTGGCTGTCGTGCGCGAGACTCATGTCCCAACCGCAGAGAACGTCGTCTCGCACGAAACAAAGTTCGTCGCGAAGGTCGAAGGGCGTAAGCTTATGGCCCTTGCGTGGGGCGAGCACGAGCTGACCGTCTCCCACAGCGTGAACCACGGGGTTTCGCGCTTGCTGTTCGAGCGCGTGGATGGCGAGGCCGCCCGTTGACACGCGGACCGCTTCCATGCGAGCCGCAAAACCTGGATCGTCTGCTCGCACGATCGCGACGCCAGATGTGTGGATCGCGATGTTGCTCGCATCCGCGACGATGCTCTGATTTGGCGAAGGAGTGTCGTCGGCGGGCGGGAAGGACGACGGCTGCGGCGTCAGACCCCTCCGCAACGTGTGCTTGTTGCCGGCGCCGTCACCGTGCAAAATGGCTTGTTTCTGACTTGGCGGTGGCACCATGGGATGGCGCAAGAGCGGGGCGACGTCCGCGTCGTCGAGGGCCGCGGACGAGGCCCCCACAATCAACGTTGGTCTTTGTTCCTCGTTCGGTGCAGAGTCAATCTTTGGGGTTGCGCGCGCGTGGCCGTTCTCGAGCCCTGATCTGGTGCTCTCGGCTTCGACGGGTGTTCGTTGCCCGAGTTCGACGGGATGCCATGAACCCTCGACTGCGCGTGTGTCGCTTGCGGGTTCAGCAATCGCGAACCTGAGTTCGTTCGTATCGAGCTCCTCGAGTGCGGCTACAGCGGCGTCGCGGATCGCACGCGATGGAGAGGGTTCGTCGGTACCCGCGGTCATCGATAGCCGCTGCGCCATGCGCATAGCCATCTGCGCGTGTCCACCTCTGTTGAATGCGTGCTCCGCCGCTGCCAGATCTCCGAGCCTATCGCACGCGAGGCCGAGATAACCCCACGCGCGTGCGTGATTCGGATTCAGCGCGAGCAACGCTTCGAGATCGTGCCGCGCGCGTGCGGGCTGCCCCGTCTTCAAGTAACAGAGCGCGAGATTGAGCAGGAGCGCCGTGTCGCGCGGGCTCTCGCGCTGAAGCTCCTCGTAGATCGAGATCGCACGCGGGTAGAGGCCGAGCCGGAAATAGACAACGGCGAGAAGATCCTGCCCTTTGGCGTCACGCGGTTGCAAATGGAGCGCGCGTTCGAGTTCCTCTTTGGCTTCGTGAACGCGGTTGTCCTTGAGTAACTCACTGCCGCGATAGAGATGAAAGAGGAAATCCTCGTTGGTCTCGTCGCTGGTCTCGCTTGGTGAAGTGAGTGCGATTTCCCAACGGGCTGACAAGGGCTCGGGGTCAAAGGCTTCGAGGTCGCCGCGCGGTACACGCATGCCGCAATTAGCGTACACCTGGCGCACGCCTCGTGGCGAGCGCCGACCACGCAAACGACGCCGTTGCAATGGGCAAGACAGCCACGACGGCGGCGCTTCCGCCAAGCGCGCCAGCGTCACCGCCGCCCCATGAAGACGAGGCGACCTGAGCATCGAAAAGCCCTCCTTTCAGCAGTAATCCCAACGCGAAAAGCCAGGCCGCGTGCGCGCTCGCAGCCATCCAAGCTCCTCGGTCGTGGATCCAGAGTGTGCCGAAACCCATCCCAAGGACGAGCTCGACAAGGATGGGGCGAAGCGCTGCTCCGGGATCGCCGATAGCGGCCGCTGCGCCGACGATGCCACACGCGATGACCTTGAGAAGGGTCGTTGCGCGGGTGCCCTCGAGTGCGCGCAGAATGATGCCTCGGAATAAGAGCTCGGACCTTACAGCCTCGAGCCCGCTCGTCACGAGAGCGAGCGCCATCGACGCGAGCGCGACGTTCGCGCGTGCAAGGAGGACAGCGCGGCTCGCGACGAGAAAGCCGACGGTGATCGCTGCGGCTCCGAATCCGAACGCTGCACCGAGGACGATCCTCCTACTGGTTTTCGTGGTGTTCGGAGAATCCTTAGGATTCGTCCAAGCGACTCCCATGCGTCCGGTTCCCCACTCCGCGAGGATGGCCTGTGCAAGCATCGAGGCGAGCGACGCGCTCTCGAGAAGGATGCCTGCGAGGCGCGTGGCGGCGTAAACCCCGAGACCCCAAGCAACGACGCCGAACTCCGAGAGCGAAGTTTTTGCTCGAGCCATCCGCTTGTTCGCCATACTCGATGAGACCGCTTTCAAGTTGACGCGAGGTCGAGGCGGGGCCGAGGAGCGGACCGGAATAGCCTGCCTTGGCTTTGAGGACCGCACCGCAGGCCCCAACGATGAGATCGCGTCAACTTGAAAGCGGTCCTCGGAGATCTTCGCCCTGCGCGAGCAGGCCTGGAAGGCCGCCCGTGTGCAAGAAGAGCACGTCCGCGCCGCGAGGGATTTGGCCGCGACCGATGGCCTGCGCGAGTCCGAAGAGCGCCTTGCCCGTGTAGACGGGATCGAGCACCAGGCCGGTCGCGCGAGCAATGCGCACGATGAACCGTTTCTGTTCGTCGGACATGATCGCGTACGCGGGTCCCTTGGCGCTGTCGTCGACGATGACGCGCGCCGCTCCGTCCGGTGCGACGACATCGGAGCTGCCTGGTTCGATGAACGCGATGGGAGGCAGCGTGGGATCGATTCCGCGAGCTTCGATGCCGATGCGTGCGATGGTCTTCGTGAAGTACGTGCGATCGTCGCACACGGCAAATGCCCACGTCTCGCGGGCGACGCCAAAGCGTGCAGCGCCGACTGCGACGCCGGCTGCCGTTCCACCCGATCCGCATGCGTGCGCAACGACGTGGAACCGCGGGGCGTTGCCTGCATTGTACACGGAGCCACCGTGCGCGTCGGCCGTCAGACCAAGGTCGATTTGCTCCTTCGTCTCGCGCATCGCTTCGACGTAGCCCATCGCACCGAGGCCGTTCGAGCCGCCTTCCGGCACGACGTACGCTGCTTCGCCCAATTCGGCGAGCTCGACGCGAGCTTGCTCCATCATGCCATCGCGGGCGCGATATTCATCGGGTGAGATGAAACGGATCTCGGCGCCCACGAGCTGGTCGAGCAGCACGTTCCCCGTGAGCTCGAGAGGCGTCTCGCGTGCGCGCGCCGGATCGGGCACGCGTAAGAAAAGAACGGACCTCAATCCGAGCGCGGCGCACGTGATGGCAGTGGCGCGCGCGTGGTTCGACTGAAGGCCACCGCACGTGATGACGGTCATCGCTCGCTTGGCGCGTGCATCGGCGAGCAAAAATTCGAGCTTGCGAATCTTGTTGCCAGCTTCGGCGCCGCCCGTCATGTCATCGCGCTTCAGCCAGATGCGCGCGCCGATGATCTCGTCGAGCACAGGCCGGCGCACGATCGGCGTTGGACCGTGAACGAGTGCGATTCGAGGAAGGCGCTCTGTCATCCGAGCGTAAAAAGTTTACCGTTGGCTTCGATGGTGGCGCCCTCGGCCACGTGGACTTCGAGCACGGTGCACGCGGCCTTTGCCTTGACCTCGTTCTCCATCTTCATGGCCTCGACGACGCACAGAGTTTGACCGGCAGCGACTGCATCCTTCGGGGCTACGAGGACGCGAACGATGCGGCCCGCCATCGGCGTTTTGATGATCTTGTCGCCGCCGCTTGCCGAACCTTTCTTCGCAGCGGCGGCCGCGCGCTGGCGCTCGGACTCCACGCGAACGTACGTTCGATGGCCGTTTGCGATGGCGCTGATCTCTGGCGGAGATCCTTCGGTGGTCAGATCGACCACGCGGGTGCCGACGCGGACGGAGAGCGTCCCGTTGAAGGCGACGACATCGACGGGCACCGGTTTTTCGCCGACGTGTACGTCGAGCTCGCCCGAAGGCAGCTCGATCACGTTCACGACGGTTGGAGACGTGTCGGGGTTGGGATCGAGATTCACGTAGTAGCGCATGCTTGAAGGCGACCTTCTTCTGAATTTCCTGGCTCGTCAAGCAAGTCGGTCAAGTTATTCTGGCTGCCTTCTCTTCTTTGGTTCCAAACCGAGCTCGCGCATGACGGCTTGCAGATCATCCCATGCTTGCTTTTTCGCGGTGGCCTGTTGCGGGCCCGGCCTGAGCAAATACGACGGATGGTACGTCGGCATCACGGGGATCTTTCCGCGGTAAAGCTTCCACTGTCCGCGCACCTTGGTGATGCCAAGCGTTGTCCCGAGGAGGGCACCGACTGCCGTGTTGCCGAGCGCGACGATCGCTTTTGGATCGACAATACTTAGTTGCTCATGCAGATACGGAATACAGGTGGCGATTTCATCCGGCTCCGGCCGGCGATTGTTGGGGGGACGGCATTTGATGATGTTGCAGATGTAGACGTCCTTTTCGGGATCGAGCCCCATCGCGAGGATCATGCGGTCGAGCAGTTGTCCCGCGCGGCCAACGAACGGGAGCCCTCGCTCGTCTTCATCGGCGCCCGGAGCTTCACCCACGAAGCAAAGTTTGGCCTCGGCGCTGCCGCGTGAAAAAACGGTGTTCGTGCGCGACTCGGAGAGCCGGCACTTCACGCAGCCGCTCACTTCTTTTGCGATGACGGGCAGAGAACGCGCGGGCACCGAAGTTGTCGTTGAACTCGAGGTCGTCGAACTCGAAGTCGTCGAAGGCGCTGGCGAAGCGACGCGTGCGAAGGTTACGGGCGTGGGTATGGTGGTCTGCTCCGCAAGCAATTGCTGCGGCTCTGCGTGTTGCAGCGCTTCCGGAGCGCGATACCTTGTGATGGGCGAGCTCGGGCTGCGCGGCATGCGGGGAACCCCGGTTGCGCCGGTGCTCTCTTGCCACTCGAGATAGGCGCGCAAGGATGCCGCGACCGCCGCGAGCTCTTGCCGTGCCTCGTCGTCGGACATAGCTCTCGCTTACGGCGACCATGGATGCGAAGCAAGGTCGCTCGCAGGGAGCCACCGGCGCGCGAGTCGCGAGCGTGCTCTGCTAAGGTGGCGCGCGTGTCGCGGCTCTTTCTTTTTCTGATTCTCTGTCTTCCTATCGCCGCATTTTGCGCGTGCGAAGGTTGCAGGAGCCCAACGCCTCCAAAGAGCGACGGCACGGCGATCGTCGACACACCCACCGCTCGCCTTTTCCTCGTGTCGGATCTTGCGGGCGCGCTCGAACCGTGCGGGTGCGTGAAAGATCAACTCGGTGGGATGGACAACTTTGGCGCCCTGGTCCAAAACGAAAAGCCTGTCGCGAAGGGCACGGTCATCCTGACGTCCGGTCCACTCTTCTTCATGGACATGGATCTGCCGGCAGATCGCCGTTCGCAGGAGATCACCAAAGCCGAGACGATCGCCGGCTCTCTGAGAACGTTGAACCTCGCCGCCTTTGCCCCGGCGCGAAACGAGTGGGCTGCGGATCACGAGATCTTGCAGAAGCTGCGCGAGGAGAGCGGTGCAGCCATGCTCGCTGCAAACGTGACACCCACGCCCGGCACGTGGATCGTCAAAGACATCGGTGGCTTCAAGCTCGGTGTCATCGGCGTTGCCGCACCAGACAAGGCGAAGGTCCCGCTCGACGGCGTCACTTCGCAAGCCCCTGCGGACGCCGTTCGCGCGGGTGTCGATGCGCTGAAGAAAGATGGCGCCATGGCGATCGTCGTGCTCGCTGCGGTCGGTCGTGGCGAAGCCAAACGCATTGCCGATGTCAATCCGGATCTTCTGGCGATCCTCGTTGGCTCTTCGGGCAAAAGCGGAGATGGGAACACGAGAGCGCCGGGGGCCGAACGCGTTGGCGACGTGCTCATCGTCGAGACGGCGAACCACCTTCAGACCGTGGGCGTGCTCGATCTTCACGTGCGCGATGGCGGCCCTCCGGGTCTCATCAAGTTCGCGGACGCCACGGGCATCGAGCGCACGAGAAAGCGCGAGGAGCTGAACGAGCGCATTGGCGAGCTGCGCGTGCGCATTGCGACGTGGGAAACGGACAACACGATCGACAAGCGCGACGTCGATGCGCGCCGCGCCGATCTCGTCAAGCTCGAAGCTGAGCGCGACGCTCTTGACAAGGCGCCGCCGCCCGCAGCAGGAAGCTTCTTCCGGTATGCGATGCGCGACGTGCGCGACTACCTCGGCACCCACCAGGCCGTCAGGGCGCAGATGACTGCATATTACAAGCATGTGAACGAATCCAACAGGGCCGAGTTCGCCGATCGACGGCCCGTGCGGCCTGCGACGGGCGAGCCCGGTTACGTGGGCGTTGATGCGTGCACGAAGTGCCACGAGGATTCGCGGCAGGTCTGGAACGAGACCTCGCATGCGCGCGCGTACGCGACCTTGTCCAGCGCGTACAAGGAGTTCAATCTGGATTGCGTGAGCTGCCACGTGACGGGCTACGATCGCCCCGGCGGAAGCACGGTCACGCACGTGGACGGCCTGAAGAACGTGCAGTGCGAGGCGTGTCACGGACCCGGGCAGAACCACGCACAGAAGCCGAACGCCGTGAAGATTCCCGTCGCCAGGCCGGCGTCCAATGTTTGCGTGTCGTGCCACCGCCCGCCCCATGTCCACGCCTTCAACGCGCAGGCGAGGATGAACGAGATCCTCGGGCCGGGCCACGGCCGACCAAAGTGATACGTCGAATCTTTGCGCGGATGCGGGTGAGCATCGCGTCGCTTCCACCGGGAGCACGCGCGGCGCTCCTCGTCGCCTTCTTGCTCCACGCTTGCGGCATCTTCTGGGGAATGCCCGCATCGGACGCATGGGACAACGACGGAATCGCCCCGCGCGATTTTCTCCCGGGTCTTGCCGAGACGTTCGCGCCGGGCAGCTATTTCACCTATCCGCCGCTGCACCTTGCAATTCTCGCCGTGCTCACGCTGCCGGTCACGCTCGTGGCCGTCGTGCGCGCGAAGAGCATGAGTGTCCCCGACGTGCTCAGCGAGATCGTCGCGCCTTCGTACATGACGATGATGGCGATGACCGCGAGGTTCGTCGCACTCGGCATGTCGCTCGTGATCATCGTTGCACTCGCGAAGATCGCCCACGAGATTGCACCGCCCGAACGAAAATCGAGCGCAATGACATGGACGGCTTGGTTTTCGACGCTGGGCGCGCCATTCACGTTCTATTCGCACACGTCGAACCTCGACGTGCCGTACCTCTTCTGGGCGTCGCTCGCGCTCCTCTGGCTGACGCGCGCCATTGTTCGCCGCGAGCCGAGAAGGCTCCGCACCTTTGCGCTGCTCGCCGCGTGCGCCGTCGCCACCAAAGATCAGGCGTACGCCGTCTTTCTTTACGGAGCCCCCGCAGCACTTTTCCTCTGGATCGCGCTCGATCGATGGGCACGCGACAACGTGCGATCGATCGGAAAGGAGCTCGCGATCGGCGGGGCGATGGCGGCGCTCTTTCTCGCCTTCGTCGATGGCGCCATCACCAACCCGTCGGGCTTTCGCAAGCGCGTTGCGTTCCTCTCGGGAGCCGCGAGCCAAGACTTCGCGACGTATTCGAAGGACGCTGCGGGTCGGTGGTTCGCGCTCGTCGATACGGTGCATGCATTTTACACGCACTATCCGATGGGACTCGCCGTCTTCGTGATGTTGGGTCTCGGCTACGCCGTCTATGCCGGGCGTAAGCAAGGTCGCCGAATGCTCGTCGGCGCGCTCGTTCCCGGCCTCGCGGCGCTTTCGTTTACACTCGCTTTCAACCTCGTCGCGCGTCGTGTGGAGGAGCGCTTCACGCTCCCGCAGATGCTCTTCATCAGCGTCTACGGCGGCCTCGGTATGTCGCTTTTGTGGACCTCGGCGATCGCGCGCACGCTCGCGCGCGCCGTCGTCCTTGTCGCGATCGGTTTCGGTCTCCACCGCGCAATGAGCGTCGACGCGATGCTCTTGCGCGAACCGCGCTACGAGACCGAGGCGTTCCTCCGCGCACACGTCAACCCAGGCGACACCATCGAAGTGCACGGCCTCGGCACGTATCTGCCCCGCTTCCCGTCGTGGGCAACGGTCACGCGTGTCGGTCCCGATTCAACCGCCAAACGCGGAATTCTGCCGGGCGTCCGCGAGGTGCAGGCGACGCTCACGGACGTAGCCGCGCGCAGTCCACGATGGATCGTTGTCAGCTCTTGCTACGTCTGGCGTTTCGGAGAGCGCGACGACATGCCATGGCGGGCGACGTCAGGGCGCATTGTGCCGACAACGCAACGGCGCGACAACAACGACGAAGATGCCGTGCATTTCTTCCACGAGCTCTTTGGGCAGCAGCTCGGCTACCGCGTCGTGAACGACGCCTTCGTACCCGGCGACGGTTTTTTCCCTCCCGTCTATATGCACGGAAGTCTTGGGTGTCGCGTGTTCACCTTCGAACGCGACTGAACCGCGTTGAGCCCGCTACTCTTCGCCTTCTTCGCCGGCGGGTTCGTCGTTGTCGTCCTTGTCGTCGGGTGCGCTTTCGATATCCGGCAACGCGATGGTGTCGAGCGCTTTGTCGAGTTCAGCGCGCCGCGCGACGAAGGCATCGCGATCCGATGCCGGTAAGACGCGCACGCCATCCAGCTTCAGCGTTAGGGGATCGATGAAGACGCCATCCCTCTTCACTGCAAAGTGCAAGTGCGGGCCTGTGGCACTCCCTGTTTTGCCGACGTAACCAATGAGTTGGCGCGGCTCGATGTGCTGGCCCGCGTGCAAGCCCGTGACGAAGCGCGAGAGGTGACAGTACCCCGTCCTTAGACCATTCGCGTGATCGATCTGAATCATGTTTCCGCATCGTCCGCCGTCACCTACTGTCGCGACCGTCCCCGCGCCGGCTGCGAACACCGGCGTGCCCGTGGATGCACCAAAGTCGACGCCGTTATGCGGCAAGATCGTGTGCAAGACGGGGTGCATACGCCTCGGATTGAAGCGCGAAGTAATGCGCGCGAACGGCAATGGTGAGCGGAACGTGCCGCGGTAAGGTCGTTGGCCTCTGGCGTCGTAGAACGCGAGCCGCGCCGGACGCCGCCTGGTGCCCTCGTTCTCGTAACCGTAGATGCGCAAAGTTACACCGGACCTCGGCACGAATTCGAGCGCGCTCACGCGATAACGCGCAAATTCGCCCTCGACCCAATCTTCGGTGCCGATCACGCGAATGCGAACACCAGATTTCAACGCGGTGAGATCGATATGGCCTTCGAGCGCGTCGTCGATGGCTTCGATGGCCTCCTCGCGCAGACCCGCAGCGGCCACTGCCTTGCCAACATCGGTGCCGATGACGATGGCCGAAGCAATCCTCCGGTGCTCAACATGAAGATCGAGCTTTTTCGTATTGAGACGCTTCGTATTCTCGTCGATCCTGGCTTGCCACACGTCGACCGGTGAAGCGATGAACTCGAAGGCGACGATGGATCCGTTCGATCGATCACGCGCGAGAAGGAACGACTCCTTCGGTGTGTGGTCTTCCTTTGGCGCCGCGGACGAGTTTTTCCGCTCCGGCCGATCGATGCGGAGGGTGCCGTCGAACGCGCGCGCGAGCCGCTTGATCTCCGTTCGCGCAACACCGGCCTGCACGAGAGCCGTGGAAAGGGATCTCTTGAAGGACCCTTCGATGATCTCGATTCCGGGATCGGACTTCATGGTCACGACGCGCCAGACTTTGATGAAGGGTGCACCCGCGTCCACAGGGGCGGCGAAGGGTGGCGCGGCGTCGGCTTCTTTTGGCGCCGGTGCCGCCGAAGGCTCCGTTGTAGTCACCGTCGCGATGTTGCCCGCGCGTGGCAACTCTGCATGACGTGGTGCGAAAAGAACGAGCAAGCCGCCGGCCAGGACGAGCCCGCCCATGACTCCAACGGCGACGCGCTGGCCTCGATCGAGACCGCGCTCGATTTGCCGCGATGTCGTCGCGCCAACTTGAAAGCGGTCGAGCACGTGCGGTGTGGTTCCTGCGGGCGGCGTCCTCTCGCTCTCGTCGCTCACGGCGCAACGGGCATAGTCGCAGGTGGACGCTGCGACAAGTCGCTGAGCGGGAAAGTCCCTCCCCGAGCGTTTCAATCGTCAATAAGGTGTATTCAAATGACGATGAATGAGCGCGTGAAACAACTCCTCGTCCTCGGGCGCGAGCACTACGAAAAGCGCGAATTCGACAGGGCCGAGCAGATGCTTCGCCTGGTTCTCGAAGAAGAAGATCGCTGCGCCGACGTTCACGACATGCTGGGGATCATCGCGCACTCTCATGGAGACTTCCGAGTTGCGGAGAGTCATTTCGAGCGCGCACTCGAGATCAACCCGGCATATACCGAGGCGGCACTGAATCTCGCGGTCACGTACAACGATCGTGGCAAGTACGACAAAGCGCGTGAAATCTACACGCGTATCAAGAAAGGGCCTGCAGACGCTGCGTTCGGTCTCGATCCGTTCGTGCGAGGCAAGATCGCCAACATGCACGCTGATCTCGGCAAGGCCTACCATGACGCGGGGCTCATTCACGAAGCCATCGCCGAGTACGAAAGGGCAACGCTACTTTGCCCCGAGTTCGCGGATTTGCACGTAAGGCTCGGGGTGCTGCTTCGCGAGGTCAATGATTTGTCGAATGCGCGCGTGCACTACGAAGCGGCGTTGAAGGCGAAGCCGGCGTATGTTCCTGCGCGCGTGCAGTTGGGTGTGACGCTGCTCGCGCTCGGCGACGCGGTTGCCGCGGAGGAGCAGTGGAAGCAGGTGATCAAGGTGGAGCCAGACAACTCGCAGGCGAAGATGTACCTGCGAATGCTCGATCGGAATCGCAGCGACAAGCCACCGACCGTTTGAGAGCGAGGGGCGCGCACGACAAGCGACAACTTCTTCGTCGCACGGCGGGCGCGGCGTGGCGCAGACTCAAAGGCGGTGAGCTTACGCCGAGGCGCGCCGCGCTGAGCATCGCTTTGGGGCTCGCGATCGGAGTCACGCCGCTCTGGGGCCTGCACTGGCTCATCGTCGTCGCCGTGTGCGTACCATTTCGTCTCGATGCACCTCTCGCGTATATCGCCGCGAACGTGTCGCTTCCATTCGTCGCGCCGTTCATCACGTTCGCGGAGCTCGAGATCGGTGCACGCGTGATTCGTGGCGCGTGGCTCGCGCTCACCCCCGAGCAAGCACGGCATATCGACATCGCAACCATGCTCGTCGAGGGCGTCGTCGGCACGGTCTTCCTCGCCGTCGGCTTCGCGGCCGTTGGCGGGTTGCTCACGTATGCCTTCGTTGCGTGGCGAAGGGCGGCGCGTGCCGCCCCGAGATGAAAAGGTATTCCCAGATTGCGGCATTCTGGCTTAGTTTCGCGAGCGCCATGAGGGTTGGAGTGCTCACCGAGCAGCGTGCGTCCGAGAAACGCGTGTCGATCGTGCCAGATTCGGTCAAGCGTCTCGCACAAAAGAAAATCGAAATCGTCGTCGAGAAGGGCGCCGGAGCAAAAGCCCTTGCGAGCGATGCGGACTACGAGAAGGAGGGCGCGAAGGTGGTCTCGTCGGCGGCCGACGTCCTTCAGGCAGCCGACGTCGTCATGCGCGTGCAGGTACCATCCCAAGACGAAGTTTCTCTCCTTCGTGAAGGTTCGGTGCTCGTCGCGCCGCTCGTCCCGCTCGTCAACCATGATCTCGTTCGGTCGCTTGCCGCGCGCAAGATCACGGCGCTCGCACTCGACGCGATCCCGCGCACGACGCTCGCGCAGATGATGGACGTTCTCTCTTCGCAAGCAACCGCTGCCGGCTACCACGCCGTGGTTCTTGCGGCGACTGCGCTTCCGCGCTTCTTGCCCATGCTCATCACCGCAGCAGGAACCATCGCTCCCGCAACGTTGCTCGTTCTGGGCGCGGGCGTCGCGGGCCTCTCCGCCATTGGCACGGGCAGGAGGCTTGGCGCGCGCGTCGAGGCGTTCGATGTTCGCAAAGTTGCCAAGGAGCAGGTCGAGAGCCTGGGGGCGAAGTTCGTGGAGGTCGACGCAGACGCGGACGCCGAGGCAGCGGGGGGCTACGCCAAAGAGGTCTCCGACGCGTACAAGGCGAAGCAGGCCGAGGTGCTCGCGCGTCACGTTGCGCGCGCGGACGCGATCATCTGCACCGCGCTCATTCCGGGCAAGCGCGCTCCTGTGCTCGTGACAGAAGACATGGTCGCGTCCATGAAGCCGGGCTCCGTCATCGTCGATCTCGCTGCCGAGCAAGGTGGCAACTGCGCTTTGACGGAGGCAGGAAAGACCGTCACGAAACATGGCGTCAACATCCTTGGCGCCGAGAATTTGCCGAGCCAAATCGCCGTTCACGCAAGTCAAATGTGGTCGCGCAACATGGAAAAGTTTCTCTTACACGTGTCGAAAGGGGGCGAGCTCCAGTTGAACGACGCCGACGAGATCGTCCGCGGCTGTCTCATCACGCAGGGCGGTGAGATCGTAAACGATCGCGTTCGCGACGTGCTCGGGCTCGCAAAACTCGAAAGGCTCGCAAAGAAGGAAGAGACAGCCAAAGAGGATGCAACGAAAGGAGGTGCAGCGTGAGCAGCGACCAACTTCTCTTCATTTTCCATCTCTACGTCTTCGCTCTCGCGGGGTTCGTTGGCTACCAGGTCATCTCGCGTGTCCCGCCGCTTCTTCACACACCGCTCATGAGCGGCACGAACGCCATCAGCGGCATCTCCCTCGTTGGTTCGCTCGTGGCCGCCGGCAGCAAGCATGATCTGCTTTCGTCGGTTCTCGGTTTCGTTGCCGTGACGTCCGCGTCGATCAACGTGATCGGTGGCTTCATGATCACAGACCGAATGCTGCGCATGTTCCGCAGAAGCCCCGCGCCCTCGAGCGCGAAGAAGGATTGAAGATCATGGCGCCTTTGGAGCTGCTCATCGAGCTCGCGTATTTCGTCGCGTCCATTCTCTTCATCCTCTGCCTTCGTGGCTTGTCTTCGCCGGAGCAGGCACGTCGAGGCATCTTCTACGGCGAGCTCGGCATGCTCATCGCGGTCGTCGCCACGCTCGCCAAGAGCGAGATCGTCTCGTACGAGTGGATCATCGCTGGCATCGTGCTCGGCGGAGCGATCGGCACCGCCATCTCGCTCCGCATCCCCATGACGAAGATGCCCGAGCGAATCGCGTTCAGCCACGCGTTCGGCGGTCTTGCGACGTCGCTCGTCGGCGTCGTTGAATTTCACAAGCTGAAAGGGATCACCGCCACCACCGCCATACTCGCGGGCGAAGGCGGTCACCACCTCGACCGGATCACGATGACCGCGCTCGGCTTCGAGGTCTTTCTCGGCGGGATCACGTTCACCGGTAGCATCATCGCGTTTGGCAAGCTTCAGGGGATCATCACCGGTGCGCCGGTGACTTGGCGTGCACAGAACGTCATGAACATCGGCGCATTCTTCGGCGCGCTCGCTTTGCTCCTCTACCAAGTCGTGTTGCCGAGCACGGCGCCCGTCTGGATGTTCTTCACGCTGTACGCAACGGGCCTCGCGCTCGGTATCCTCGCTGTTCTTCCCATCGGTGGCGCGGACATGCCCGTCGTCATCTCGCTGCTCAATTCCTACGCAGGTCTCGCCGCATGCGCGATGGGCTTCGCGTTGGATAGCAAGATCCTCATCATCTCCGGTGCGCTCGATGGCTCGAGCGGCTTCCTCCTCTCGATGATGATGAGCAAGGCGATGAACCGATCATTTTCGAACGTGATCTTCGGCGCGTTCGGAACGGGTGACAGCGGTGGAGTCGCGCAGCTCGGGCCCGCGAGGAGCTTCAATGAAGCCACGGTCCAAGATGCCGCCGCCGTGCTTCAGGCTGCGCAGTCGGTCATCGTGGTGCCGGGTTACGGCATGGCCGTCTCGCAAGCCCAGCACGCGGTGCGCGATCTCGCTGCTGCACTCGAGAAGAACGGGACCGAAGTCCGTTACGCCATCCACCCCGTGGCCGGTCGCATGCCAGGGCACATGAACGTGCTGCTCGCCGAGGCCAACATCTCTTACGATGCGCTCTTCGATCTCGACATGATCAACGACGACTTCGCACGCACCGATGCCGTGCTCGTCGTGGGTGCCAACGACGTCGTCAACCCCGCGGCGAAGACGGATAAAACAAGCCCCATCTACGGCATGCCCGTCTTCAATGTTGAACAGTCACGCAGCGTGATCGTCCTCAAGCGAACCATGAACCCAGGGTTCGCTGGTGTTGAAAACGAGCTCTTTTTCCAACCGAACACGATGATGGTGCTCGGCGATGCGAAGAAGACGATTCAGGGGCTCGTCGCCGAAGTCAAAGGCGGGAGTCACTAAGAGCGTGTAGGGCAGCCTGCTGCGCGAATCGATTTGTCGGTTGGGCGCTGCGGTGCCTGCGCATGTACGAAAAGTACACTTACGCGGGCTCCTCGCGCTCCGCCCTAGCCTCGATTCGCTCGCAACGGCTGGTAAACATGCTCTAAGAGCGTGTAGGGCAGCCTGCTGCGCGAAATCGATTCGTCGGTTGGGCGCTGCGCTCCGTGCTCAAAGGCCTTAAGCCTGTTCCGCCCGGTGCTCGCGCTCCGCCCTAGCCTCGATTCGCTCGCGACGGCTGTAGAACACGCTCTAAGACACGTTCTGGCAATCATGTGCATCATGCACGCAAGATCGGGTGCAAACGCAAGAGTCGGTGAAATGTGAGATGTCCAAGCTTGCGAGCGAACGGCCCGCAGCTAGGAAGGCCGAGTGAGGGATACTACACGTATCTTGAACGAAACCGACCGACGATGCGGGCCGTGCAGCCGCAAGATTGGGCACCTCACGCGGCTGCGCCGGTGACGTCTGCGATGGCGGGGCCACTGGAGCGTTCTCGCTCGGAGTTTACGACGTCAAGGAGCTCGGCTTTCGTCGCGTAACCGAGTTCGAGGAGCGCGCGCATATAGCCATCTATATAGCCATGAGCGCGCGCGAGCCTTCCATACTGCTGACCGGATGCCTTTGCCATGAAGACATCCGCGAGCATGGTCCGGAGCTCCGTCAACATCTCCACCTTCGATTTCATACGCGCCTCCATCCTGCGTTCGGTATCGGAGTGCGCACGCGCGGGCCAAGTTTTCATGAATCCCAGCACCATGAAATAGTGGTGGCAAGACACGCGTTCGGCTACACGAGGGCTCCAACATGGCGGAATCCGAGACGGAGACGCCTGCAAATGCCGTGACCGAAAACGAAACGACCGCAGCAGCACCGTCAACGACAGAAGACGAAACCACGCAGCCTGAGAGTGTCGTCGAGACGAACACGCGAACGGGTGGCCCCCTTGCAGCATTCGAGGCCGTTTCGCGTTCCGCCCGTCTTGCCGATCTCGTGGCGATCGCGCGGGCGATCATCTCAGAGGCGGCAAAGGCGCGACGCACCGAGTGGAATTTCGTCGCGAAGGTCGCGGCAGCGGCCGACGACGCGAAGCTACCACGTGCCGATGTCGAAACTCCGTTCGGCAACGCGCTCAAAGTGCTCGGATCCGGCCCTGATGACGAAGCCGAACGTGCGCTTGCCTGCGCGCTTGCAGCTCACGCCGTCGTTGGGGCACGTCGCGACGAGGACGATCGCACTGCGAGCGATGTCCTCTGGCTCGCAACGCACTCCCCTTTCGACGCAACCTCGCTACTCGACCGCGCGCTCGGCGCCGACGCGGACCATCTCTGGATCGCCATCGCCGATCGCGTGAAGCGCGTGCTCGTCGGCAAAGGTGCCGCTCTCCGTCGCGCCGAAATCATCGTTGCGTGTGCGGCGCTCACGAGCGCGACATCTTCACGTGCCCGCGCTCTGTCGCGCGAGCTCGTGACGTCCACGAAGGATCCGGTTCTCGTGCGCATCCTCACCGGCGTCGAAGATATCCCGGAGGTACGCCTCGAGGGTGAAGTCATGCCTGTGCCACGCGGTCCCATCGCGACCACGCTCCTCGCGCTGAGTGGTGTGCTCTTCGTCATTCACGGTGCACGACTCTTTGCGCGCCTTGCGCTCGGGTACGAACGCCCCGCGGAGCTCGTCGTATCAGCCCGCGGCGTTCGCCTCCATGCACGCACGCGAATGCTTGGGCGCACGCTGCGTGATCGCGAGCACGTCATCGTGCGCGCTGGCCTGCTCCGCGTCGTGCGCGAGGTGCGTTATCCGCGCGCGGCGTTCTATGCGGGGCTTCTGGCGCTCGCCTTCGGCAGCTGGCTCGGTGTCCGCGCGTTGATGGATGGCGTGCGCGCCGCGTCGCCGTCGCTTTTGCTCGCGGGGCTCGCCATCATTGCACTCGGCATCGCCGCCGATTTCGTCCTCGGCAGTCTGCTTCCTGGCACGCGCGGACGCTGTCGCATCGCGTTCGTGCCGCGCGTCGGACGGACGCTGTGCATTGGCAACGTGGACGCCAAGCGCGCCGACGAGGCACTCGCAAGCACACTTAGACCGTAGCATCCACATCGTGTGGGACGTGCTAGCGTGCGCGCGATGACGCAGCAGAAAAACCGCTTTGATGGCTGGTTTCCGCCGCTGCTTGTCGTGACGACCGGGCTCATCGTCGCCACGATCTACGTCGCATTCGTTCGCGCACCCATCGAAGCGCGCATGGGCATCGTTCAGAAGATTTTCTACTTCCACGTCCCGAGTGCCTACTCGATGTACGTCGGCGCGATTGCCTGCTTCGTTGGCTCGGTGGGTTACTTGCTCAAACCAACGGACGCGCGCGACGCATTCGCTCGCGCCGGAGCCGAAATCGCGATTGTGTTCGGCGCCATCGTGCTCGTCACGGGTCCCTTATGGGCTGCCAAGGCGTGGGGATATTTCTGGACGTGGGATCCGCGGCTAACAACGGCGATGCTGAGTTGGTTATTGTACGTCGCATACGCCGTGCTGCGGGCATTCGCGGGGGATGGTCCTGGCGAGAGCCGTTTCGCGGCGGCTCTCGGCATTCTCGGCGCCGCAAATCTTCCCATCATCCATTACAGCGTTCAGAAATGGGGTGGGCAGCATCCCGTTGTCGTTGGCAGCGGCGGTGGTGGGCTTGCCGACCCTGACATGAAGCTCGCCTTCGCTCTCGGAATGATCGCCTTTACCTTCTTCTCCATCACGCTTCTCTGGGCGCGCACGCGGCTCGAAATCATCAAGAGCCGCCTCCTGCGCGCAGAAGAAGACGCCATCGACCTCGGTCTCGATGATCGGACGGAGATATGATGGAAAGCCAGCCAACCCAAGAGAGTCGATCGACCGAATTTGCTCCTGTTGAAGGCGGCACCGAGCAATACAAAGGTGGAACGCTGCTCGTCGCCGCATACGTGCTCCTGTGGCTCGTGCTCATGGGATATTTGTTTATGCTCTGGCGCAAGCAACGGGCATTGGGGCGGCGCCTCAGCGATCTCGAAGCCGCCATGGATCGCGCAGCCGCGGCCGCGGGGGAATCTTCCGCAAAGGCGCGCGAGACGGCGAATCAACCATGAACATGCCGGGACCGGAGCACCTTATCTTCATCCCCGGTGTTCTGCTCATCGGCATCGTCATTGGCTGGATTGTCGGCGGCCGGGCTGCGCGTGAACATATGGCCGCCAAACAAAAGCGCGCCCGGGAGTGACAAGTCCGCGTTGCCGTGCAAGCTTCGGGGCATGATCGACTTCGAACTCACCGAGGAAGAGCGAGCCCTCATTGACACGGCCAAGCGCTTTGCCAAAGAGCGTATTCTCCCCGTGGCTGCGGAGGCCGACCGCAAGTCCGAATTCCCGCGCGAAGTCTTCAACGAGGCATGGAAATTAGGACTCGCGAATCCCACGCTCCCAGCGGAATATGGAGGAGCGGGGCTGTCCGATCTCGATTCGGCAATGATCACCGAGGAGCTCGCCTACGGCTGTAGCGGTATCCAAACCAGCGTGACGGCGAACACTCTTGGCATGACACCCATCAAGCTTGCGGGCAGCGAAGAGCAAAAGAAAAAATATCTCGGCTGGCTCGTGAGCGAACCTATTTTCGTGAGCTATGCAACCACCGAACCCGGCGCGGGCAGCGACGTCGCAGGAATGCAAACGCGCGCCACGAAGCAGTCCGACGGAAGCTATGTCTTGAACGGCACCAAGGCGTGGATCACGAATGCGAACTTCGCCAGCTTTTACGTGATCTTCGCAACGGAAAATCCGGAGCTCCGTCATAAGGGCATTGGCGCATTCATCGTGCATCGCGATCAAAAGGGCCTGTCCGTTGGCAAACACGAAGACAAGCTCGGTCAGCGTGCAAGCGACACGGCCATGGTCATGCTCGACGGCGTCGTCGTTCCTCCGTCGCAGGTGCTCGCACCGCCGGGCCATGGCTTCAAGGTGGCCATGGAGACCTTCAATCAGACGCGCCCCGATATCGGTGCAATTGCGGTTGGCATCATGCGTCGCTGTCTCGACGAGTGCGTCGCGTATGCGAAGGAGCGCAAGACCTTCGGCACACCAATTGCCAATCACCAGCTCGTTCAAGCCATGATTGCGGAGATGGCCATTCGCATTCAGGCAACGCGTCTGCTCGTTCACAAGGCGGCATGGAGTCTAGATAAGGGGATTCGTGATCCGCTCACGTCGAGCTGTGCGAAGGCCTACGGTGCGGACGCAGCCATGCAGTCTGCCATGGATGCGGTGCAGATTTTTGGCGGCAATGGTTACGTCAAAGAATACCCTGTCGAGAAATTGATGCGCGACGCCAAGATCCTTCAAATTTACGAGGGGACGGCGCAGATCCAGCGCGTAGTCATTGCCAGGCAAGTTTTAGAGCATGTTTACGAGCCGTCGCGAGCGAATCGAGGTTAGGGCGGAGCGCGAGGAGCCCGCGCAAGCGTACTCTTCGTACGTGCGCAGGCACCGCAGCGCCCAACCGACGAATCGATTCGCGCAGCAGGCTGATAAACATGCTCTTAGGTTGAATCTCCAAGCAAAGACGATTGCGGCGATGCTCCTCGTTGGATTGGGCACTGCGGGAGCATGCTCGCTGAACGCGCCACGAGATATCGTTCCTGAGTCGCACGACATTCATGAGACCAGCACGCAAAACGACAGCGGCGCGGCCGTGCCGCGTGACGGATACGTGTATGTTGCAACTCGAGCGCACGCCGTCGTGGGCGTGGTGGGGGCCAGGCAGATCACAGTCCCCGAAGCTTCCCGCATCGCCGATCTCATCGCCAATGAGCTCGAATCGTGCGCCGTAAGCAAGGAGCGAGACGGAACGCTCGCCGTGGGTGCAGCGAGCCTCGTGCTCGTTGCGACAGCGCGTGGGACTGTCGTGAGCGATCTGCGTCTCTCACCGGGGGGGCCGGTGGCTGCAAACGCCCTCGAGTGCCTTGTGGCCCCGGTGCGCACCATTCAATTACCGAGCACTGATGCAGGGATCACCGCGCTCGCCTTGGACGCCACGTGGAACCCCGCTGTTGTTGACCACAAGGCACCGCCGTAAATGCAACCAAGTTGCATTTACGGCGAGCCTTATATCTCGACCGCTTTCAAGTTGAAGGCCCCAACGATGAGATCGCGGCAAATCGAAAGCGGTCGCTACTGCGCGGGTCGCGCGCATCGCGCGCCGAACTTGCCGTACTGGAACGTCACCTGAAAGGAAGCCCCGCCTTCGTACTGGTGACCCTCCCACGACCGGCCAATGGCAGTCGTTGATGGAATTCCGGTGTAGTGCGTTCCTGTCCCGTCCTTGCCTGAGCGCGTGCACGTGGCCGCGCCTGGTGCGGGAGCCCCTGAGAAATCACAGAAGTCGCTTCCCGTTCCGGTAAAGTCGCCCGTGTATTCGACCATGTTCGCGAAGAGATCCATCCAGCTTTCGCCGTTGGCTTGTTTGGCTGACGCATCGTCGACCATGCGTCCTGGCGCGGCGATGAGCGATTCGTTGTCCAGCGATTTGTCGATGCCGAGCGGGAATTCGTAGAAAGTACCGGCTCCGTCTTCAGCAACGTTATAGAGCGTGTTTTGGCAGGTGAAGCCGCCGTTGCCGTAGATGCCGTTGCACCAGTTGTAATTCGGGCAGGGTTTGCCCAGGCCTCCGGCGCAGACGTTCGCTGCGGGAAACGGGTACGAATTCGTCGCCACGGTCCACACGTCCTGATAATCGGCTTTCAGTGCGAGCTCACCGCCGTCCCATGCGCAGAACGCCGCATACATGATTGGCATGGCGCAATTGAGTGACTTTTCGTCCGAAACCAACCGTGAAATCGGCCGTGTTGGAATTCCGTATTCTGAGAGATGTGCTGGATCCTGCCAATACGTGTTTGCGCTGTAGTTGCCCTCGCCGTTGTAGCAGCCTCGAATGCCGGCGTAGTTGTCGATGTCGATCGCCATGTGCGCCGTGAGACCAAGATCGCCTGACTGCGCTTGCGGATAAATAGACTGCAAAACGGGCGCATTTTTTATGAAATTCGCGAGCTGCGAGGTTGGATTCGCTACCACGAACGCACCAACCCACGAGCGAATGTTCGGACCTGCCTGCGTAAGGAAGGTGCGGAAGCGCCCCGAGGTGATCTCGTACTTGTCCAGACGACGCGTTGTGCGTGTTGGTAGCGGAAGCGACTTGCAGCACGAATCGTGAACGGCGCCCGCGCTGCCCGTTTCCCCTGCACCGCAGGACGTGATACCGGCCACCTCCGCCGTGTTGCATGAAGGCGCCACGCACTCGCCTGCCGGCGAGCACGCGCCCGTCGCGCAGTCGCCGTTCACCGCGCATTTCTTCGAATCTTTGCAGCGCGGCGCCGTGTACGTGAAGTCCCCATCCGTGACGCCGCTGCCTCCGCAGTCGACGTCCGACTCACCGCCGTTCTGCACGTTGTCGGCTGCCGTTGGCTGTACGCACACCGAATCCGTGCACGCGAGGGCGAGGCAGTCGTTGTTCTTCACGCACGTTTTGCCGAATGTGCAGCCAGGTGCATTCGGACCGCCGCAATCGATATCCGTCTCCCCTTGATCCTTCTTGCCGTCGGTTGCGCTCGGCGCGGCGCACTCGCCACTCTTGCAAACGCCTTCGCAGTCGTCGTCGAGCACGCATGCCTGTCCGGCCGTGCAAGGCTGGGCATCTTTTACCGAGCCACCGCAGTCGACGCCGGTTTCGCCGCCATTGCGCTTGCCATCTGCATGCACGTCGGCGGGCGGCGCGGCGCAGATCTTGTCGCAATAATCCGATGAGCAATCGGCCGCAGACTGGCAAACGTCGCCGTCGGCGCAGAGCGCCGACAGACCGACGCCGCACGTCTTCTGCGCGATCGGGGCGCATATACTGTTTGTGCAATCGCCGCTCGTGCACTCATCCTCACTCTGGCATGACGAACCGTCGCACAGTTTGAGCGACGACTCGGCCTCCGTTTCGGCCCTGCACGGAGTGGCGATTGCATTGCACTTTCCTGCCACGCATGATCCGACGTTGCAGTCGTCATCGATGGTGCAGCTCTCTTGATCGGAGCATTTGCGAGCCGCCGACGCGCCGCACGCGTTGTTGTCGCTCGCATCCACGCCCACGTTGTTCGCGTTCGTGTGATTCGAATCCGCGCGGTTTGAATCCGTGTCGCTCGGATTTGATTTCGTATCGTTCGAGCTCCCCCCACACGACGCCGCCGCGATCACGAGTCCCAGTAGACTTCCAAGCCAAGGACGTTTCACGATGAATTGTCTCCTGACGAAAGCCTATGAGAATTTGTCGCAGCGCAACAAGTTGTCCATCCTGGGCTCGAGTGTGGATAGGACTCCTTAGGGCTCCTTCTGTAGGTTGAAATGCCATTGATATTTCGGTGATTGGCTGTCCAGTTACAAGCACACGGCCGTGATCCCAGCGATCACGGAACACGCATTCATACCTTTGGGGCCCGTTCAGCACACGCAACCGCGCTGTTTAGGCCTTGGCGGCGAGCTGACCGCAGGCAGCGTCTACGTCGCCGCCGCCGCTGTAACGCTTGTGAGTGAAGATCCCTCGTGCGGCAAGCACATCGCGAAACGCGGTTTCAATCCGAGTCTCCGTGCGCGCGAAGGGATCCGCCGTATCGCTCTTGATAGGGTTGTACGGAATGATGCTGATGCGAGGATGGCGTCCCGTCTTCTCTCGAAATGCAATGACTCGATCCGCGAGCGACGCAGCGTCTTCGGGTTGATCGTTGACGCCAGCGAGAAGCGTGACAGCCCACATCGGAGCAAGTCCCGTGAGCATCGTGTGCTCGGCAGTCGCCTCGAGAACCTCGTCGAGCGAGTGCACGCGATCCATTGGCATGAGCCTGCGCCGAACGTCGGCCCGAGCCGAGCCAAGCGACAGCGCAAGGCGAACCCTCGGCGCTTCTCGCGCGAGGCGCCGGATGCCTGATGGTAGTCCCGCGGTGGAGACGGTGATCGCCCGTGCATCGATCGCGAGCGCGCTGGGATCTTGCATGACACCGATGGCACCAAGAACGCGATCGAGGTTTGCGAGCGGCTCGCCCATGCCCTGAAAGACAACGCCGTGTACGCGCATGCCGGGAGAAAGTGCACGCCGCACAATCCGAACTTGTTCGACGATCTCCCAAGTCTCGAGATTTCGTGACAGCCCCATGCTTCCTGTTGCGCAGAATGCGCAAGCGAGCGCGCACCCAACTTGTGAGCTCACGCAGACGGAGAAACGCGATTGGTGCTCGAGTGGAATGCGCACGGTCTCGACGACGTGGCCGTCCGTCGTTCGCAGCGTGTACTTCACGAACGGGTCGATTTGACTTCGGCGCTCGGAGAGGATCTCGAGCGCGGGAACGAAACCTCTCTTCATCACCGTTTGCCGCGAGGATCGGCGAATGAGCGAGCTCGGCGTTGAGATGGTCTCGTCGCGATGGACTTGTGCGATGATCCTCCTTGCGTCGGCGAGCGGCAGTTCACCCATCGCCGCACAAAGTTCCTCCGGGCGGAGTCCTTGGAGCGGAATCTTTGGCAGCGCGTCCCCCGTCATCCGGGCCATCCAGGCCCGCGTAGTTAGCAGACCCGTGTGCTACCGTGGCGGCGTCTTGTTCGGATTCAGCTTCTTCGAGCTCATCGTGGTCATCGTGGTGGCGCTCGTCGTCATCGGACCGAAGGATCTGCCGAAGATGCTGCGCAAGCTCGGACAGATGGCGAGCAAGCTTCGCCGCATGGCGTCGGATTTGCGTGCGGAGAGCGGCATTGACGAAGCGCTGCGCACCGAAGGACTCGCCGACGACATCGCCGAGATCCGAAAGCTTGCTCGTGGCGAGCTCGATGCCGTGCAGAGAGCCGCAACGATCGACGTCACGGATGCAGTCTACACACAACCGGCTGTGTATCGGGATGACGTTGTCGTTGCGCGTTCGCGCGAATATCCGCGCGACGGAGTCGACACGTTCGGTGCGCTACCCGACAACGCGATCGTCTACGCGGAGGGATTGCCAAAGTCCCCACTTGGTCGCGATCCACTTTATGTGCTCGGTGACGAAAATGCCGTTTTGCCCGAGGACGCGGCAAAAACGGGCGACGCGGAGACAGGCGACCGAGAGGACGCTGAGGCTCGCTGATGTCGACCGATCTCGCCCCTTCACGCAAGAGCAATCCCGACGACGAAAACCCCACTCACGTCGAACCCGAAGGCGACGTGAAGATGACGATTTGGGAGCACCTCGCGGAGTTGCGCACCCGCCTCGTGCGTGCAGCCATTGCCATGTTCGTGGGAGCCATTGTTTGTTGGATCTTCCGTGAGAAACTCCTTTCGTGGCTCTCCGCGCCGTACATGGTCGCGTGGCGTGACAAGTTCCCGAACGATCCGCCGGAGCTGCAGACGCTCGCGCCCGCCGACGCATTTGTAAACTACATGCAATTGTCGCTCGTGGGGGGTGTGGTGCTCGCCGCCCCCATCATCTTCTACCAATTGTGGGCATTCATCAGCCCGGGCCTTTACGCGCGCGAAAAGCGCTACATCATTCCGTTCGTCCTCTTTTCGACGAGCCTATTCCTCGCGGGTGTTGCGTTTGCTTATTACGTCGCATTCCCATTTAGCTTCCAGTATTTCTTTTCCCTGCTCGGCGACGTCGGCGGCGTCAAACTCACGTCGCGCCCGACCATGGAGTTTTATCTCGATTTCACGACTCGAATGCTCCTGGCATTCGGGTTCGTTTTCGAACTACCGCTCTTCATCGCCTTCCTCGCACTCGCCGGCATTGTCACGCCGCGCCAGCTCGTGCGCTTCAGCCGTTGGGCCATCATTAGCGCCTTCGTGATTGGCGCGTTCGTCACGCCGGGACCCGAGGTTTCGAGCCAAATCGCCGTCTCGCTCGCCTTGGTGGGACTCTACTTTATCAGCGTAGGCGTGGCATTCGTCGTCGCCAAGAAGCGCGACGACGAATCCTCAGAATCGAATAACGAGTAGACCGCTTTCAAGTTGACGCGAGGTCGAGGCGGGGCCGAGGAGCGGACCGGAATAGCCTTGTGTGGCTTTGAGGACCGCACCGCAGGCCCCAACGATGAGATCGCGTCAAATCGAAAGCGGTACGGGGATGCGCCGCGCATCCATCCACAACGAATCGATATCGTATGCAGAGCGCGCATCATCTTGAAAGACGTGCACCACCACATCGCCGAAATCCATCAATACCCAGTTTGCGTGAGGCAGTCCTTCGACTGCGAGAGCACGTTTGTTGCGCTTGCGTAGAGCTTCTTCGATTGCGTTCGACAGCGCGGTGACATGGCGATCGCTGCGGCCCGACATGAGCACCAGGAAGTCAGCGTAGTCGACACGGCCAGCAACATCGATCACCTCGAGGCCCGATGCCTTCTTCTCGATGGCCTCGATTGCGATCGTGATGGCCATCTCGCGCGACTCGTCGCTCGCGATGCTCGTCGCGCCAGGAGTAGCCTTTTGCTCGATGCCGCGATGGGCCCCGGCGGGCGCCGCGCGCGGCGCGGCAGTCTTCGACGAACGATCTCGGACCTTCGCCGGACGCGAGGCTGCATCGGGGGCAACCGTTTGGTTGCGCGACGTCGTTTTGCTGGGCGCGCCGTGGGATGTGCGAAGCATCGGGCGGTTCGGCCCCTTGGGAGGCGGACGTTTGTTCACGGACAAGACAGCTCCTGAAAAATTAGTCGTTGGCGCAAGATCATGCGCGAACGTGACCCTCGCCGTCGACGATCCACTTCATGGTGGTGAGCGCTTCGAGCCCCATGGGACCGCGCCAGTGCACGCGGCTCGTGGCAATGCCAATCTCGGCGCCGAGACCGAATTGTCCGCCGTCATGGAAGCGCGTCGAAGCATTGACGGCGACGCACGCGGCGTCCACTTCGCGTCGAAAGCGTTCGGCGTGCGCGGCGTTTGGCGTGAGGATCGCCTCGGTGTGGCCGGAGCCGTACTCCGCGATGTGTGCGAGCGCGGCGTCGAGCCCGTCGACCACGCGCACCGCGAGCACCGTGTCTAGAAACTCGCGCCCCCAGTCGTCCTCCGACGCGGGTTTGGCAGCGGGAACGAGCGCGCATGTCTGCGCGTCACCTCGAAGTTCGCAGCCGGCACTCAAGAGCGCGTTGGCAACGGGTGAGAGCACGCGCGCCGCGTCCTTTGCATCCACGAGCAAACACTCGACCGCGTTGCAGACGCCGGGGCGCTGCATCTTCGCGTTCATCACGACGCGCGTGGCCATCGCGATGTCGACGCCCGCATCGAGAAAGATGTGGCAGACGCCCTTGTAGTGCTGCACGACGGGCACGCGCGCGTTCTCCGTTACGTAGCGAATGAGTGCTTCACCGCCGCGCGGGATTGCGAGATCCACGAAGTCGCTCTGTTGAATGAGTGCCCTCACGCCGTCGCGATCGGTGAAGGGCAGCACCGCCACGGCGTCGCTCGGCAACCCCACGCTCTCGATCGCGCGCATCAATATCTCGGCGAGCGCTGCGTTCGATCGCGCAGCTTCCGAGCCTCCACGCAAGACGACCGCGTTGCCGGCCTTGAACGTCAACGCGCTCGCATCCACCGTGACGTTGGGGCGCGCCTCGTAGATCATCGCAATGACTCCGAGCGGGACGCGCACGCGTGCGATGCGAAGGCCATCTTCTCGCGTGGTGCGTGAAACGACTTCGCCCACGGGATCGGGCAGGGCGGCGATCTGTCGGACGCTCTCGGCCATGCCGGCGAGACGCGCTTCGTCGAGCATGAGTCGATCGAGCAAGGCGCCCTTCGTGCCTCGGTCGCGCGCCGCTTCGAGGTCGGCGGCATTCGCTCTCAATACGTCGGCCGCATGCGTGCCGAGCGCTCGCGCAATGGCTTCGAGTGCCGCGTCCTTTTCGGCGCGCGGGCGCGGCGAGAGCTTTCGAGCAGCATCACGGGCTTTCTTGCATATTGCACGAACTTGCTCATCGAGCGTCATGGCCCGCGTATATAGCTCAATTGCCATGCTCATGACGCGGGAGAGGCGAGGAGCGCCGGGATGTGCCTACCCTTGGCCTGCGCGATCGCGCTATATGCGCGAGCGATCGTCATGACCAAGCTGACCGCTCATTTTCGTTGCTTCCGGGGCTGCGCGGAGACGTTTCCACTCACGCGTGCGATCTACCGCTGTCCCACGTGCGACGGCCTCCTCGAAGTTTCCCACGATCTCGACGCCCTTCGCGAGACGAGTGGACCCACGTGGCGTGCACGGTTCGACGCGCGCTGGGCACCGCACGCCGAAGATCTGCCGTTGCCCTCTGGCGTATGGAGCAAGCGTGAGTGGGTCGCACCCGAAATTCCGAGCGACGCGATCGTGTCGACCGGCGAGGGAATGACGCCGCTCTATCCTGCGCGCCGCCTCGCGGCAGAAGCCTCGTTCGGCGAACTCTATGTCAAACAGTGCGGGACAACGCACACGGGCTCGTTCAAAGATCTCGGAATGACGGTGCTCGTAAGCGTCGTCAACCAAGCCATGCGCGAAGGCACGCTCCGCGTTCGCGCCATCGCGTGCGCGAGTACGGGCGACACGTCGGCAGCGCTCGCGGCGTACGGTGCGGCGTCCGGTTTGCCAGTCGTCGTGTTCTTGCCGCGCGGCATGATCTCCGTCGCGCAACTCGTTCAGCCTCTCGCCAACGGCGCGCGCGTCCTCGCGCTGGACACAGATTTCGACGGCTGCATGCGCGTCGTCAGAGAGCTCGCCTCGCGCGGGCTCATCTACCTTGCCAACTCGATGAATCCGCTTCGCATCGAAGGGCAGAAGACGGTCGCCATCGAGATCTCCCAGCAACTTGGATGGGAGCCGCCGGACTGGGTCGTTCTGCCGAGCGGCAACCTCGGAAACGCCGCGGCCCTCTACGCAGGCTTCTCCATGGCGAAATCGCTCGGCGTCATCGACAGGCTTCCGCGCCTCTGCATCGCCCAGGCCGCCAACGCGAATCCCATGTATCGTGCATTCATCGCGCACACCGACGTCGTCGAGCCTGTCGTTGCGAAGCCCACGCAAGCAAGCGCCATTCGAATCGGTGCTCCCGTGAGCGCACCGCGAGCCATGGCGGCACTGCATGCGATGAACGGCGTCGTGGAAGAAGCAAACGAGAACGAGCTTGCGGATGCGAGTGCGCGCGCAGACAAAACCGGCCTTTACACGTGCCCGCACACGGGCGTTGCTCTCGCGTGCGCCATGAAGCTTCGTGCGCGCGGCGTCATCGGCCCGCGCGATCGCGTCGTCGTCATCTCAACGGCGAGCGGGTTGAAGTTCACCGAGTTCAAGCTCGGTTATCACGAGCACAAACTTCCGGATGTCACTTCCACGCTCGCGAACGAGCCGGTGACGCTGCCCGCGGACGTCGAGACCGTCGCGCATCATCTTGCCTGACGTCAGATCGCATCGGCATCGCCTGAGTCGTCGGCATCACCCGAATCATCGGCATCGCTTGCATCATTGGCGTCGCCTTCTTCGGATGCATCGGCCGCGTCGGATGTCTCGGGCGGTGCTGCGTCCTCTGTTGTTCCAGTGTCGGGTACCTCGACCGGGATCTTCGTGCGATCGAAGTCCGTCACGAGCTCGCATCCGAATGCGAGCGACGCAGTAACACCAACGAGCACGAGGCTGACTGTGGAGAGCTTCATTCTCGCGTCCTCTCAGAACTGCACGTGAAGACCGGCGCCGCCGCCTGACGGCGTCACGTACGGTGTTGGAGTCATGATGACAGTGCGCTTCTTCTTCGCGTCCGCAACGGCCTTTGCTGGCGTTGCCTTTGCCGAAGTTGGTTGATCGTTCGAGAACCAAAGCACGGCGCTCGTGACGCCGAAGGTGATTGCGACGCCGAACATCATGTCTGCGACGAGAGCGCTGTTCTCGCCGCGATCGGCGCGGCTCGACGTCGGGTTCTTGTTGAAATCGCTCTGCTGCGACAGAGCCGCGATGCCGAAGCCCACTCCGACACCGGCGGCAGCAACGGCCACGGCGCCCGTGATGTACGCGGGGACCTTGCTGCGCGGGGGAGGGGGAGACGGCGCAGGCGGCGGCGGTGGTGGCGCGACGGGCGTTTCCGCGACGACGGGTGGAGGCGGCGGTGGTGGCGGCGCCTCCTTCTTCACGAGTTCGACGCGAACGTCTTGTTTGGATGCGTAACCAACGTCGATCTCCTTGTCGGCAGACTCGAAGCCGTCGGCGGACAAACGGATTGTGTGCTTGCCCGCCGGAAGTTCGAGATCCGTTGGCGTCGACTTCGTGCTCGGTGTCGTTGGCGCGGCTGGCTGCGTTGCCTCTGGCGCGGCTGGTTGCGGCGCCTTCGGCGCTGTCGACGCGGCGTTGACGGTGCCTTCGGCAGGACCGCCTGGCGGCGGGACCTCAGGTCCCGGATCCACGGTGATCGCCGCACCGGCTGGCGTGCTCTCGACGTGTACTTTGCCCGGCATGGCTTTGATTTCGTCGAGCCGCTTCTTCGCCTCTTCCACGCTTTCTTTGTTTGCGGCCGGATCGGCAATGAACTTTTCGAATGCCGCAACGGCGTCGGGGTATTGCTCGAGTTTGTCGTGACTGAGCGCGATGTAACGCTGGGCCTGGGGCGACGCCTTTGCCGTGTTCGATGCTTCGAAGTCCCCGAGCGCACCCGCGTAGTCGCCAGCCTTGAACTTCTTGTCGCCCGAAGCAAAGAGCGCCTTTGGATCCGCCGGCTTTGCCGGCTTCGTTTTCGTGGTCTTCGCGTGCGGAGGTGTCGCCGGCTTTGCGGGTGCGGGTGCAGGCGCCTTGCCTGGGGCAGGTGCCGCTGGGGCAGAGGGCTTCGGCGGCGGCGGTGTCTCAATTGTGCCTGCCGTGGGGGCAATCTGAGCCGACGCGGGAGCCACGGCGAGACCCATGGCGACTGCGATTGCGCTCGCGACGCCTCTCGAATTCCCGAGCATCTTCATGGGCGCGGAACTTACACCAGAACAGTGTCCAGTTGATGCGATCTCATCGTTGGGGCCTGCGGTGCGGTCCTCAAAGCCATGCAAGGCTGTTCACTTCGCCTTCGGCTCCGTCGCTCTCAGTGTACTCCGTCCAGCACGCTGGACTCCGTACAGTTCGAGTCCGGTCGCATCCCATGCCCCGCCTCGACCTCACATCAACTGGACACCGTTCCAATGGCTAGCCGTGCGTCTCGTCTGGTTCGACGAGCTCGATGAGCAACCCGCCGGTTGCTTTCGGATGAAGGAACGCGACCTTGTGTCCGCGCGCGCCTTTGCGAGGCTTTTCGTCGAGAAGCGCCACGCCAAGCGACTTCAGGGTTGAAAGCGCTTCGTCGATGCCCTCGACCTCGATGGCGACGTGATGCAGTCCTGGTCCGCGCTTCTCGAGGAAGCGCTCGAGTCCTTCATTGCCCTCCGTTGGCGAGATGAGCTCGATGTTCGAGTCGCCGATCGGCATGAGGACCGCTTCGGTCTTCATGTGCGCAACCACGTCGCGCACGGTGGGCTCGAGTCCGAGCACCTGTTTGTATTTTGCAATTGTTTCGTCGACGTCCTTCACGCAAACGGCAACGTGGTCGATCTTCTTGATACGGATCATGGCGGCGGTCGCAGACGTTAGCCGAAGTCGCCTGCTCTCGCGCCTTTTTGAGGCATCTTCGAGGCCTGCTGCGGCGTCCTTCGTGCTAAGCTCCTCTGCTCAATGACGCGCATGTTTCTTTCGATTGGGTTGATTGGCACCATGGTCTCGTCTTTGGGTTGCGCTCCCACGCTGTCGCAACCGTTTCAAGACATGAAGTCCCAGTCTCAACCCATTACGATTTATCGATTACAGAACTACGAGTCCCAAGCGTCAACGGGCGGCGTTGCCGCTCCCGGAATGCTCCCGCCGCAGATTCAGCAGTGGATGTCGGCCGGCGCGCAATTGCTTCCACCAGGACTCCTTCCTCCCGGACTTCTGCCTGGCACTGCCCTCACACCCGCCCCAAATGCATCGCGCTTTCACAATTTTCCCATTCTCGGCACCGTGGTCGTGACCGACAGCAGGCAGCGCGACGACATCATGAATCTCTTTGGGAGCGAATCGAACTTCGTTCAACCTCGCCAAGCGTGCATGTTTGCCGAGTTCGGTTTCCAGATTGGCCAGGGTCCTGCGCCCGGTTCGCCCGCAGGCGCTCCCGCGGGTGCGCCGCCTGCGGATATCCTTGTTTCGCTCTCTTGCGATCAAGTCCAGCTAATCAATTACAATTGGCCGCACGGCACGAGGAACGGTCTTGGACCGGACACTTCAAAAAAGATCATCGCCATCGTCCAAAGAGCATTTGGCAGCTAACGGTCATCCATGAAAACAAAGCTATACCGCTTTCAAGTTGACGCGAGGTCGAGGCGGGGCCGAGGAGCGGACCGGAATAGCCTTGGTTGGCTTTGAGGACCGCACCGCAGGCCCCAACGATGAGATCGCGGCAAATCGAAAGCGGCATGGCGTCGTATGAACCCAATCCGGTGCTGGCTTGGATTTACCATCGCTTCTTCGAGCATATCGGAGTCGATAAAGCTTGGGCCGATCGCGTTCGACAGGCCGAGGCACGTGGAACGGCCGTTTATATTTTACGCAATCTCTCCTTCGTAGACTTTCTCGCGCTCGATTATCTCACCAAGCGCCTCGGCCTGCCGCAGGTGCGCTTCGCCAACGATCTTGGCCTGTGGGTTTTCGAGCCCATGGGGCGCGGATGGCTGTCAGCGCTCGAACCGCGCAGCGAGGCACGCGAGATCGAGCGCCTTCGGCGCGTGCTCGACGACGGTTTTTCGGCAGCATTGTTTCTGAAGCGTCCGCCGTCGTTGCTCGAACCGTCGGCTGTCTCGCGCCAGCGTGGCGGCACCGTCACACCGCTGCCAACGCGCGGCAAGACCGAGGGCGACGCCTACCTTCGAGGGATCCTCGAAGCGCAGCGCGCGCAGAGCACACCGATTCTTCTCGTTCCGCAGGTCTTCGTGTGGACGCGCAACCCAGACGCGCGCAAGCAAAACGCTGTCGATGCGCTGTTCGGGCCGCGTGAGTGGCCGGGCAAAATCCGCACGGTCATGCAGTTTCTCGCGAATCGGCGGTACGTCACGCTTCGCGCCGGTGAGCCCGTCGACGTTCGCGCATTCCTCGAGCAAGAGATGCATGGTCACGACGGAGAAGCGCCTACCGACGAGGTGCTCGTTCGTCGGCTCACGTACACGCTTTTGCGGCGTCTCGAGCGCGAGCGCCGCAGCGTCATCGGTCCGGCAAAAAAAAGTGCGGACCGTTTGCACGATCAGGTCGTGCGCAGTCCCCGCCTGCAGAAGTTCATTCGCAACATGGCAGGCGAAGGCGCGACGGAGCGGCGTGTGCTCGGTTTCCGCGCCCTGTCCATGCTGCGCGACATGGAAGCCGAGGTCGATCAAAATGCCGTACGCGCACTCAACGCTGCGTGCGACCACACCATCAAACGGATGTACGCGGGCATCGAGATCGACGAAGCAGGTCTCGCCCGTCTGCGCGAAGCCGCGAAGGATGGAACCCTCATCCTTCTGCCAAGCCACAAATCACACGTCGACTACATCATTCTGACGCGTCTCTTCTTCCGATCGAACATGCCCGTCCCCATCGTCGCGGCGGGTGACAACCTCGCGTTCTTTCCGCTTGGCCCCATCCTGCGTCGCGCCGGAGCATTCTTCATCCGCCGAAGCTTCAAGGGCGATCGTCTCTACGGCGCCGTCGTCGACGCGTACATGCGTCGCCTGCTGATGGACGGATGGAGCCTCGAGTTTTTTCTCGAAGGCGGCCGCTCGCGAACGGGAAAGCTTCTACCGCCGAAGCTCGGGCTCCTGTCGATTGTCGTCGACGCCGTTCTTGGTGCAGAGAAAGGTTACAGCGCGCGCAGAGTCTTTTTCTGCCCGATCTCGATCGGCTACGAGCGCGTGGTCGAAGAGCGCTCGTACGTCCGTGAGCTCACCGGAGGCGACAAGCAGAAGGAAGATGTCGGCGGTCTCCTCCGCGCCGCCGAGACGGCGCTGGGTCGCTACGGACGGCTCAACGTGCAGTTCGGCGAGCTTCTCAACCTTCAACAGATCCTCGGCGAGATCGAACGCGAACGGCCCAGCGACGGTGCAACGAGTGATCTCGCGAAGCTCACTCCCCCCAAGCGCCGAGCGCTCGTCACGCGCCTCGCCTACCGCGTGATGAACGAGATCAATCGTGTCACCGCCGTGACACCTGGCGCGCTCGTCGCCACAGCGCTTCTGACACACAAAAAAAAGGGGATCTCGCATCCGGATCTCGTCGCCGCGTGCGACCGCATCGCCCGTATCCTCGTCGGCTCGAAGGCCCGCTTCACCCCGTCGCTCGTCCGCGCGCGCACCGTGCGCGGTGCGCTGCCCGTTCTTCGTCACGAGGCCATCTGCGAAGCGTGCGAGCTTTTTCTCCGCGCCGGGCATGTCGAGGTGCACCGCCCGGGAGATCCGATCGGCGACAAGCGTTCGGTTCGCCCTGGTCCCGAAGCGTTCTACGTCGTGCCGGACGTGGCGCGCCTCTCGCTCGACATCGCAAAGAACCTCCTCGTTCATTTCTTCGTTTCGCGCGCCATGATCGCCATCCCGCTCACGGCGCGCGACGGCGCTCGTGCTCACGACGCGGCCGGCGCTTTCGACCACGCGTTGCTCGCCGAACGCACGCAAGCGCTCTCACGCCTGTTCAAGTACGAGTTCCAGTTTCGCGCAGACGCATCCTTCGAAACCATCTTCGCCGAGACGCTTTCGGCCATGGAGTCGGACGGCGAAATCACGCGCGACGCTTCTGGCAACGTGCGCCTCGCGAGCGAAGGCGAAGGCCACGAACGTATGGTGCTCTACGCGCGCATGGTCCGTCACTTCGTCGAGGGTTACGCGGCCGCGGCGCGGTCGCTCGCGGCGCTGCTCAAAGGAGCACTCTCGCACAAGGACCTCGTCAAGCGCGCGATGGCCATTGGTGAACGCATGTTCCTCGCGGGCGAGATCGAATCGCGCGAAGCGGTGAGCCGCCCCATCGTGGAAAACGCGCTGCTTGCATTCGTCGATCTCGGCTACCTCGCACGCACCGAGGGCAAACTGGCTCTGCCCGAGAGCTGCGCGACGAGCGAAGCCGTGCGCACGGTCGAAGGACGCGTCGCTAGTTACTTGTAGTTTGCATCTTCATGTCATCAACACGAGATGAGCCGCAGAAGGACAAGGAGCAACCGGACTCCCTCCTGGCGCGCGGGCTGAGTGGCCGGCGTCCGCTCGTACAGTGGGCTGTCCTCCTCCTCACGTCGGCGGTGCTGTCTATACTCCTTCGTGCCGTACACATCCCCGCCGCGTTCTTGCTCGGCCCGATGATCGCGGGCATTGCCGTTGCGGTGATGCGCGCTTCGATCCGCGTGCCGCGGTGGTCTGCGATGTTGGCGCAGGGTGTCGTTGGCGGTCTCATCGCAAGCCGCTTCACGCCGAAGGTTCTTGGTGGCCTCGGCCGCGCCTGGAAGCTGGATCTCCTCGTGACGGCCGGTGTCGTTGGCGCAAGTAGCCTGCTCGGTTGGTCGCTCGCGCGACTGCGCGTTCTTCCCGGCTCAACGGCGATATGGGGCTCGGCGCCGGGCGGTGCCACTTCGATGGTCGTGATGGCCGAAGAATCTGGGGCAGACGGCAGGCTCGTCGCCTTCATGCAGTACCTGCGCGTGCTGCTCGTCGCGCTCGCCGCGTCCGCGGTGGCTCACTTCGCTGTTCCCGGCGCCAGCCTGAGTCACGCGGCCTCGATGTTCGGGCAGTTTGATCTCGTACGCTTTGGCGGAACGCTCGTCATCGTGTTTGGTGGCGCCGTGCTCGGCCGTGTCTCGCGCATTCCTTCGGGGGCCATGCTGGTTCCGATCTTCATCGGTGGCGTCACGAACGCAACCGGATGGCTCACGCTGGAACTTCCGCCGTGGCTGCTCGTTGCGAGCTACGCGCTCGTCGGTTGGATGGTGGGCGTGCGGTTCACTCGGGAGATCCTCGTCTACGCGGCGCGCGCGGCACCTCGCATTCTCGCGGCGATCGTCGTGCTACTCGTCATCTGCGGTCTCATGGGAGGCGCGCTGACGCTGTTCGCAGGAATCGATCCACTGACCGCGTATCTCGCCACGAGTCCCGGCGGTGTCGACACCGCAGCCATCATCGCCTCGTCGTCGAACAAGGCCGATCCGCTCTTCGTCATGACTCTCCAGCTCACGCGCGCCATCACGATGCTCCTTCTCGGACCAACACTTGCGAAGCGAGTCGCACGCTCGTTTGCCGATGACGAGGGAGTTGGATGATACGGTCATGCGTGTGGCCATCGTGGAGGCCGGAGCACGTTCTGTTCGAAGACGAGGACTTGTTCGCGGTCCATAAACCGCCGGGCGTGCCGAGTCAGGCCGCGCAGCCAGACCGACCCGATGATCTCGTCACGCGCCTGAAGCTCTTTCTCATGGAGCGCGATGGTCTTGCGAGGGAGCCGTACCTCGGGATCCACCAGCGGCTCGACCGAGACACGAGTGGCGTCATCGTCTTCACCAAACGCAAGAGTGCGAATGCATCGCTCGCCGAACAGTTCGAGCGACGCGAGATCGACAAGCGTTACGTTGCGGCCGTCCGCGGCCTGCCTTCCCACGCGCGTGAAACAGTTCTCGTCGATCACCTGCGACGCGTAGAAGATCATGTCGAGGTGGTGCGTGGGGTGCGCGCGCTCGGAGGCCGCGGAGGCATTCAGCGCGCCGTCACTCGCTTGCGCGTTCGGGCTCGCACGGACGACCGCGCGATTGTCGATCTCGTGCTCGAAACCGGTCGCATGCACCAAGCTCGCGTGCAGCTTGCCCATGTGGGCGCGCCCGTTGCCGGCGATCCGATCTACGGCGGAGCGCCCGCGCCGCGGCTCATGTTGCATGCTGCATCTATCGCGTTTTTGCATCCGCGAACGGGCAAGCGCGTCGTCATCGCCGACCGTGATACTTCTGCGCTCGAAGCTTGGGTCGCGAGAGGCGATCTCGGCGCCAGGATCTACGACGACGATGCAGCGCTCGATGCAGCGATGGCGCTGGCGGTCGAGAGGCGGTGGGGGCTTGGCCGAAGCGACGGAAAAACGACCGCGTTCCGGCTCATCAACGAAGACGGCGACGCGCTGCCCGGGCTCGCCGTGGATGTTTATGGCGAGCACCTCGTCGCGCAAATCTACGCGAGTGAAATCTGGAACGACCATCCGGCGCGCCGCGACCGCGTGCTCGACCGGCTGCACGCGCTCGGATTCCGCGGCGTCTATCTAAAGATTCGTCCGAAGCAAGCCAACGTCTTGGTCGACACGCGCCGTGAAGACATCGCGCCCGCTTCTCCGGTGCGCGGCGAGGCGGCGCCCGAAATCGTCACGATTCACGAAGAGGGCACTCCCTTCTGCGCGCGCCTGTCCGACGGACTGTCAACCGGCATCTTTCTCGATCAAAGGCAAAACCGAAGGCTTTTGCGATCCCTCGCGAAGGGTGCGCGAGTGGCCAACGTCTTTTCGTACACGTGTGCATTCAGCGTCGTCGCGGCACTCGGTGGCGCATCGCGCACGGTCAGTGTGGATGCTGCGGTCGTCGCCCTCCTACGCGGTCGCGAGAACTTCGCAGCGGCAGGCGTCGATCTCGATGGCGGCAACGCGTCCTTGCATACGTTCATTGCCGAAGACGCATTCTCATGGCTCTCACGCGTCCATGCGAAGGGCGACGCCTTCGACCTCGTCGTGCTCGATCCGCCGAGCTATTCGTCGACGAAGAAGCGACGTTTCGTTGCGGAGAGCGATTACGGTGAGCTCGTCGCGCTCGCCGTCCGCGTGCTCGCACCCGGCGGCAAGATCATTGCGTGTTGCAACCATCGCGGCGTCTCGCGCACGAAATTCCGGCGTATGGTTCATGCGGGCGTGCGCATGGCGGGGCGCGAGCTCTTGCAGCAGAAGGATCTGCCTGATGGGCAGGACTTCCCGCCTCCGTTAGGCAAAGAGCCTTTCATGAAGAGCGTGCTCGTGACGGTTCGCTAGGACCGCTTTCGATTTGCCGCGATCTCATCGTTGGGGCCTGCGGTGCAGTCAGTAGCGGCCCCATCCGCGCCGCTCGCTGCGCTCGCTGCGCAGCCTTCCCCTTGTCACGTGCTCGTCAGGGCCGAAGCGGCCCTTCCTGCGCACGGACGGGGAAGGCTGTTCCCGGTCCGCTGCTCGGCCCCGCCGGGAACCCCGAGCAGGTTGCGGACCGAGTATTTTGGCCGAGTTGCGAGTAGCGCGAGGCGCTCCGACGAGAGCTGCTTGTGCAGCTTGAGGAGGAGCAACGAA
>Ga0123357_10000164_pt1 | contig 60180 bp, 49 predicted proteins | sample TergutEmb28metaG_FD_89873 | JGI IMG/M metagenome (GOLD analysis project Ga0123357, IMG submission 89873) | Embiratermes neotenicus P4 segment gut microbial communities from Petit-Saut dam, French Guiana - Emb289 P4 | ecosystem: Host-associated > Arthropoda: Insects > Digestive system > Gut ...
ATCATTCGACTTGCTCAGTGTCAACTGCGGTTTCTGGTCAATCGTCACCGTCGCGTCGTCGGGATCAGACGTCGCCGTGCAAACGCCCTTAAGACCCTCAGCATCCGTCTTGCAGGCATGTGTGCCGCTGGCGGTGGCCGTGTTCGTGATCGCGGTGCCCAGGTCGAACTCCCCTTGATCCACGACGTAACTGACAGTGCAAGTCGTCGATGACTGGCCGTTCAACGTGCCACCCAGCGCCACGGGAGCGCAACTCAGCGAACCCAATGGGCCATTTGCACCCGAAAAATCCGTGTCATCAATCGCCAGGTTGTCCACAGGGATGTGCCCGTTGTTGGTCACATCGAATGAGTAGGTCACGGTGCCAGGCGCCTCCAGTTTGCTTGGCGACGCCGTCTTGGCCAGCGTGAGCGTTGGCGGTTCGAATGTGACCGATGTTTTACCGGGAGGGTTCAGGCCATACATGGTCTCCATGTTGTCGGGAGTGTTCGTGTATGTGCCAGCGATGTCAGACGTGACTTTCACGGTGACGGTGCAGGATTCCTGGCCGTCGTCCAGCGTGCCATTGGCCAGCGCCACAAAATCGCGGCCGCTGCTGTCAGTGCCGGAGGAGACATCGCCTTCGCCGCAATCGGTGGCGGGTGTGGACGCCACTTTCAGTCCGTCGTCCAGCAAGTCGGAGAACGTGAATCCGTCATCGCCTTTGGCGAGCAAGTCTTTCGTGTTGGTGATGGTGAACGTCAGCATGCTCGTCTGTCCGGCATCAGGTTTGGCAGGGCTGAATGTCTTGTCAAGCTGTGGTGTCACCTCAGTGATCTTCGGCAGATCGAAAGCCACGTCGTTTCCACCACCCATGTTCTGGTTGTTCAGCACTGCCAGCCCGAGCTTGGTACCTGAGTTGATTTGTAGGGCTGGTGATGTGAACTCAACCGTAGCGACGTCGTCCTGATATTTCTTGCCGCTGCTCCAGCCTTGTCCGTTGACCGTGTATACCGTCACCGGCAAGGTGACTGTTGATGTATCCCGCGCCGTGCCTATGCCGGTGCATGGGTTGAAGTTACTTACCATCGGGGTCGTGTCCCGCACCCCGTCGACCACGAAATAGATGCTCTCAAGCGGATCATTCCAAGATGCACTGCTATTTCCGACAGTGCTAGACCCCGCGAAACCAGATGGTTTTGCCTTGCAGTGAGTGGCCGCGAGGTACACGGACGCCTGGTAATAGCTGCCCTTGTTGATGGATGCCACGTCGGCTGCCTGGAACTCGACGGGTTGATCCGCTGGTTGTGCCGTGTTACCGGCCGTCTCCGACGATACTGCCGCGTTCAAACCTGGGGTGACCATGCCTTGTGCCTGGCCCAGCGCGTACGCCATCTGCTGCAAGTGCCACCAAGCCGTCGTTGTCGCGTCACCTGCGCCGGAGTTGTCCATGCCACCGGCGGTGTTGCAGTTGTCGATGCCCGGGCTTGGCGTCACTGAGTTGAGGATCCAGCCGTTGCAGTTGCCGGCGCCAGTTCTCCAGGCGGGATCAACACTGTAGCTGGAGTTGTAGGACGACAGCGACACTGCCGATGGGACGGCACCATCGCCGAAGGTTTCCTCCCAGACGATCGTGCCGGGCTGGACAACTCCCGGCGAACCGGGACCCGCATAGGCCGGATTGACTTCGGGACTTGCCGACATCGTCATAGTCAGCGTCAGCACCGCCGCTGCCGCTAAAGCTACTCCCTTGCCAGCTTTTCCTAGTTTGACCCTCATCTCTTTCCCCCCTCGGCCCGGCTTTTGACGGGCAGACGTTTCGCTCACACCAAACACGCGACCGGACCCCTGGGTATCAAGACTTTTCATTCCCCTGTTGCCTGCGGTGATCCATTAATCACGAATTTACTATTACTATAGACCTTTTTATACCTTGATGACTAGTGTCAATTATTAGCCAGTACCATGATTTGGCGTATTGTCAAGTCACGTTTTGATATCGTGCCCAGGCAAGCAGGCTCCGTGCCGTGGTCTGACGGTAGACTTATGGGGTTGCCCACCCGGAAGGAACCCATGGCCACACGCGATGATATCCGTAACGTCGCCATAATCGCGCACGTCGATCACGGCAAGACCACACTGGTAGACGCCATGCTGTGGCAATCCGGGGCATTCCGCGAGGGGGCCGATGTCGAGAAGCGCGTCATGGACTCGATGGCGCTGGAGCGCGAGAAGGGCATTACGATCCTGGCGAAAAACACGGCCGTCGAGCACACGATGACGGACGGACGGGTGCTGACCATCAACATCGTCGACACCCCCGGTCACGCCGATTTCGGCGGGGAGGTCGAGCGCGGGCTGTCGATGGTGGACGGCGTGCTTCTACTTGTGGACGCCAGCGAGGGGCCGCTGCCGCAGACCCGCTTCGTCTTGCGCAAAGCGTTGGCAAGACGTCTGCCCATCGTCTTGGTCGTCAACAAGGTTGATCGTCCGGATGCCCGCATCGATGAGGTGCTGAACGAGACTTACGAACTCTTCGCCGATTTACTGGACGACGATTCGCAGGTCGATCTGTTGGATTTCCCCGTCGTCTTTGCCAGCGCCAAAGCTGGACGAGCATCGATGAACGCGCCGGATGACGGCCAGATGCCCGATTCGCCGGATCTGCAGCCCCTGTTCGACATCATCGAGCAAGCCATCCCGGCGCCGGTGTACACCCCCGGAGCTCCGTTGCAGGCGCTGGTGACCAACCTCGACTCGTCCCCCTATCTCGGGCGTCTTGCGCTATGCCGCATCGTCGAAGGCACTATCAGTCGCGGACAGCCGGTGGCGTGGTGCCGTCGCGACGGGTCGGTGCAGACGGTCAAACTGTCCGAGTTGCTCATGACGCAGGCGCTGGAACGTATCAGCGTCGACGAGGCAGCGCCGGGTGACATCATCGCCGTGGCCGGCATCCCCGACATCACGATCGGCGAGACTCTGGCCGCTGCGGACGATCCGCATCCGCTGCCCTTGATCCACGTGGACGAGCCCTCCATCTCGATGACGATCGGCATCAACACATCGCCGCTGGCGGGGCGGGACGGCTCACTGCTGACAGCCCGCTTGGTGAAGAATCGTCTTGACACCGAGCTGATCGGAAACGTCAGCATCAAGGTGCTGCCGACCGACCGTCCGGACGCCTGGGAGGTGCAGGGCCGGGGCGAGTTGCAACTGGCCGTTCTGGTCGAGATGATGCGGCGCGAGGGCTTTGAACTGACTATCGGCAAACCAGAGGTGGTGACGCACCTCGACCATGGCCGGATCATGGAGCCGACGGAGCGGTTGACTGTCGATGTGCCAGACATCTATCTGGGACCTGTCACCGAAATGCTTGGCACCCGCAAAGGCAATCTAGAGACCATGGTGAACCACGGCAGCGGTTGGGTCCGCCTGGAGTACGTCGTCCCCAGTCGCGGTCTGATCGGTTTTCGCACCGAGTTTTTAACGCAGACCCGTGGCACGGGCATCATGAACCACCTGTTCGAGGGCTACACGCCGTGGGTCGGTGACATGCGTCACCGGGCAACCGGATCGCTCGTGGCCGACCGGCCTGGCACAGTCAACTCGTATGCTTTGTTCAATCTGCAGGACAGGGGCACGCTGTTCGTGGCGCCCGGAGACGCCACCTATGAGGGAATGGTCGTGGGTGAGAATTCCCGTCCGGACGACATCGACGTCAACCCAACCAAAGAGAAACACCTGACGAACATGCGCTCATCTACTGGCGACGAGCTTGAGCGCTTGGTGCCGCCGCGCGTCATGAGCCTAGAGCAATCACTGGAATACTGCGGCGCGGACGAATGCTGCGAGGTGACGCCCAAGATCGTGCGCGTCCGCAAGACGGTGTTGGACGCTGCCGATCGGGCCAAGCTACGAGCCAGGGCCAAACAGGAGCACTGAGGTGAAGGCAAAGGGCTCGTTCGTCGGCGCGCTGGTGCTGCTGGTCATGGCCATCTGCTGGGGTTCGACGTTTTTCTCGACCAAATCTGTGCTCAACCGTCTGCCTGTGACCGATTATCTGACCATTCGCTTCGACCTGGCTGCGTTGGTTTTGATCGCCATCGCGCCCAAGTCCTTGCGCATGCCCCGGAAAGTGGCCATCCGCGCTGTGATCATCGGTCTGGTTTTCGCCGTCGCCCAGATGGCACAGATGTTCGGCCTGCCGCTGGTTTCGGCCAGTGTCTCGGGATTCATCACCGGGCTGTACGTGGTTGTGACGCCGTTGTTGGGTGCCATCATGTTCAAAACGCGTCCCAAGCCGGTGGTGTGGGTGGCGGTCTTCATGGCCACGATCGGCCTGGGGGTTTTGTCAATCCAGTGGCATGGCGGGCTGCGGCTGGGGTTGGGCGAATGGCTGACGCTAATCAGCGCCGTTCTCTGGGGCGTCCAGATCACTTTGATCGGCCACTGGGTGCGTCCGGAAAACGTCATGAGCCTTACACTCGTACAAACGATTGTGGCGGCGGTGATCTTCTCAGCCGCTGGCTTTCGCGATGGGCTCACTCTGCCGTCGACCCCATCGGACTGGGCTTGGATGCTCTATTTCGCCATCATCGTCGGCGCCGTCACCGAGGTGGCCCAATTCTGGGCCCAAGTACGCGTCCAGGCCGCGTTGGCGGCCGTCCTCATGTGTACGGAGCCCCTGTGGGCGACGGTCTTCGCCGTGCTGTTCGGCGGCGAGTCGTTGACGCCGCGGCTGCTCGTGGGCGGGGGGACGATGATGGTGGCCATGGTGGTGTCAATTTGGGCCTCGGGCCCGTCGGGCGATCTCCCGGCTGATCAGTCGGTGGCCACCATGACGGGCGTGCTGCCTGCTGCCAACGTCGTGCCCGAGGGGACGTCTGCTGAGACGAGCGCCAGCCCGATGGGCCCCAACTCGTAGTGCTGGGCTGACGATCCCATTTTGCCCACCGGCTGTCCTCTCCAGGTCAGGATGGCGCCCACTGCGGGTGGTGGCTCCCCAGCAGATCCATCCAGGTGAACCAGTCGCAGCACGTGATCGGTGTCTTCTGGTTCGGTGTCGATCCCGGCTCGGGGCTGGCGGGCCGCGACCCGCAGAGCGTCGTAGGCCCACAAACCCACCGGTTCCGGCGCGATGATGGCATCAGCATCACCCGGCTTGATGACGACGTACCGTCCGTCCCCAATCACGGAAGGACACGTGGCCACGATCTCGACTGATTGGGTTAGCGGCTGGCTGTTGCCAATCCATGCCACCGCCAGGCTGTCGGCAGCCAGCCCGGTGAGCACTATCGCTCCATGGCCGCCCGCCATGCGTCTCTGCTCCCGCAGTGGATCGCCATAATGCCAGGGCAAACCTTTGTCGGGGCCGTCTGGAACGCGGACAAGACTCACGCTGCTAGCCTTTGACAGTCTGGCGCAGCGTCGCCCACATGAACGGCTGAAGGGGGACGTCGGTGGCGGCGCAATCCCACGTCCACATCAACTGACCGTCGACGTTGCCATAGAGCCTCGAACCACCGGTGTATTGTTCGTCGGACGTCTTGATGCGGGCCACCACATCGGTGGTCAACTCGATCTTGGCGCCTTGGATCGTGCCGGTGTAGTTCTCGGTCCAGCCATCGGCGTCGGCCAGCACCACGTCGAGGGTGGCATCGTCGTGCGGGAACCAGAAGCCAGTCTCCATCGAGAATGGTCTGGCGGGCTGACCGTCGTCGCCAAGCCAATACGTCTGGGCGATGTAGTGCAGGTAGGTTCCGCCGTTCGTCGAAAAATCTATGCGTTGGCCCAGGTGAACCTCGCCGAGGCCGGGCCAGGAGGCGTTGGCGTCACCCTCCCACGTGCCGAGCAGCCAGGCCAGGCCAAGCAGTTGGGGATTGACCGTGTCGTCTATGTCAAAATGCATCTGCTATCTCCTCCCGGCCGCTCTCGACGCGTCGGCTGACACTGCGCTGATTCGACAGGCAGGCGACAGTTCCAGCCAGAGCCCCTGCACCCAGCAGTGCCAGGACGATGACGAGCACGATTACGGTCATTATCTCAATTCTCCGGTTCATCCAGACCGTGGCGACGGGCCAATCGCACGGTGTCTGTGAGCAATTGTTCCAGCAGTGCGACGCGATCGCCGACACCGACTGACGGCGCGTCCAGCCAATTGGTGACGATCGTCATTGTGCCGCCCCAATTGCGGTGGCGGGCAATGGCGGCGTCGAAAACCCCGGCGAACTGGCTGCCCATGCGGAAGGCCATGGCGGCCGCGATGTTGGCGCCGAAAAGGTGACCGGCTTGATCTGGCACAATGTCGTGGGGCTGCAAATCCTGCAGCCAGGTGCGGTATCGCTGCACCTGGACCTTTGTCTGGTCACCTGCCACTGTGGTGCCAGGATGCTGGTGCGTCAAAGTGGTCAGAATCAAACCACTGACCACCATCAGGGTAGCGCCAACCAGACCAGGTAGCAGGCTGCCTGTGAATCCGCCCACTAGAGCTGTGCCGGCGGCCACCAGACCCAGCAGTAGCACCAGCGCGCCAACAGCACCCCAGGGTGACCGGCGTCCAGGTGTTCGTCCGCCATCTGTGAACCAGCCGGTGCGTGCCACAGCGCCACGCAGTTGTGTCAGGTCCTTGGTGACCGCGTCCGGCGTGTCGCTGAAAAGAGAAGACAGGGTGGCGGTCGGGCCCGGTTTGCCGGCTTTGACACACGCTTCGAGCAGCGTCGTCTCGAAGTCACGCAGGCTTTCGCCGGGTTTGTCTGTGTGGCGAATGGTCCAGTCGTGGGTCTGGCTGTCGTCGCCCATCAGTGGCTTGAGCCGCAGGTATCCCCGGACAGCCAGGTCGATGACGGTCAGGAAGACGTCGCGCACACCGACGGAGTCGTCGATCAGGGCTCCGATCATGGCAGGGCTGATGTTAGCTGGTGGCCCCACCAAGTCGGGCTGGATCAGTCCGGGATTGACGGGCGGTGCTACCACTGTCGTGCGATGACGCCGGACACCCAGCCAGACGAACAGCGTTGCCACAGCGACGGCGACGCCGAGGAACCCGACCACCCACTCTGCTGTCGCCATCTGATGAGCCTAACTGTTGATCGACGTCGTGAGGAAGTATTGCTAGTCGCCGTCTCAGGCAGCAGTGCTACCCGATCTGCTGGTCACTAGCCCAACGGGCTAGTACTCGGTGTTCCTCGCGAGATATCCTACAAGTTCGATACCGGTGCGATGACGTGAACCACCGCATGATGCGAATCCTACTTGGTTGTTGTCACCTTGGCTGAGGAGCCGGGCTTCCATGATTTTGGTTTGATCAATACCGTGCCTGCGGCCAGCATCAACAACAGGCCGGCGGTCGTGAGCGGGCCTGTGCCCGGCCCACCCGTGTCTGGCAGCGCCGGTCCGTTGATGGACAGATGGTTGAGCACGGTGACCGAGCCGCCTGTCTTTGGCACCTGCGACCCGAAGTCAGCTGGCACGTCTGGACCTGACAGGTCCGGCAGACCGTCCCCCAATCTGAAGTAGGTGTAGGGGTCGGACGGCAACTGGTAGTCCGGTGGCGCTGTCACCTCTTGCAAGGCGTAGATGAACGGTTGTGACAGGTTCAGACGGGGGTTGAGCAGCAAAATTGTGCCGTCCGGACCGGTCGTGGCATTGCTCACCACTTTGCACCAGTCGAGGCCGTTCAAGTTCAGCGTCGGCGTGTCGATCGAATAGCACGGGTACATGTACAGATTGAAAACGGCGCCCGGCACCATGAGGCTTGTGTCGTCGCTGTCCCGCTTGTAGACGGTTACCGGTACGCGCGATCCACTGCCGCTGCCGCTCGTGTACTGCAGGTTGAAGGTGTCGTTGACGCTGTCCTGATAGTCGGTGCCGATACTGATGCTGTTACTGATGGTCACCGTCTGTCCGTTGTCACCTTTGACGAGCGCGTCGTAGGTGATCTGGATCGGCGTGATGTCGGGCAGAGTGAAGATGATCTGGTTGTCGGAGTTGGTCGTGTAACAATAGGCCTGGTCGCAGCTGTCGGGTGAATAGGTGACCGTCTGCGTCACCCACTTGTTGGACGGGTCGCTGGAATCCTTGGTCGGATCCTTGGCCTGGATCTGGATAGACGTCAGGTCGGCGGCCAGCGTGTCGCTCATCTTGTCCGTGGCAAAGTACAGATTGTCGGCGCTGCCAGGCTGGCTGGTCAGCGTCTGGCCCAGTGGGTTGACGGTGATGGAAACGGATGCGATGTTGTTACTGACTGCCATGTTCTTAGTCAGGATCTTTGCACCGACGGTGTTCGTGTTGTCGCTGCTCCACGATCCATTGATGGTGGCGTTGTTTGTGACGGTGTGCTGTCCCGGGCTGGCATCCTTCTTGAGCTCCAGGCTATAGAAGATGCATACTTGCACACCGTCGTTGCCACCCGCCGGGAATGTCGTGCCGGTGGGCGGCGCTAGAACAGTAGTCGGCGGGCCTGACCAAGCGGGGTCGGGGATGTTGCTGCTTTGGGTGCCGGCGGCCGCGGCGACTCCGGGCCAGCTGGTCGGTCCTGTGATTTGCATCAGGGCCTTCAGCGGGACGGTGATCGTGGCGAACTTGCCGTCGGGGCTATAGGCGATGTAGCTGCTAAGCAGATCGGCCTTCGTGGTCGGGTCATAAGGCCCGTAGAACGTGTTGCCCCAAGGGTATCCGGCCATATCGACGTAGAACGAGTTGACTACGTACTGCATGGTGTCAGCCGGGAAGGTGTCGGTGAACACAGGGTTGCTGCCATAGTCATATTCAGACCCACCCGGCAGGTTTAGCTGTACGAGGTAGTTGATACGTGAGGCATCCGCTGAAACAGTGGAGAATTTTTCGATTGGCGGGTTCAGCCCTGTGTAGGCATAATCGGACGACCAGCTGCCGGTATTTGTGATATCGGTGAACCAGAAAAACTGGTTGTATATATACCCCTCATAGTTGCCTTGTGACTGGGGCAGAATATCGGCCAAGGTTGTTCCGGCTTCACATGTGGAGGTGTCGACACACGTCGCCGTGTCGAGTTGGATGCGGTACGTGAATGTCAGTGTGACACCGTTCGGGAAGGGCGACACGCTCTTACCGGCACTGGGAGTGTAGTAGTAGTCGTAGAAGGCAGGGAACGTCGCCGGGGCTCCACCGGGTGAAAAGTAGAAGTACCAAACTGTGCCTGGGTTGTTCACACTGCCACCACCGTTGATGTTCGAGCCGCCGTTGACTATCGAATAGCCATACACCGGGTCGTTGGGCAAGATGGGCTCATTCGTGTGAGTGTTGCCTTGCGCATCGGTGAAAGTGGCTGTCACAACTAAGTTGTCTGGTACGTTCAGGTAACCGCGTGCGCCGTACACACCCATGTCGTCGGCGTAGACACCCTTGCCATAGTAGGCGGCGGGGATTGTCCAGTCAACGGCCCATTCGGCGTACTGGTGCGACAGTCCGTCGGGGCCTGTTTCAATCGCCAGCTGACCGGTTTTGGTGCCATCCACTTTGGCGTCCGGGTTACCGACATTGCCCCTGGTGCCATCTTTATAGCCGTTCACGACGACGCCAGCAGCATTGTTCCACGTGGAAGCGGTGGCTGTGACGTTGGTCGTGTAGGTGAAGGTGGCGTAGTAGATCGAGTTGCTGGCCAACGGCCCGCTGGTAGGCCAGGCGCAGGTGAAACTAGTGGAACCGACGGTCACCGGGCACGCGAAGTTATTGCCGGTTGAAGGCACGGGCGTTGTCTTGTCCGCACCGAAGGTGTTGACGGTGATGGGTGTGGCGGCGAAAGCCAGGCCAGGCCCCAGGTCGTCGTAAATGGTCTTGCCATTGAGAGTCTCGGCGCCGTCCCCAAGCGTCACAGTCCAAGTGATCGTTAGACCGTCAGGGCTCAACGTTCCTGTCTTTGCGAAGTAGTTGCGCGAAGCTGTGAGTTTTGTCGAGGCGGTGACTTGCAGAGGCTGGTCGTCGTTGTCAGTGCCAGCCGCATAGGCGTTGTTCGTGACGTCGTACAAGTTCATGTTGTAGGGGTTGTTGGCGGGGTTGATCGCCGTCTCCAGCGTCGGGTAGTCGATGCCATAGTTGACGGTCATGGTCTGGTCCTGGTCCAAGCCAGTGCCCGGCGGGAAACAGAGATGGAAGCCCGGCTGGCTGCCTGACGTCACCCAGTAATAGGTCATGGGAGTGCATGAGCTGGGCGTCCCAGTGGCCGAGTAGGCGTATGTGCCGGATGCGCTCGATGACGGGTTGCTGAAGGTGACGTCCACGTCGCCCAGCCAGCTTTTGTTCGTCAGATTGTAGTAGCCAGCGGCATCGTCCCAGAACGAGAGGTTGCTGACCGGCCCATCCGTGGCGGTCACCGTGGAAGTGTAGTTCAGCTTGTATGACGCGGCACGATCGCCTTGGACCACCTTCGAATCCGTCACAGTTTTCGTGATGCCGAGGTTCGACTGCGTCTGCTGCGGATTCAGGTCGATATTGACGATGATGTCATTGCCGAAGTCGACGTCGATGTTGCCAGGATTGCCAATGAACTGAGCCGTTATGTTCAAATTGAACAAAGCGTCGAAATAGTAGTCGATGAAGTTTTGCCCATTGGGCATGTCGTCGAATTTGACCGTCACCAATCCATCGGCGGTGATGTCGAAACTGCCAACCTTTGAGCCTTGATACGTGATGGGGCTGTTGCTCACGGGTCCGGAGACTTTGACGTTCGGTGGCAACTGGTAGGTCAGCACGCCATTGTCGTACTGCAGCACGTACTGCGTGTTCGCCTGGAAAGAAAAGTTGAACTCATAATTCTTCCCGAGTTCATAGGTGACTGGTGGTTGTCCGGTTGAGGTATCGATGATCTGGACGCTGGTGAGAACATCGGACAGATCCGACGTGTATCCCGGGCCAGCATGGGCAGCTTGTGGCATCAGGCCGACTGCTGCCACAGCGCACACCAGCGCGGTCGCCCCGACCAAGTGTGTGAGCAGCGGACCCTTCTGACCGCGCGGTGCAGTGTGCGTTCGGAGAAACTCCGACGCCACCACACCCAAGCGCTGTACATACGCCAACGCCTGCCTATAAATCCTCCACACCGATAACTCCCTATCACGACATTATTCGGTTGCACATCCAACTAGCTGAACCCAACGCCCGGCCATGGCCAGCCGGACGATGTATTGCCCACCCCTATTTATGCCAGATGATCTGTGGCACATCCGAATATACGCTTACAAGCATGGTAAGAAAAAGCCCAACTGTCAAGCTGTCAGAGAGCCTTGCTCTGCCAGACTTACTTGCAAGCATGTGATAGCTATAGGTCAGACCATGGTTCCAAACCCCGAAGATGGCTGTCTGACGACGATTGCGAACGGTGGTCTCGGCAGACTTGGCGACGGCCGATTGCGGCGCCCGAACCGGTAGGATCGAGGGATGCAAGATTACTGGTGGCTGATTGTCCTCGTCGTTGTCGTGGTGTTGGCCGGTGTTGTCATCGGTCTCATGAATGCTCGTCGACGCCCTGAGGCGCCGTCGATAGACGAGGCGCCTGCGGCCAAGACCGAGCTGGATTCCGGCGTCGCCGGCTCTTCCATCGCGGAGATCCCAGAGCAGCCAGCCAGCCGTATGGTGCGGTTGAGGCGGCGCCTGGCGTCGTCAAGCAACGGGCTGGCGCGAGCACTCGGAGAGTTGTTGGCTGCCGACAAGCTGGATGACGCCACCTGGGACGGCTTTGAGACGACGTTGCTGGCCGCTGACCTGGGTGTTGGCCCGACCACGGAACTGGTCAGCAGCTTGCGAGCCAAGTTGGGTGTTGAGGGCACTGACGATCCATCATTGGCCCGCGAGGTGTTACACGACGACCTACTGGCTTTGGTCGATCCCGATATGGACAGGGCTCTGCACATCGATCATCCGGCTGATGTCCCGGCTGTCGTGCTGGTCGTTGGTGTCAACGGCACCGGCAAGACGACCACCGTCGCCAAGCTGGCGCGTCTGCTGGTGGCCGATGGCAAGACCGTTCTGTTGGGGGCGGCTGACACGTTCCGGGCCGCTGCCGCTGAGCAGCTGACCACTTGGGGCGATCGCGTGGGGGTGAAGACGGTCACCGGAGCCGAGGGCGCCGACCCGGCGTCCGTCGCCTTTCGCGCCGTCGAGCAAGGGGTGAACGGGGGAGTGGATGTGGTGCTGGTCGACACCGCCGGACGCCTGCACACCAAAATCGGCTTGATGGACGAACTGGGCAAAGTCAAGCGCGTGATAGAGAAACAGGCACCCGTCACGGAGGTGCTTTTGGTTGTGGACGCCACCACCGGCCAGAACGGCTTGGTCCAGGCGCGCGTCTTCGCCGAGGTGGTGGACGTCACGGGCATCGTCCTGACCAAACTGGACGGATCAGCTAAGGGGGGCATCGTCGTGGCCGTACAACGCGAGCTGGGCGTCCCGGTCAAGTTCGTGGGCCTCGGCGAGGGTGTGGACGACCTGGCGCCTTTCGATCCTGAGCAGTTTGTGAAAGGTCTCTTGGGCGAGTGATCGTGTGGGTGTGTGAAGGCGCCGTCCGTTGACTTGGTCATCGCGGATACGGTGACTCGTTCCAGCCGATAAACTTGGTTCCTGTAGTCCCACCACAGGAAGGACCGACGTGTTTGACACTCTGACTGATCGCTTCGCCCAGGCGTTCCGCGGGTTGCGTGGCAAAGGCCACCTGACACAAGCAGACATTGACGACGCCCTGCGCGAGATTCGCGTCGCCCTACTTGAGGCGGACGTCAATATAGAGGTGGTCAAGGCATTTCTGGACCGGGTGCGTGCTCGCACCTCCGGGGTGCCGGTGAACCAGGCGCTGAACCCGACGCAGCAGATCGTCAAGGTTGTCGACGAGGAGTTGATCGCCACTCTCGGCGGGACCGCCCGCATGATGCGGTTTGCCAAAAACCCGCCGACGGTGATCCTGCTGGCTGGTCTTCAGGGATCCGGCAAGACGACATTGGCTGGCAAGCTTGGTCTTTGGCTGAAGAAGAACGGGCATGCGCCGTTGCTGGTGGCAGCGGACCTGCAGCGTCCCAACGCCGTCACCCAGTTGCAGATCGTCGGTGAACGGGCGGGGGTGCGCGTCTTCGCCCCGCAACCAGGCAACGGCGTGGGCGATCCCGTTGCGGTGTCCAGGCAGTCGATCGAATATGCAAAGCAGCAGTTATTCGATGTTGTGGTGGTTGACACCGCTGGACGGTTGGGCGTCGACGAAGCCATGATGTCGCAGGCCGCCGCCATCAAGGCAGTAACCAAACCGGACGAAACATTGTTCGTGGTGGACGCCATGATCGGCCAGGACGCCGTGACGACAGCGTTGGCTTTCGAGCGAGGTGTTGGCATCGACGGCGTGGTGCTGACCAAACTTGATGGCGACGCCCGTGGTGGCGCGGCGCTGTCTGTCGCCCAGGTGCTGGGCCAGCCCGTGATGTTCGCGTCCAACGGCGAGTCTCTTGACGATTTCGACATCTTCCACCCCGACCGCATGGCCAGTCGCATCCTCGGCATGGGCGACATGCTCACTTTGATCGAGCAAGCGGAGCGCACTTTCGATGCTGAGCAGTCGCGCAAGGCAGCCGAGAAGCTGCTCAAGGGCAAGAACGCCTTCACGTTGGATGACTTTTTGGCTCAGATCCAGCAGGTGCGCCAACTCGGACCGCTATCCAAGATCGTCGGCATGCTGCCTGGCGCCAGCCAGATGAATCTGGCAGACAACATCGACGAGAAGGAGATGGACCACGTCGAGGCCATCATCTATTCCATGACACCCGCTGAACGAGCCGACGTCAGCATCCTCAACGGGTCGCGCCGGGCTCGCATCGCCCGCGGCGCCGGTGTCTCTGTCAGCGAGGTGAACAACCTTGTCACCCGATTCACCGAGGCTCGCAAGATGATGAGCAAAGCCGGTGGCATGTTCGCCGGAATGCCTGGCATGCCTGGTGTTGGCAGGGGGCGCCAACAGGTCAAGGTGAACAAGAAGAATCGTAAGTTGTCCGGCAACCCGGCCAAGCGTGCTCAGCAGTTGGCTGGCAAGACGGCTCCGGCAGACGATACTGGCGCAGGGCCGTCGGCCAGTCCTGGCGCGGCTTTCGGATTCGGGACGATCCCACCCGTCCGCCCCAGTGCCGCCGGCTTCGAGTTGCCGCCTCAGCTAGCCGCCATGTTCGACCAGAAGAACAAAGGCCCAGCTCGCTGAGCTATATTGTCGTCCGTCTTGGCCCACCCACCTCTGACGTGGCATAATAGTGGAGCCTGTGTTTGTGGCACCCTCTCACCGCCACAGTCACGGCCCCCGGCTGACGGACGTCCAAACCCCACTGGTCGTCTGGCCGCCACCATCCACCGGGCACCATGCCCGGACGTCAAACAGGAGATACCACAACAGTGGCAACCAAGATTCGTCTGAAGAGACTCGGCAAGATCCGCACACCGCACTACCGTGTCGTCGTCATAGACGCGCGCACCAAGCGCGACGGGCGTCCCATCGAGGAGATCGGGCAATACCATCCCAAGAGCAATCCGTCGGAAATCATCATCAACTCCGAGCGGGCGCAGTACTGGCTAGGCGTCGGCGCGCAGCCGACCGAGGCTGTTGTCGCGCTGCTGAAGCGGACTGGCGATTGGCAGAAGTTCAGCGGGGACAAGTCTCCCTCGGGCGTCACCGAACAGAAACCGCGCCCGGACAAGGCGGCTCTTTTCAATGCCGCGCTCGCTGAGTCGGACGGTGAACCGACAGTGTCGGCCACCACTGCGGCACGACGGGGCAAGAAGGCCGCGGAAGCGTCCGACGCTATCACCGAGGCGCTGGAAGCCCAGCCACCCGCCGAGTCTGACGAGGCATAGCATGTTGACCGATGCGCTTGAGCATTTGGTGGCAGGGATCGTCGCCAATCCGGATGATGTGCGGGTGCGCAGTCGTCAGTTGCGCAATGCCACGTTGCTCGAGGTGCGGGTGTCTCCAGAGGACATCGGCAAAGTGATCGGTCGAAATGGCCGCACCGCCACCGCCCTGCGCACCGTCATGACGGCCATCGCCGGCAAAACCAGCCTGCGGATCGATTTCATCGACGTCGATCGTGTCTCCTCACGCCGCTGATCGCGCGGACATGGTCGATGTTGTCGTCGGCCAGGTGACTCGTGCCCATGGCATCCAAGGTGATGTTGTCGTCGTCCCCCACACCGATGAGCCGCAACGCCGCTTCGCAGCCACCGCTGTGCTCACCCTCGAAGGTTTAAATCGCCGGTTGGCCGTGAAGTCAACACGACGCCAGCGCGATCACCTGATCGTGCGTTTTGACGGGGTGACGACGCGTGACGAGGCAGAGGCACTGGTCGGCGGTGTCCTATCGGCTGCGGTACCGGTCGCAGAGCGCCCGGATGATGACGCCGAGTATTACGATCGCCAGTTGGTCGGGCTGGTGGCCCAGGCGCCGGATGGCCACCGGCTAGGCCAGGTGAGCGACGTGATCCACGGCCCGGCGCAGGACTTGCTCGTCATCCGCACCGATACGGGCGAGCGCTTGGTGCCGTTCGTCGGGTCGCTAGTGCCGGTCGTCGATCTGGCGGCCGGATATCTGACGCTGGCTGATCTGCCCGGTTTGCTTGACGACGGCGGGGATGTGTGACATGCGTATCGACCTGATCACGATATTTCCCGACTATTTCGCACCGATTAATCTGTCGCTCGTCGGCAAAGCGATCGCTGCCGGATTGGTGGACGTCGCGGTCCATGATCTGCGCGATTACACCCATGACGTGCATCGCAGCGTCGACGACACGCCGTACGGCGGTGGGGCCGGCATGGTCATGAAGCCGGAGCCGTGGGGCGAGGCGCTTGACGACGTCCTCAAGCAATCGCCAGCACAACGTCCGGTGCTGGTCGTCCCCAGCCCTTCCGGGTGGCCCTTCCGGCAGGCGACGGCTGATCGGCTGAGCCACAGCGAGCACATCGTCTTCGCTTGTGGACGCTATGAAGGCATAGACCATCGGGTCGTCGGATGGGCCAGTGACCACTTCGATGTCCATGAGGTTAGTCTGGGCGACTACGTGCTCAACGGTGGTGAGGTGGCGGCATTGGCGATCATCGAGGCCGTCGTCCGCCTATTGCCCGGTGTGCTCGGCAATCCAGAGTCGCTGGTTGAGGAGTCCTACGCGACAGGTACTGGTGGGCTGCTCGAATACCCTGTATATACAAAGCCTGCCTCCTGGCGGGGTCTCGCGGTGCCGGATGTGTTACTGAGCGGGCACCATGGTCAGGTGGCGCGTTGGCGGGCCGAGCAATCGCAGGCATTGACGCAGCATCGGCGGCCGGATCTCATCGAGTGATCGGAAAAAGGCCTGTGCCCGGGGTCAGGCTATGCCTCAACCAGTGATCTATGCCTGTGCCTTGTGACTTGGGAACCGATGCCGCCATGTGGCATCATTGACTGTCGGCCCAGTTCCGGATCCTGCCACAGGGGGAACGCCCGGACACGATGGCTTTAGAGGAGACAACCACGAAGTGACCTGTGGCACTGGCGAGGATAATAAATGAACACATTAGTAGAAGAGGTCGGCAAGGCCGCCCTCAAGCAAGACATCCCAGCTTTCCGTCCCGGTGACACTGTCCGGGTACATGTGAAAGTTATCGAAGGCAACCGCTCGCGTATCCAGGTTTTCACCGGAGTCGTCATTTCACGCACCGGCAGCGGAATAGCCGAGTCATTCACCGTGCGCAAGATCTCATTCGGTGTTGGCGTCGAACGCACATTCCCGCTGCACAGCCCAATCATCGACAAGATCGAGGTTGAGCGCCGCGGAGACGTGCGTCGGGCCAAGCTGTACTATCTGCGTCAACTGCGTGGCAAGGCAGCCAAGATCAAGGAAAAGCGCGACCACGCCTGAGGCTCGTTGTGACTGAGTTGCTAGCGTCGATCCCCGAGGTGTCAGCGGGTCGGGCCCGCCGGGGTTTGGTAGAACCCGTAGATGAAGTGCCACGACGTGGTCTGGTCAAGTCCGATGAGCAGATGTCTCATCCGGACTTGACCACGACTGGTGAAGGTGTGGCTCGTACAGATTTGATTACGCCCGGAGCAGGTATGGTGCTCCCCGGTGTGATCCCATCTGGTGGTGTGTCGGTTCCTGGTGTGGCTCAAACAGGCGATGGTATCTCGGGTGTGGTCCCGTCGCCGTCTGAAGCCATGCCTGCTCCAGGATTCGTCCAGCCCATTGAGGTGCTGCCTGTGCCAGCGCCGGGTGTGGCCATGTTTCCTGGTGGAGTACCAGCGCCGGGTGTGGCGCAGTCTGGTGTGGGGATAGTGCCGCCGATAGGTGTGGCGCAGCCCGGTGTGGGTGTGTCGGTTCCTGGTGTCGTCCAGCCTGCTGAGGTGATACCGATGGCGGGTGTGGTGCAGCCTTTGGGTGTGGGTGTCCAAGTTCCTGTTGGTGGTGTGTCGGTTCCGGGTATGGTACAACCTGGTGTGGTCCAGCCTGGTGGTGTGGTGCAGCCTGTTGAGGCAATGCCAATGGCTGGTATGGTCCAGCCTGGTGTCGCGATGTTTCCGGGTATGGTACAGCCAGGTGTGGCGTTGCCTCCCGGTATGGTCCAGCCGGGCGGTGACATGGTTCCTCCAGGTATGGGCAATGCTGGCGATGCACAGACTGCCGTGGTTGAGCCCAATGCCAAGAAGGGCCGCAAACGCCGCGAAAAGGCCAGCAAAGAGGCAAACATGGTACAACCGCCACAATCGGGTGTGTTCTTGGGCGCGCCGCAGGGGCAGCCTGGGCAGGTGCCTCAACAAACTCCTGTTGGCGGTAGCCTCAGCGATTCGCCTCAGGCTGAGCCCGCTCAGAAGCGGGATAAGAAGTCTGGTCGTAAGCGATCCAGCCGTCTCCCTGAACCATTGCTGTGGGTTATCGAGATTGCGGTATGGGTGGTGGCTGCCATCATCTTGTCGACGTTGCTGCGGCTGTTCGTCTTCCAGATGTTCCTGGTGCCATCGTCTTCGATGGAGGACACGCTGCAGAAGAACGACCGCATCGCGGCGCTTAAGATCCCTCATTATCAGCGCGGCGATATCATCGTGTTCTCCGACCCAGGTAATTGGCTCAACGCGCCTGCCGAGCCGGTCAGCAAGGTGCATCACTTCTTTGAGATGATCGGGCTACTGGCGTCCACCGACCAGCAGTACCTGGTCAAACGGGTGATCGGCCTGCCGGGCGATGACGTCAAGTGCTGTTCGGCGGACGGACGGCTGACTGTCAATGGCGTCGAACTAGATGAGAGTTCGTACCTCAAGGAACCGGGTAAGCCGGCCTCTGGCATTGAGTTCGAGGTCGTTGTGCCTGCCGGGCATGTTTTCGTGATGGGCGACAATCGCTATGACTCGGCTGACTCGCGGTATCACCTGTGTCAGGTGACACCACAAGGGCTTGGTATGAATGGTTTTGTGCCTGAGGAGAACATCGTCGGACCGGTGCGCGCAGTCATCTTGCCGTTTGCGCGGACGGGGCGGCGCCCCGTGCCCAACAGCGTCTTCGACCCGGTGCCGTCTCCACAGAACGCACCACCTTCCCGGCCGTTCATCAACGTGACCAGCGGGCTGGCCGACACCTGCCACAGCTGAATGGATGTCTACGAGCGAACGCTGCACGATGTTGGATTCGCCCTGGTTGCCGGGGCGGACGAGGCTGGAAGGGGCGCTTGTGCGGGGCCTTTGGTGGCCGGTGCAGTCATACTCGGACGGACGGTGCCCGAAGGGTTGGACGATTCGAAGCGGCTGACACCGGCACATCGTGCCAAACTCTACGGCGAGATACTCGCGTCAGCCATTGCCGTCGCTTGGGTGCGCGTCGAAGCGGCCGACTGTGATCGGTTGGGCATGCAGCAGGCCGATCTTAGCAGCCTGCGCCGGGCCATCGAGGCACTTGACCCCGCACCAGATTTCGCGGTCACAGACGGCTTCGCAGTACCAGGTTTGGCCTGCCCGTCCGTTGCGATGTGGAAGGGGGATCAGGTGGTGCAGTGCGTGTCTGCTGCTTCAATAGTGGCCAAGGTGACCCGTGACCGGATTATGGACGAGCTGGCTGACAAGTATCCGGGGTACGGATTTGACGCACACAAAGGCTACGTGACTCGCGAACACCAACGGGCGCTCGAATTGCTCGGGCCATGTCCTGAGCACCGACTGAGCTACCGTAACGTGTCACAACCCCCCGTTCCATCGATTTGAAGATAGCATTGAGAGCACTATGAACGTCGACGATCTTGACAACTATGAGAGCAAACTCGAGTTGGACCTCTACCAGGAGTACCGCAGCGTCATCGAGATTTACAAATACGCCGTCGAGACCGAACGACGCTTTTATCTCTGCAACGACGTGACCATCGTGGTGCGGACGGAGGGCACGGACGTCTTTTACGATGTCACGATGACTGATGGCTGGGTGTGGGACATGTATCGCCAGTCGCGTTTCATCACAAAGGCCAAGGTGATGACATTCAAGGACGTGTCCATCGAGGAGTTGCAGCACTCAGAACTAAGGGTGCCCGGATCACAAGTTTAGAAACCACTGATTTCCCATGTGCCGGTTGCGGTGCACTGGATCGGGCGATCTGCTTCCCCCCTATCTTGCGGTGTACTACCGGTACACGTACAAGATATGGTGTTGCAGTTCACGTTCGCCTGTCTGGCGTGCGCGATCCCGCCCAGCACATCCTCACTCGACACAGCGAAAATCAGTACTTCCCTAATGCGCTTGCTACCGCCGGAATTTTGGCGGTGCGGTGGACTCGCGGACCACGAGTTCAGTGGCTAGCTCCAGTTTGGTGGGAGTCGGACGCTCACCCTGGTAGGCCATCGCCATGACCATGCGGACGCCTTGGCGGGCCATCTCCTCGAGTGGCTGGCTGATCGTCGTCAGTTTGGGGGCCATCCACTCGCACATGGGCACATTGTCGAAACCGATGACCGAGAGGTCTTCCGGGATACGTACGCCACGTTCGCGGGCCGCCTGGTAGACTCCGTAGGCCTGCAAGTCCGAACCGGCGAAGATGGCTGTTGGCGGATCCTTGCTGTCCAACATGGCGCAGGCGCCCCGGTAGCCGCCGGAAATGTCGAAATTGCCATAGGTGATGTAGTTGTTATCCGGCGTGATGCCAACCCGGACCAGTGCCGCGACGTAGCCGTCCAGACGCTCCTGTGAGCAGGCTAGTTCGCGGTTGCCTGAGATAATCGCGATTTTGCGGTGGCCGAGCTCGAGCAAATGCTCAGTGGCGGTGCGTCCCCCAGCGGCATTGGTGGCTCCTATGACGGTGACACCTGGTGGCGGGGAACCGGCCATGTCGAGCATGACGTACGGAATACGCAACCGTGAGAGTTCTGCTTCTATGCCGGCGTGGATCCGGCTGGCGACGACCACAACGCCATCCGAGTGGCGTTCGGACAGGCGGTCGATCCAATGGCGGTTGCCGATCATGCGTCCATGAGTCGCGCTGATCACGAGACCGACTCCGGCATGCGAGGCCTCGGATTCTGCGCCGACGAGCAGTTGACTGGCCCACAACGTGTCGATGCCGCGCATCACAAAATCGATCAGACGGCTGGGTTTTCGTGATCGTCCGGAACGCCCGACGTAGTTCGTCTGTTTCATGAGCCGGACGATCTCAGCACGCTTGGCTTCGCTCACACCGGGTCGTCCGTTAAGCACTTTTGAGACGGTGCCTATCGAGACACCAGCCCGGGCAGCGATGTCCGCTATGGTTGTGGTCATCGTCGTCCTTCCCGATCTGTGATGACATCAGCCTACAAGCATTGTTACGACAAGTCCGAGTTGGTAGTCGATGTACCGTTCATTTTCGTAAAAGCTGAGGAAACTTTCGCGATTGGTCGAGTCGAAGAGCTAGTTCGTTTCGATACACTATAGCGAAAGATTACGATTTATACAGGGCCGTACGTACCGTTTGACTGGATTCGGTCGGTCGGCCAAGACGAAGAAAGATGCAAATCGCGACGAAACTTTCGTTGAAAGCGACACAAAGAATGGTGGAGCCATGTCAGAGCCAACGCCTCAAGACGACCAGGTGAGTGCCTTGGTCGCCCAAATGACGACCGCTGAGAAATTGGCCCAGCTACAAGGGTTATGGATCGGTTTCGGCGACGGTGGAGTGGTGGCTCCAGAGATGGACGTCCAGGCTGACCAGAGTTCTGAATTTCCCGTGGTGGCCAAGGATGGGCTCGGCCAGTTAGCCCGCGTCTACGGCACGAAACCGGTGCTGCCGCGTAAAGGTTTGGCCACTTTGCTGGAGCACCAGCGTTGGGTGGCGGCGAATACCCGGCTCCGCATCGGCATACTGGCTCACGAAGAGTGCCTCACGGGGTTGGCCGCTTGGACGGCGACCACGTTCCCGGTCCCGCTGGCATCCGCGGCTTCTTTCGATCCGGCGTTGATGTGGCAGATGGGCCACGCGATCGGGCAGACGATGTCAAGGTTGGGCGTCCACCAAGGCTTGGCGCCGGTGCTGGACGTGGTCCGAGATGCCCGTTGGGGACGCTGCGAAGAGACCATGGGCGAGGATCCCTACGTCGTCGCCACGATGGGGCGTGCGTACATCAGCGGGCTGCAGAGCCAGGGTATTCTGGCGTGTGGCAAGCATTTCGCCGGCTACTCGGGCTCGGTGGGCGGGCGCAACCTGGCACCGGTGCAGGCGGGTCGGCGCGAGATGGAGGACGTCTTCCTCTTGCCCTTCGAGGTGGCTGTCAAAGACGCCGGACTGGCGTCGGTGATGCCGGCCTACGTCGAAATCGACGAGGTGCCGATGCACAGCAACACGGAGTTGCTGACGAACGTATTGCGTGACTGCTGGGGATTCCGGGGCACGGTGCTGGCCGATTACTTCGCCATAGCGTTCCTGCAACGTCAGCACGGCATTGCCGCGTCACCGGCTCAGGCGGCGAAGCTGGCACTGATGGCTGGTGTCGATGTCGAGTTGCCATCCGGGGACACCCTCCGCGACTCCAAACTGCAGCCACTAATTGAGGACGACGAGGAGCTTAGCCAGGCCGTTGACCGGGCTGTCACCAGGGTTCTGACGCAAAAACAGTCACTTGGCCTGCTGGACATCAACGCTGAGATCGCCCGGCTTGAAGCTCTTGAGGCCGACGTCCCGGACACCCTGGACCCGTCGGAGCACCGCGCCATCGCGGCCAGGCTGGCTGAAGAATCGGTGATCCTTCTGGCCAATGAAGAAGAGTTGCTGCCGTTGGCAGACAAGCCGTCTCTCAAGCTAGCGGTGATCGGGCCTAATGCTGATCGCTCTGCGGCGCTCTTCGGGTGCTACTCATTCGTCAACCATGTTTTGATGAACAATCCCGGCGTCGAATCGAAGATCGACGCGCCCACCGTTGCCGAAGCGTTGCGGGCTGAGTATCCGCAGGCGGAGTTGACGGTGGCGCCGGGTTGCGACGTGCGTGGTGACGACCGGTCAGGTTTCGCAGATGCTGTGGCTGCTGCGGAAAGGGCGGACGTCTCCATTGTCGTCGTAGGAGACCAGTCCGGACTGTTCGGCCGGGGCACGTCGGGTGAGGGGTGCGACACTGAGTCTTTGGAGCTGCCGGGTGTTCAAGCAGATCTCGTAGATGCTGTGCTGGCGACGGGTACTCCGGTTGTTTTGGTGTCCGTGACCGGACGGCCATACGCCCTCGGTCGCTTCGTCGATCAAGCGGCGGCGGCGCTGCAAGCCTTCTTCCCTGGTGAGGAGGGTGGTGCCGCTGTGGCCGGCGTGATCAGCGGTCGCATCAACCCGTCGGGTCACCTACCGGTGTCCGTGCCGCGCACACTTGGCATACTGCCTTATTCATACCTGCATCCGGTGCTGGGCGACGCCAACGACGTGTCGAGCATTGATCCCACGCCTCAGTTCAGCTTCGGCCATGGCCTGAGTTTCACGAGCTTCGAACAAGAGATCGCCATCGAGTCGCAGAACGTGCCGACCGACAGCTGGATCGACGTCACAGCCACTGTGCGCAACAGCGGTGCTCGCGACGGCGCCACTGTCGTGCAGGTGTATGGCCGCGACGTCGTGGCATCGGTGACGCGGCCAACACGGCTCTTGCTGGCTTACGCCCGAGTGGAACTGGAAGCCGGTCAGTCCAAGACCGTCAGTTTGCGCATTCCAGCGGCTCGCTTCGCTCTGACCGATCGTTCAATGAGTCGTGTCGTCGAGCCCGGTGAGGTGCAGGTGTGGCTGGGAGACGACTGCGACCACCCGGTCACAGAAAAAGTCTCAGTGCAGCTAACGGGTCCCGTGGCTCCGGTCACCGCCGATACCCCCCGGCTGGCTGTCGTGATGGCGAAATAGGCAGTTGCCGGGGGGAAGACGCCTGGGCAGACTGGGACATGAGCCCCATCTGGGTCTTGTTCAGTTGTTGGGGTGTGTCAACTCCCGCACCGCTGCGTATTGCTGGCGGACGACGGGTTCGGCCCGGCCAGTGAATGTCAGCGACTCTGCGATCAGCCAGTCCGGCGGCGTCGGTTCGTCTGACAGCACCCAGGCCGCCTGGCGGGCAGCACCACGGGCGACGTACTCACCGTCAGGTGGCACGACGATGTCATGTCCGTCGAAAACCGTTGGGGCCAGCGTCCGGATCGCAGGTGACTTGGCGCCCCCGCCGATCAGGAAGATACGCTCGGGTTGGACGCCGAGGCGCACCATGGCGTCAAGGCCGTCGGCTTGGCAGCACAGCAGAGCTTCGACGAAGGCCCGTGCCAGGTTCACCGGCGTCGAATTGGCCAAGGTCATACCGTGCAGCGATGCGGTGGCGTGGGGTTTGTTCGGTGTCCGCTCACCCTCGAAGTATGGCACCAGTGTCAGGCCGTCAGCCCCTGGACGGGACCTCAGCGCCAATGCTGCCACGGTGTCGTAGTCAACTCCCAGCAGAGTTGTGGCGGCGTCGATGATACGACTGGCATTCAGTGTGCAGGCGAGCGGCAAAAAGGCGCCAGTGGCATCGGCGAAGCCATTGACCAAGCCCGATTCGTCCGAAACCGGGGTAGGGCAGATGGCCGCCACCACCCCGGACGTCCCCAGTGAGATGGAGACGTCGCCGGGCGTCAGGCCAAGGCCCAGCGCGGCTGCCGCGTTGTCGCCGGCACCTGGCCCGATCGGCACGCCAGTAGGTGTCCGGGCGGCTGACTGATGTGGTTCCAAGACGACCGGCAACACGACGTCATCGCGTCCCAAAGCCAGCTTCAGCAGTTCCGGCAGATACTGACCTGTGGAAGGTGACCAGTAACCCGTCCCCGAAGCGTCGGAACGGTCGGTGAACAAGGCGTTGATATCGCCGTCGCCACCCTGGCTCTTGGGGCCATGGTCGGCCAGCCGCCAGCTGAGCCAATCGTGAGGTAGGCAGACAGCCGCCACGCGGGCAGCGTTCTCCGGCTCATGGTCGCGCAGCCAGCGCAGCTTGGTGATGGTCAGGCTGGCCACCAGAACGGAGCCACCGGCGTCCGCCCAGCGTTTGGCGCCGAGGCTGCGGTCGCCGTCACCCAGTTCGCGGATCAGGTCCTCGGCCGCCTCGGCGGAGCGGGTGTCGTTCCAGAGCAGGGCCGGGCGTACCACCTCGCCGTCGGCGTCGAGGCAAACCATGCCGTGTTGTTGCCCGCCGACACTGATGGCTGCGACGTCGTCAATGCCGCCGGCTGCTGCGACAGCCTGGTTGAAGGCCGTCCACCAAGCATCGGGATGCACCTCGGTGCCATCTGGGTGGGCGGCCTTGCCTTGGCGGGTGACAGCACCGGTCGTGGCGTCGACAACCAGCACCTTGCAGGACTGTGTCGATGTGTCGACGCCGGCGACTAGTGTGTGGGACGCTGGTGTCACTGATGGGCTCCGAGCGCGTATTCGACGGCCACCTGGTTCAGACGGACGTATCCGGTGTGGCGAGCGCCAGCAGCCTCGACGTCGTAATCCTCGAAGGTGCTGCGGTCTGCCAGCAGATCGTCGACAGTCTCCCCGGCGGCCAGCGTCGGCTGGGCCAGCTCGTCGATCTTGGCTGCCTTCATCAGATCCTGCACCTCGGGGTCGGCGCGGAAGGCGACGGCACGTTCCTTGAGCAACAGGTAGGTGGCCATGTTCGCCTTGACGGAATCCCAGACGGATTCTTCGGACTCTGTGCGGCTGGGCTTGTAGTCGAAGTGGCGCGGGCCGTCATACTTCGGGCCGCCGTTGGGGAAGCCGTTTTCGAGCAGATCGACTGTGCCGAAGGCGCTCATCAGATCGCCGTGGCCGAAGCACAGATCCTGGTCGTACTTGACGGATTTTTGTCCGTTCAGGTCGATGTGGAAAAGCTTGCCGCTCCACAACGCCTGGGCCAGGGCGACCGTGTAGTTGAGGACGGCCATTTGCTCGTGGCCGACCTCGGGGTTCAGGCCAACGATGTCGCTGTTATCCAGGCGGGCGATGAAGGCGAGGGCGTGTCCGACTGTCGGCAGCAGGATATCGCCGCGTGGCTCGTTCGGCTTGGGTTCCAAGGCGATGCGCAGGTTGTAGCCATGTGACTTGATGTAGGCGGCCACGGTGTCGATGCCCTCACGGTAGCGGTCGAGTGCCGCGTTGTAATCCTTCGCGCTGTCATACTCGGCGCCCTCGCGGCCACCCCACATGACGAACGTCGTCGCGCCCAGCTCTGCTGCCAGATCGACGTTGCGCAACACCTTGCGCAGTCCGTAGCGGCGGACGGAGCGGTCATTTGCGGTGAATCCGCCGTCCTTGAACACCGGGTGGCTAAAAGTGTTCGTCGTCACCATCTCGCAGACGATGCCGGTGTCGTCGAGGCCTTTCTTGAAGCGGTCGATGATTTGGCGACGCTCGGCATCGGGGGTGCCGAACGGAACCACGTCGTCGTCGTGGAATGTGATGCCCCAGGCACCGAATTCGGCCAGCTTCTCGAGCACGAGCACCGGGTCGAATGGTTTCCTGGTTGACGAGCCGAACTGATCGCCGCCCGTCCAGTTGATCGTCCAGAGGCCGAACGAGAAATGATCGGCCGCGGTCGGGGTCGGAATAGACATGAAGAGCGCCTCCTCGCGTTTGGGGGATGACCATTTGGTCACCCTCAAGCTTAGGCGCAAATGGACGTCCCGTGAGTGCTGGGGGCTGCCGGATTCGCGTCTCGGCGAAAGTTTCGCGCGTTGTTTCCTTGCGGTTTGGGACAAGATCAGGATGACTTATCCACTGATCAGGGTTGATGCGGACTGGCCTGTGGAAACCGTCTCCAAGTAGCGGGTCATGTTGATAATGATGGAGGTGACAGATGAACGGAGCAACGAGCGAACAAGCCTGGGGCGATGGGGCGAAGATTGGGCCGCGTTGTACCTGATGAGTCTTGGTTGGATCATACTCGACCGCAATTGGCGCTGCCGGGCTGGCGAGATAGACATAGTGGCAAGAGATCCCGGTCCGCCGCCCCGTCTGGTGGTCGTCGAGGTCAAGACGAAGGCAGGCGACCGCTACGGAGATCCGCTGGAGGCAGTTACCAGGGCTAAGCTACACCGGCTGGGCCAGCTCGGCTTGTGGTGGCAGGGACGCCACCCCGAGGTGGACGGCAGCCTACGTCTGGATGCCATCGGTATCACCAAGAAGCGGGGAATGGCACCAGTGCTGCGCCATGTGAAGGGTGCGTGGTGAAGCTGATCAGGTTTGTGGTGGGTATCGCGGATGCCCGCCTTGCGTGGATAGCATTCGTGCTCAGGCACGGTGAATCATCGGTCGTGCGTCGGTTGGTGGCGCGGAGGTGTTGTCCGATTGGTGCCGTCTTGTGGATGGCGTTTTCAAATCGGCTTAATTGACGATAGTTAGGGTGTGACTGATTCTGTAGTTGTGATACGGCCCGCGGGCGTCGGCGCCTCCTTGAGCTGTGGGACGGAGGTTTGGTGATGACTATCGCATCGGCTTGGTCGATTGCCCTGGTGGGCATGGACGGCACTTTGGTGGAGGTCGAGGCGGCGATCAGTTCCGGCCTGCCGCGGACGGTGCTGGTCGGGCTGCCCGATGCGGCTTTACACGAGGCGCGGGATCGGTGCCGGGCAGCGTTGACGGCAACGGGGTTGGGCTGGCCCAACGAGTTGCTGACGATCAACCTGACACCGGCCAGCCTGCCCAAAGGGGGCACTCATTATGATCTGGCGATTGCGGCGGCGGTGCTGGCGGCGTCTGGTGTGGTGCCGAGGCATCTTACAGGTGACTCCGTTCTGATGGGCGAGTTGGGTCTGGACGGCCGGGTGCGCCCGGTGAGCGGCATCCTGCCTGGCTTGTTGGCCGCTCAAAGGTTTGGACGAACGGTGGCGATCGTCCCCATGCAGCAGGTGCAAGAAGCCCGGCTGGTGGACGGCATGCGGGTGTGCGGGGTGGCTTGTCTGGACGATGTGGTAGAGGTGTTGCAGGGCCGTCCGGTGCCGGACCGTCCAATGGCTAGCGTCAGCAAAGAGGATTTTGATGACGCCGTGGTGTTGCCTGATATGGCCGATCTGCTGGGCCAGCCAGAAGCTCGGTGGGCGGCTGAGGTGGCGGTGGCGGGTGGCCATCACATGCTGTTGCACGGGCCGCCGGGGGTTGGCAAGACGATGCTGGCGAAGCGGTTGCCCGGCTTGCTGCCGGAGTTGACGACGTCGGAAGCCCTGGAGGTGTCGGCGTTGCATTCGCTGGCCGGACGGGATCTGAGCGGCGGGCTGATCCGTCGTCCGCCATTCGCCGATCCGCATCACAATGCCACAGTGGCAGCGATGATCGGTGGTGGATCGCGGGTGGCCCGCCCCGGTGCCATCTCGTTGGCCCACCGCGGTGTGTTGTTCCTCGACGAGGCACCAGAGTTCAGCCCGCAGGTGATGGAAGCGCTGCGGACACCCATGGAGTCTGGTTTTGTCAGCATTGCGCGCAGTCATGGCGTTGTCAGGTATCCCGCCCAATTCCAGTTGGTGCTGGCCGCCAACCCGTGTCCGTGTGGAATGGCCGGTACTCCCGGGGCGCGTTGCCGGTGTCCGTCGCAGATGATCAGGCGATACAACGCGAGGCTGTCGGGCCCGGTGCTCGACCGGATCGACATACACCAGCGGTTGCAGACTGTCACGCGGGTGATGGCCAGGGCCGATAGCACCGCCGAAGCCAGTGCGGTGGTGGCCGACAGAGTGGCGCAAGCCCGGGATCGCAGTCGTCACCGGTTGACCGGCACTGGGTGGCAGTGTAACGCTGAGGTGCCCGGACATGTGGCGCGAGCCATGGTTCCAGAGGCGGGCTTGGCGCTGATAGAAAAGGATGTTCTGAAGGGAACGATGAGCGCCCGGGGCGTCGACAAAGTGGCCCGATTGGCCTGGACGCTCGCCGATTTGGCCGGACGCGACCAGGTTTTGGTGGACGACGTGGTGGCAGCGGTGGCTTTACACCAAGGCGAATGGATGGCGGTGGCATGACGATCAACGATTGGACGGACGACCGACTGACCAGAGCAGCGATAGCGTCGCTTTTGGGATACGGTGCCAACGAGGTGCTGGGATTGGCCGCTCGTCTGGGGCCCGCATCCGCTTGGCAGCTGCTGCGATCCAGTGAGGAGGCCATCGAGGGTCAGCTGAAGCTACCAGGGCTGGGCCGTCCGCCTGGCACTAGCGGCCAGGCTTTCAAGGCCTGGGCCGCGTCGATAAACCCGGACCAGGTGGCCAGCCGGACCGAGGCAGAGGGCTTCCGGTTCATCATCCCCGGTGACGACGAATGGCCGTCCGCCATTGACGATCTGGCGGGTTGTGAGATGGGACGGCTCGGTGGTCTTCCGGTTGGTTTATGGGTGGCTGGTCCCGGCCATCTGGTGCATTGGTGCCAGGACGCGGTGGCGATGGTCGGCTCGCGGTCGGCCACCAGGTACGGCGAGGCAGTAGCCATGAACATGGCGTCGGCCTTGGCGGGTGAGCCGGATGTTGTGCCCTGGACTGTTGTTTCCGGAGGCGCATTTGGCATCGATGCCGCCAGCCACCGTGGTGCGTTGTTGACTGGGGGACGTACCATCGCGGTGTTCGCCAATGGATTGGATCTGTATTATCCGCCGGGCAACACCGCGTTGATCAAGATGATCAAAGAACAGGGGCTGGCGGTGTCAGAATTGCCACCCGGCGCCCATCCGACGAAGCACGGTTTCTTGGCTCGCAACCGGATTATCGCGGCGTTGGCATCCGGTGTGGTGGTGGTCGAAGCCGGGCTGCGATCGGGGGCGCGCAACACGGTGTCCTGGGCGGCCGCGATGGGCCGGGTGGTGATGGCCGTGCCTGGTCCTGTGACATCCGCCATGTCTGAGACACCTCACCGGTTGATCCGCGACGGCGAGGCCACGTTGATCGCATGTGCGGATGACGTCCGAGCGCTTTTACAGCCAATTGGGCAGAGCCCCGAGCTACCATTCACGGGCGCACCTCGGCCGGGAGACGAACTCAGCGGCGATGAGAGCGTCGTCCGCGAGGCGCTACCGGCACGTCGGGGAATAACCCTCAATGAAGTGGCGTTGGCGTCTGGTGTTCCAATCCAGCGCTGCATAGAATCTCTGCGGCGGTTGGCCGGGCGAGGTTACGCAGTTGTGGACGAAGCGGGGCGATGGTGCGCTTACCGTCAGTTCATGGAAAAATCGTGAGCATGAGTCTTTACGCGAAACCAGGAAAAGTGCTGGCTAAGCAGATCTTGTGGGATCTGGCAACCATCGGATGGATAGTCCTCTGGGTGTTCCTCGCGATTGCGGTGCGGCGTTTGGTCGAGTTGTTCGCCGCGCCCGCCCAGAAGGCCGCCGATCTGGCGACATCGCTATCCGGAGAAATGACGAATGCAGCCAATTCAGTCGATGGTGTGCCGCTGGTTGGCGACAAATTGCGCGTCCCGTTCGATTCAATGTCATCCGGTCTGGTGTCGATCGTGGGTTATGCCAACTCCATCGTTCACCTGGTGCAGGTCACCGCACTGGTGTTGGCCATCATCGTTGGAGTCGTCCCAATCGTCATTTGGTTGTGGAAGTGGTTGCCGGGGCGCGTCAGCTGGGTGTACCAGTCGGTCCACGCGCGCCGATTGACGCGTGCCAAAGACAGCGTGGAGTTGTTCGCCCTGCGAGCGATGGCCAACGCCCCGATGAGTGCCATCTCCCGCGTGACCACCGATCCTATGGGAGCGTGGCGTAGGGGCGATACGGAGGTGCTGCGCAAGTTGGCCGTCATGGAGTTGGGACGCGACGGGTTGGCGCTGCCCCGGCGGCGTAATGCAGTGGGAGTAAGATTTCACCAGCCCCCTGAGGATTCGGATGGAAACGAGCAATCCTGGTGATCACTGATCAGCTACCCCACAACTGGGTGGCCGACATCCCCGGTTCCGAGATGCAGTCATGAAGCGCGCCAAACTGTCGGGGGCGATGGTGTTCATCCTGTTGTTCGGCATCGTCGCGCTGTTCTCTGACATGACGGGCGAGGGTGCCAACAGCATTCGCGGAGCCTATCTGGCATTGATGGGGGCATCCGCCGCGGTCATTGGATTTGTGTCTGGGTTGGGCGAATTGATCGGCTACTCCCTGCGTTTCGCCTTCGGTGTGCTGGTCGACAAAACCCGGCGGTACTGGCCAATGACGGTCATCGGCTACGTCGTTGACCTGCTCGCCGTGCCAGCCCTGGCGCTAGTCGGCCAGAATGGTTGGATCCTGGCTGGCGTTTTGATCGTCATCGGTCGCGTCGGCAAAGCGATGAAGAAACCGGCCAAGAGCACCTTGGTTTCGTTCGCCGGAGCGCAGGAGGGGGCTGGCAAGAGTTTCGCCATCCTGGAGGTGATCGATCAGATCGGCGCCTTCCTCGGGCCGGTTATGCTATATCTAGTCATGCTGTTCCGCACCAGCGGCACCACCTTCCAGATCTACTCATTCTGTTTCGCAGTGTTACTGATCCCGGCATTGGCGTCTATCGCGATGCTGTTCGTCACCAAGCAAAAGTTTCCCAACCCGGAGCGTTTCGAGCCGGAGCCAACGCAGCGCAAACCATTTCGCATGGAGCGGCGGTTCCTGCTCTATCTGGCGGGCAGCGGTCTTTTCGCATTTGGCTTCGTCGACTACTCGATCGTCATCATGCACGTGTCGCGTCACTACACCGGTATAACAGCTCACCTCACCGGCATGTCGGCGCTTGTTTCGTCGGGCACCATCCCTCTTCTGTACGCCGGAGCCATGCTGGTTGACGCTGTGGCGGCCCTCGTCTTCGGCCTGATGTACGACAAGAAAGGCATACTGGCGCTCGTCATCGCCACTGCAATAGCAGCCCCCTTCGGCCTGTTCGTCTTCTGCTTCAACTCGGTGCCGGTGCTGCTGGTGGGCATCGCGCTGTGGGGTGTTGGCATGGGCGCCCAGGAGTCAATCATGCTATCAGTCGTCTCGCACCTGGTGCCCAAGTCGGCGCGGGCTACGGGGTACGGCGTCTTCGACTGCTCGTTCGGTGTGTTCTGGTTCCTGGGCAGCTGGCTGCTGGGCTACGTCTACGAGCTGAGCATCCCCGCCATGGTCGCCATCTCGATGGCCACCCAGTTGGCCGCCATCCCGATCTATGTGTGGGCGATGCGGCGGCGGGCGGGCGTCATCGCTAATTGACCCGGCTGGCCAGAAACGCGGCCGCTTCTTCCTGGTAGCCGAATTCTTCGTTGAGATTGCCCAGCGTCTCATGATCGTGCGTATGCGCGTTTCCACATTCCAGCGATTCAGCATAGAGGTCCAAGTAAGGTAATCCGGCGTTTCGAGCTTCTTGTATCTCGGTATCGCGGTCATAAGGCACGCGGCGGAAGGCGATATCCGGTATACCCACGTCGTCGACGGTCAGGATTGCGTAGCGGGCGCGCAGGTCATTGGCCGGGCCGGCGTCGTAGACGGGTGATTGTCCAACAGATCCAGGGTTGATGATTATCTGGCCATCTGATCCGTAGCGCAGATACGGTGAGTGCGTGTGTCCGATGACGGCCATGTCGGCCTTGATGCCGTCAAAAATGGTATCGAAGCTGGCCTGATCGGCAGTGCGCAAAATGTCGCTTCCCCAGTTTTTGCCTGGCAAGTTGTGGCAGACGAGGATATCGAGGTCACTCAGGTGGACCATCTGCGATAGCGGCCATGAGGCCACCCGGGCCACCCCCTCGTCACCGATGGCGTCATAGACGTATTGCGACAGTCGGGCGATGTAGACATCCGTCGGATTGCGCAGTTCGGCGTCACCCGCCACTGCGTCCAGCAGACAGTCGTCCCAGTTGCCCCGGATGCAGACGGTGGCATAGGTGTCGATCAGCTCGAACAGGTCAGCCGTCCCCGGCCCGGGCATGTAGATGTCACCCAACAGCCAGAATTGGGTGACGCCCTGGGCTGCCCCGTCATCAAGTACGGCCTTGAAGGCTGTCGAATTGCCATGTATGTCGGACAACAGGCCGATCCGTTCGGGTTTCACGCCTTGATGATATCAGTGTGCATCTCCAGTCGATCACCTGGAAAGACTGCCGACTTCGCAGCGTGATGAGTGTTATGCCGATGAAACCGGGATATTACAAGTTATACGTGGGGACGGCTGGAAAATCCGACAGTCAACAGCCACATGATCGCCAACATCTGGCGGCACTGGTGCCAGGAGTATGATCTTTGGCGGTATGTCGCCACGTCCCCACCCAATAAGGAGTTGCCAGTGAGCCGCGCAGATCGTCAGTCACCTGCGGTGTGGGCCATCGCCTTCGCCTGGGCATCCCACTCGGCCTGCTGAACACCGTCCTCACGGAATGCTCCATGGAGGCGTCTGACCTGCCGCGTCCGGTGGCCAGCTCGACCTATTCGGGCTGCCGGTTCCTGGGTGGCGCCATCGCTCCGCCACTGTGCACCTACCTGGCAGGTGTGACGACGATGTGGGTGCCCTTTGTCTATGGCGCCGCGATGATCCTGGTCTCCGGCGCGATCATCGCCACCCGGCGACGGGCGTTGGCACGGGCGGACGCCGCGGTGTCATAGACGCCGCTATGCTGATCTCGGTCCAATGATCCGCAAGCCGCGCTCTGCGGCTTTGACGAGTAAATGCTCATCGAAGCTGGCCACTGCAGCGCTGCGACTCTCAGCGAGCCACACTACCAACGAGTCAGGCATTTTGAGTCTCGACTCTCGCCGCACATTGGCGATGGCCTCCATGTCATCGCACGTGATGGACACAACCTCAATCGCCAACTCTCGCAGGAACCCCAACCATTGATGCGATTGTTCAGAAGTCGGATGCACCATGATCTCGGCGCCACTTAATGCCGTTAGCATCAACGGCTCAGCAGTAGCCAGAATTCGTTTGGCGTCGTCGTGGAAAGCATTGGCCGGATCAGCAAAGGCGATGAGCACACATGCGTCGAGAACGATCATGAGGGCCACTCATCCTTGAGCGATTGGGCCGCATCTGCGGGGTAGATGCCAGGCAGAAAACCAGCCCACCTAGACACCGCAGCGGACCGCGCCGCTGCATCATGCCGCAATGAGTCACCGCCTAGCAATATGAGATGGCGGACGATGTCAGCACGGCTGGTGTCTGGCCACAACCTGTGGCCACAATCGACGGCCTCAGCAATTTCAGGGGTCTCCGTGATGGAATGGCGCAGCAGCATGGTTGACATAGATTGAGTGTAGCACGTATATCAAAAGTGATGCACTCGATCTCGAAGCAATTCGCCTCCGTCTACGGTTGAGTCCAAGAAATCACACCAGATCCGACGACCGGTTTGGCGACATATCCTGGACTCAACCGGGTGTAGTTGGCCTCCGGCGCGATCAACGCCACTCGGCGACGGGCGTTGGCACGGGCGGACGCCGCGGTGTCATAAGCTTATCCGATGGATTTGCGACATTTGATGACGACAACTCGGGCGGGTCTGCCCATCCTGTTGGCACCATTCGACGAGGACGAGGCGGACCGCGTCTGGCAACTGTGCCAGGATCCAGACGTCCAACGCTGGACGACGCTGCCCAGCCCATACCCGCCAGAAGCGGCCGAGCAATTCATCAATGAATACGCACCCGCAGGTTGGCATTCAATGGACGACGGCACTTTCACGTGCGACGACGCGGGGCCCGAGTTGGTATGGGGTGTCCGCTTGCCTGACGGCTCGCCGGACGCCGGTCTCTGGGGATCCATCGGCCTCAGACGTCGCGGATCTGGGCAACTGGAGATCGGCTGGTGGCTGGGTGCCCCAGTGCGAGGGCGTGGCATCATGCGGGCGGCCGTCGCCAAGCTCATCGAGGTGGCGTTCTCACCGGACGGACCGATTCGGGCCAGCGAGGTGATCTGGCGGGCCAAGCTCGGCAACGAACAGTCGGCCCGCGTGGCCCAGCAAACAGGCTTCACTTACACAGGTGTCATCGTCGACCCGAGACATGAGGATTTCAAGGTATGGTCGGCCGGCATCCATCCCGGTGATCCGACAGAGCCCAAGAGTGGTTGGACGGTCCTGGGATAGAGACGCGAGGCGGACGGCGTAGTAGCCTTGTCAAGGTGACAGCGGATGAGTGCCACACGAAAGAAACTTCGGATACGGCGGGGTCAAGGATGATCGATGGAGCAATGGCTCAACTAAGGTTGCAAGGCCTTGCAGGGCAGAAGAAGTTTTTGCTGAACACTGATGCCGTGGACGCGGAAACGCTATCCGTCTTCCTCTCCAGCGATTGGCTCGACGCCTACCCGACAGCAGTCTGCGTCGACCTGGCCAAGGCTGTCGAGATCTACCAGTCACTGGACGCAAGCGCTGTCGACACCGCGTTCATGCTGGCGCGGGTCAACTTCATGGGCACGGACGGCCTGCGTGGCCGGGTCGTCAACAAGCCAACCGACGATTGCATTGGTGACTTCCTCCGGGATAACGCCTTCACGCCAGAATTGGTGGAATTGATGTCCTTTGCGTTCGTCCAACTGCTGCTGGACAACCACGTCGTCACTGTCGGCGAAACCGCTGTGATCGGCAACGACGGGCGTGATCTGGCTTATGGTTGGGCCTTCCGGGATGCCGTGCGCGTGGGCTTCACAAGGGCAGGTTTGGACGTCCTTGATCTGGGCGTCGTGCCCACCCCTCTGGTGCCGTGGCAGTGTTTGAAGCTCGGGCACACGGCTGCGGCCTGCCTGACGGCGTCGCACAATCCGTCGAATCAGAACGGCCTTAAGTTTTTCGTCGACGGTAAGAAGCTGCTCTCGGAGGGTAACCTTGGCGACTACGCCTTATCGGCTTACATGTATGACTACTGCTACAAGCAGTCGCAGCCGCCAGAAGCCAGCGGCCAGGTGTCGACGTGCTCGGTGATCGATGACGGCACCGAGTGGATATCGCAACTGCTGGGTGACGCCACTAAGTCCGCGCTGAGCGGGCTGACGCTGGTCTTCGACTCGGCTAATGGCGCCACCGATACAATCGGCCGCGCAGTGCTCGACCGGCTCGGCGCTCATTACGTCTGTGTGAACGGGGCCTGCACCGGTGAGAACATCAATCGTGGCGTCGGCGTCGCCGAGGTCGAGGGCACCGAGCGCTATCTGGGCGCGAAATACGATCAGCACATCCCCACTGTCAAGCAAATCTTCGATGCTGGCAGGAAGTCGCCGGCGGGGACCGTCTTCGGCGTGGTTGTGGACGGCGATGGCGACCGGGGCTTCGTCCTTTACTACAGCCTGGCGGACGACTGCGTCTATGTGCTGGACGGCGACAAGTGCGGCTACATCATGGCGCAGTACTTCATAGACTCAAGGAAGCTGGAACCGGCGGACTACCGGTTCTTGTGCACCATTGAGTCGGACATCATGATGCCCGTGGCCGCCAACCAGTGCCTGGGACTTGAAACCAATGTGGTTTCGGTTGGAGACAAATGGATCAGCGGCTTCCCCTCCGATGATGTCCTGGTGGGGGTCGAGATCTCCGGGCATGTGATCTTCCCGATTGACATTGAGTGCGTCACTGGCCAGGTGAAGACGCTGAAATCAGGCTTCGGGTTGCTCACTGGCTTGATGACGATCACAGCGATCAGCGGCTTGCACCTAGACGAGGACAAGATCATTGAGCCATTCGCGCCAGGGTTCTCGAAGACCTACTACACGTTTTTCGTCAACAAGTCGCTGTTCTACCGTGGTAGCAATCTGTGGAACAAGGACAGGGATCTGGTGGCTGGTGCGGTCAGCGATGCCATCGGATTCTCGGTGCGCCCGGCAATAGAGTGCGAGGATAAAGAGGACCCCCATGTCCTTTACATGAAGATCCTCGTGGAAGACAAGCTGGCCGGGGTGATCTTCGTCCGCAACTCTGGGACAGAGGACAAGAACGTCATCTACGTCAAGGGCGATCAAGCCTACGAGGACGTGCTTGTGGGTATCGGCGCCGCGCTGCAGCGACTTCAGGCATCTGAGATGAAGGCTCGTAACCGCGCTGAATATGGGTATGAGCAGGCGGTCATGGCCTGTCTCGATCTGGGCGACGGGACGACGACTTTGGACAAGATCAAAACCGATTGTCCTGATGCCAGCGAAACTGATCTTTTCAGCGTCCTCAATGCGTTGCGAAGAGAAGGCCGGATCAGGGTGCTAGACCAGCAAGTGACCCGAAACTGAAATTGGAGGTGTGTGATTATGAAGACACAGAAGAAAAACGGGCAGTTCGAGTTCAACACGGAAAACGAGGTGGTGCTGCGCGAGCAATGCGGCGACATGACCCGCGAACCGTGGCTCATGCTACTTGCCCGTAGAAACCAAGAGCCCACGAACACACTGTGCTGGGGTATCACGAGCAACGGGACGACCTTCGCCCGCATCGGCACCCAAGAGGGCGACGTCCTAAATGGCTACCTGCACGAGGACCCGTACAAGACGCGGCTGCTGGGGCCATACGTGTACTTCCGCGCCGATGACGGTAATTACTTCTCGGGTTCCTGGTATCCGGTTCTTCACGACGACCAGGCACTTGAGACGGTCTTTGGGTTCGGATACCTGACGTTCAGGACCGCCTATAACGACTTCGAGGTCGAAATCACCCATTTCATCCCGAACGAGTACGACGCCATGGTGCAGATCGTCCGTATCAAGAACACGCGCGACACTGACCGCAAGGTCACGATGTTCAACGTCAACCCGGTGAACTTGGGGGACGCCCGTGACCTCCAGTTCAGCGGCTTCAACTCCCTGATGGCGGGCGGCGCGCTGGTTGACAAGGCGCTCAACGCGGCGGTGTGGCGGTTTGGCTCAGGACGCGAATTCGAGAGCGATCCCGTCAAGATCAAATCGATGTTCGGCAAGGTGCTCGTGCACACGACGTCGCTGCCGGGCAATCAATTCGGGACGTCCTACGAGGACTTCGTCGGCCATCACACCAACACGATGGCCAATCCGGCGGCGGTCGTCGAGGATTGGGACCTGCCAAACAAGGACGCCGAAGACGGCTGCTCATCGCTGTCGTCCATCAAGAACTCGTTCACGCTCAGGGCCGGCGAGCAAAGGGATATCGTCATAGTCAGCGCCACGCCGTCCACGGAGGATTACTATTGCGACGCGAAGCGCTCGATCAGCGCGTTTTTGCGCAAGGCGCTGGTGCCAGAGAACGCCTACAAGATGCTCGAAGACGTCAAGGCCGGCTGGAAGGCCGACTTCGACCGGCTGAGCATTCAGGTGGCTGGCGTTGACGAGGTGCTTCACCCGTCCTACCTCTGGCTCCAGTATCAGTGCGCGATGGTGGCCATCATGAACCGCATGAAGTCGCGATTCCACTCTGGGTTCGAATACGGCTATGGCTTCCGGGATATCCTGCAGGACATCGTGGCACTGCTGCCGTCCGACCCCGAGGCCGTGAAGAGCATGCTTGCGTTATCTGCTCGGCAGATGTTTTCGGACGGCTTCGTCTACCACAACTTCTTCGTCTCGGCTCCCGGCCACAAGGACTTCGTGACTTGTGACGATCCATTGTGGTTGGTCTACGCCGTCGCCGAATACATCAAGGAGACCGGCGATCTGGGATTTCTCAATGAGGTCGTACCCTATTGCGACGAGCAAGAAGACCTACCACCGGCTGAGGGCACCATCCTGGATCATCTGAAAGTCGGCGTCGCCAAGGTCTGGAGCCAAAGCGACAACGGTCTGCCATATATGCTCATGGCGGATTGGAATGACGACCTCTCGGGCAACTTCACCAGTGTCTCAACGATGGCAGCGGAACAGTTGTACAAGGCGCTGAACGACATGATCGACCTGTTTGCCGCTGCCGGTATCGAGCAGGAATTGTCGGTTGACTACGCAGACAAGGCGAGGATCGTCAAACAAGAAGTCGAGCGCCGGTGCATAGACCCTGAAGGCTATTACATCAGGGCGGTGGCCTCACAAGACCCGGAGCAAGTGTTGCGACGGCTGACGTTTGGCCATACGGGCGTTGAGGCTGCTGACATTCTCGAAGAGATCGTCACGGATGGCGCGCCCATCGACCTCGGCAGCAGCCGCACCGATCACCTCGTGTTCCTTGAGCCCATCGCGTGGGCCGGTTTCAGCGGCATCGCTGACAAGTCGAGGTTCGACGTCTGCAAGCAGGTTTGTGAGGCCGAGCTCTGCGATCAGTTTGGCATCGCGATCTGCCAGGGCGATAGGACATTAGCCGATGGCAGGCTGCCGGTTGACACCCAAGGTTGGAAGCGCAATGCCGTCGGCAAGAAAGAGAACGGCGGTGAGTTCCGGCATCTTGAGTCGTGGTACATCGCGTCTCTTTGTGTGTTCGGTTACGGCGAGGCGGCCCACGATATGTTCATGAAGACACTCCCGGCCGTCGCCAGCCAACCCGATCCTTTCGCGTATGCGGCCGAGCGTTTCGTCTACCCGGAGTATGTCGCCGGTCCGGCGTCCAGCCAGCACGGCCGGGCTGGCCACACGTGGTTGACTGGCACGGCGCCCACTCGCCTGAACGCGTTGCAACAGTGGATCTTCGGGATCAGGTGCCAGTACGACGGACTGCTGATCGATCCCTGCGTCTCGCCGGAATGGAAATCGTTCCACGCCGTCCGAACATTCAGAGGCACCACTTTTGATATCGCCTACAACAACCAGGCTGGGGTTCAAAAGGGTGTCAAGTCGATCACGGTTGGCGGCGAGAAGATCATCGGGAACCTTATCCCACTGTCGTGTGCGACGGGTGGCACGGTCGAGGTAGAAGTCATGATGGGATGATCATCACCGGTGAGCGGCGAAGAACTGCGCCAGCAGTGCTTCACTTTGTGACGCCATAACGCCCGAGACCACCTCTGGACGGTAGGGGAGTCGCGGGTCGCGCAGGACGTCGAAAATCGAGGCGACGGCACCAGCTTTGAGGTCGAAAGCGCCGAACACCAGGCGTCTCAAACGCGCTTGGGCGACGGCGCCGGCGCACATGGCGCAGGGCTCAAGGGTGACCACCAAGGTGCAATCGTCCAAACGCCAATTGCCCAGTGCGTGGCTGGCCTGCTGCAGGGCTAGTATCTCGGCATGAGCCAATGGCTCGTTGTCGCGCTCACGCCGGTTACTGGCTCGTGCGAGGATGTGTCCGTCACCATCAAGGATGACGGCCCCCACCGGTACGTCCCCAGCCAACGCCGCGGTCGCTGCTTCGTCGAGGGCAGCTTGCATGGGGATTTGCCAAGGCGTTGTGGCGGAGGTTGTCAATTGGACCAGCGGCCCAAGTTCAGCTCGGACACGGTGGAGGCCGCAGCCCGTCCCACCGTGTCGACGACTGTTTGCAACCAGGTCTGGCCTGCGCTGACCAAGTCGTCGGGGAGCCCCGCCATGGTGTCCAGATAGGTTGCGGAGCGACGTAAAGACGGCTCGTTGATGGAGGCCACGACAGTCTCGTCGACGGGCAGTTCGACGGCGCTTGCTGCCTCTATCAGATCGTTCACACTGGCAACGAAATGCCGCCCCTCAGCAAAGTCTGGGGCGATAGCGTCGGCGTACCCTTTGAGACGGGCACCGCGTTCGACGATCGACTCGTCCAAGAGGTGCTGCACTGTTTGATTGAGCAGCCCGCCCAGGCGGAAGCGGCCGCAATACGCCATGCGGACGGATGAATACCACAGCTTCAACGCCCTCAGTTGGGCGATGTAATCGATGGTTTTCGCGACTGTGTCCGCCAGTTTGACGGGCTTAACGTTATGGGTCTGGGCGACGGGGCGGTGGACGTTCTGAGCGGGCGTGTTAAGGACAAACTCATCATCAGCGACATCGTCGCGCAGAACGGAACCGGCGCCGATCACCGAACCATAGCCCACCTTGAGCGGGCCGATCATGCCGACAAGCCCGCCGATGAAGATACGGCGCTCGCGCAGGAAGACGCCCCGGGGGACGTCCCCAAATAGCGAGGCAGTGGCTTTGGTGCCAGAGGGGGTGAAGTTGAAGTGGATGACGCCGGAACCAACTTCCGAGTGGTCGTGCCGTTTGGTGCCCCCAGCCATCAGCGCGTCACAAAAATTGACGACGCTGCCGACGGTGACATACGGCATCAAAACCGTCTGTTTGAGGCCGACGGATGTCGCAGCAGATGCCTGTTCCTCCAAAATGCAGCCCTCGCGGAACTGGGCGCCTGTCGATACGCTGACGTCGTCCAACAGCGCTGACTTGTGGGCGTACCCGCCTTTGAAGCGGACGCGCTTGCCAAGCGCGCAAGAATCGAGTGTGGCGGGGGATTCCTCACCGATGACGCAACCGGGGCCGATCAGTGTGTTAGCGCCGCGTAGCCGGGTTCCCGGGTGCAGGACGACGCCATCGCGGCTGATGCGCTCGGGGTCGATGGCTGGGTCCACGTAGACGGACTCGGGGCGGATGATCTGGACGCCCCGGTGTTGGAGTTCGGTCATGATGCGGTCGCTCGACAAGTTCACATACCTAGTTTACGGGCTCCACGCATGCAGGATTAGCTCACCTGGACGAGGCTGCCTCCAAGTAGGGCCGCGGAGGTGTGACAATCATGTGATTGGTCTGCGAATGGTCTCCCCAATGGCTTGGATCCGCGCTGGCACGTTGTGACGCACCACTTCTGGGTGGACGCCCCGGAGGATTTCATGACGGACGCAGAACACTTCGATAACGGCGAGGCCCCGTTGCGTTGGTTTGACGCGACTCAGCTTGAGTCAGTGACGTTCTACCCGGGGTCTATCGCGAGGCGTTGCTCGCGCCATGGTCCGGCGTCCGCCATTCCGTCGAACGGGATGGTATCACGTGGATGGATGAATGAACTGACCGACTCGTGAACATGAGGGATGGTGTGCGACGTTATGCTACGCTTGTCGCATGATGGCAGTAGCCGTGCGTGAATTGCGCAACAACACATCGGCGGTGATTGATCGCGTCAAGGCGGGCGACGCCGTCTATCTGACCAGTCAGGGGCAGCGGATCGCTCACATCATGCCGGTTGATGCCTACCTGAAGCCGTACCTGACAAGGGACGAGTTGATGGCCTTACCACAAGCAGACGCCAAGATGCGGTCCGACTTAGCTGCTCTTGGCAGTGTGGAGACTGACACTGTTGGGCCTATGTCATGACCGGGCCGATTTGGCTGGCTGAGGACGACGCGGAATTGCCGACAGCGGGGTTGGCAGACACCAGTTTGTTCATCGCGCAAGAGTCCGGGCGGCACTTTAACGTGGCCGCTGTTCCCATGAGGTGTTACGTCAGTGTGTTGACGGCAGCCGAACTGGAGGCAGGCCTGTTGGTAGCCGGGGACATTGAGACTCGGGCCTCCCGTTTAGCAACATACCAGGCGGTCATGCGGCTAGAGCTTCTGACGATCGACCGTCAGGTGACCCACCACTGGGCCAAGTTGCGCGTGGCCGTCGCCGCGGCGGGACGACGGGTCAACGTCAACGACATGTGGATAGCTGCCACAGCCCTGGCCAACCAGTTACCAGTGGTCACCCAAGACAATGACTTCGTCGCACTAACCGATCTTGGCGGCCCGGCGGTCATCCTAGTCTGACCATAAGTTTGCCCTGTGTCGGAAGGTTGTCGTCTCGCATTGCCATGTCAAAAGTGTCCGAGAAGGGACTTGAACCCTCATGCCCTTTAACGGGCACTAGCACCTCAAGCTAGCGCGTCTACCTATTCCGCCACCCGGACGAGTGGCTCACTACGATACCACCAGTTGCACCGGCCATACCAGCGCACTGGTCAGTGGCGATGAAACAGGTGATGCAGCCCTTTGGACACCTCTATGACGACGACCAGTCCGGCAGTGGCCATGGCCACGGCACCGATGCGATCCCACCGGATGCCGGCGTCGTCGACAACCAGTTCTTTGATGGTTTTGAGGCTGCTCATGGCGGCGTCTTTGGTGTGCTGAACAGCGCGTTGCCTGATGACGGTGGGGTGAATTTCGGACGTCAAACCACGGATGCCTGCCGCCATGTCGTCACGGGCAGCTCGGATCTCAGCTTGTAGTTCCTGCGGGGTCTTGCTCATATCATCTCCTGTTGGTTGCCTCTAGCCTAGTGCACCGTTTCACAAATCGCTTGTCGTGGTGATGTCCTGGGTCCAGCGGTTAGACTTCCTGTCCATCATGGAGACCGCCATGACAACTATCTGCGTCGCTGAGCGCGGTAGCGGGTCGCTCAAACGTCACTACGGCATCGTTGACTGTAGGGATGCAGGCTTCGTCCGATGGCGAGGCTTGATCAGCACGCTGCCCGCCGTGAACATCAGCAACAGTCCTGTCGCCTCAAGCGGCCCAGTGCCCATCCCGCCGGTGTCTGGCAGCGCTGGTCCGGTGATGAACAGGTGGTTGAGCACTGTGATCGATCCGTCAATTGTCGGGATCTGCGATCCGAAGTCGACAGGGATGCTTTGGGCCGATAGGTCAGGCAAGTCGTCTTCCAATTTGAAGTAGGTGAAGGGATCGGATGGCAATTGATAATCCGGTGGTGCAGTCACCTCTTGCAGGGCAAAGATGAACGGTTGCGACAGGTTAAGCCGTGGGTTGAGCAGCACCAATGACCCGTCTGGGCCAGTTATGGCGTTGCTGACCACCTCGCACCAGTCGAGACCGTCCAGGTGCAGTGTGGGCGTGTCGATCGAATAGCAGGGGTACATGTAGAGATCGAAAACAGCGCCCGGCAACTTGATCTGGCTATCAGCGTCGTCTTTCTTGTAAACGGTGACCGGCACGCGTGATCCACTGCCGCTGGCGGTCGAATACTGCAAATCAAAGGTGTTGTCGAAGCTGGCCTGATAGTTGCCGCCGATGCTGATGGTGTTGTTGATCGTCACAGATTGCCCGTTGTCGCCTTTGACAAGGGCGTCATAGGTGATCTGGATCGGGGTGATATCGGGCAGCGTGAAGATGATCTCGTTTGTGTCTGTCGTGGTGTAGCAAAAAGCCTGGTCGCAACCGTTGGCCGAGTAGGTGACGGGCTGGATCACCCAAGGATTGGTTGGGTCGTTGGCAGATTTCGCCGGATCCTTGGCCAGGATTCGGATTGATGTCAGGTCGGCGGCCAGGGTGTCACTCATCTTGTCTGTGGCATCGTACAGGTTACTGGCGCTGCCCGGCTGGCTGCTCAGCGTCTGGCCAAGTGGATTGACGACGATGGTGGAGGACGCGATGTTGCCGCTCACGGCCACGCCCTTGGTCAGAACCTTGGCTCCGACGGTGACGGTGTTGTCACTGCTCCATGTCCCGTTGATCGTGGCGTGGTTTGTGATGTCGTGTTGGCCAGGTGTGGCGTCCGAGGTTAACTCAAGACTGTAGAAGACGCAGATCGGCCGGCCGCCATATCGGTTCGCCGGGAACGTCGCACCGGCGGGTGGTGCTAGGACGGTGGTGGGCGGCCCTGACCAGGCAGGGTTGGGGATGTTGCCGCTTTGGGTGCCGGCGGCTGCGGAGACTCCGGGCCAGCTAGTCGGGCCGGTGATCTCCATCAGTTGCTTTAGCGGGACGGTGATGGTGGCGTACTTGCCGTCGGGACTGTAGGTGATGTAGTTGGTAAGCAGGTCGGCCTTGGTCACCGGGTCGTACGGCCCGAAAAAAGTGTTCGTGTAAGGGTATCCGCCCATATCGACGTAGAAGGAGTCGAGAACGTATTGCATGGTGTCGGCGGGGAAGGTGTCGGTGAACACCGGGTTGCTGCCCAGGTCATAAGGATGCCCGGCTGGAAGGTCGAGCTCCACCAGGTAGTTGATCCGTGAACCGTCGGCCGAAACGGAGGAGAACTTTTCAATCGGTGAGTCGAGCAGATCGTAAGCGTAACCGCTCACCCAAATGCCGGTGTTGGTGATGTCAGTGGACCAGCCAAGTTGGTTGGCGATAGACTTCTGGAAATCGCCGTCGGAATGTTGCAAGACATCGTACAATGTCGTACCGGCTGTGCATCTGGTGGTCACACATGTTGCCGTGTCGAGTTGGATTCGGTAGGTGATTGTCAATGTCACCCCGTTGGGAAAAGGCGACACACTCTTCCCGGTGATTGGGGTGTACCAGGAATCGAAGAAGGCCGGGTATGTCGCCGGGACTCCACCTGGCGAGAAGTAGAAGTACCAATAGGTGTCGGGGTCCTGCGCGGTACCGTCAGGGAGGATATTCGTACCTCCTTCGACGATTGAGTAGCCGTAGAGCGGGTCGTTGGCCAAGATGGGCTCATCTGTGTGAACGATGCCATCCGAATCGGTGAAAGTGGCTGTCACAACCATGTTGTCAGGCACGTTCTGATAGCCCCTGCCGCCATATACGCCATAGTCGTTGGTGAAGAAGCCTTTACCATAGTAGGCGGCGGGGATAGTCATGGTTATCGTCCAGTCGACATATGGGTGTGTTAAGCCGTCAGGGCCGGTTTCAGGGTTCAGCTGGCCCACCTTGGTGCCGTCCACTTTGGCTTGCGGGTTTTGGACGCTGGCTGAGGAGCCGTTCTTCGTGCCGTTCACGATGATGCCGGCCGTGTTCGTCCAAGAAGAGCCGATGGCGGTGACATTAGTGGCATAGGTGAAGGTCGCATAGTAGATGTCGCTGCTGGCTAACGGTCCCGTGGTGGGCCAATCGCAGGTGAAACTGGTCGAACCTACTGTCACCGGGCATGTGAAGCTGTTGCCACTCGGCGGCACTGGCGTGGTCTTGTCCGCGCCGTAGGTGGTGAGGGTGACGGGCGTGGCTGCGAAGGACAGACCGGCCCCCAGGTCGTCGTAGATGGTCTTGCCGTTCAGGGTCTCGACGCCGTCACCTAGGGTGACTGTCCAGGTGATTGATTGTCCATCGGCACTAAGCACACCGGTTTTCGCGAAATAGTTCCGTGTCACGGTGGTCTGCGTCTGGGCTGTCACCTGAAGTGGCTGTCCGTCGTTATCAGTCCCCGCCGCATAGGCATTGTTTGTGACGGAGTACAGGGTGAGGTTGTAAGCGCCGTTATTCTGGGAGGCGGCGGTGTTCATCGTTGGATAGTCGAGGCTGTAGTTGACCGTCATCGTCTGGTCCTGATCCAGGCCCGTTCCTGGGGGGAAGCAGAGATGGAAGCCAGCTTGGTTGCCCGACGTCACCCAGTAGTAGGTCTGAGGGGTGCAAGAACTGGGTGTCCCGGTGGCCGAATAGGCGTAAGTGCCGGAGGCGGTCGATGTCGGGTTGCTGAAATCGACAACCACATCGCCCATCCAGCTTTTGTCTGCCAGGTTGGCATAGCCCGCAGCGTCATCCCAGAACGACAGTTCACTGACCGGCCCGTCGCTGGCTGTCACCGTCGAGGTGTAGTTCAGTTTGTACGACGCGGCGCGATCGCCTTGGACGGTCTTCGAATCGACGACGGATTTTGTGATACTCAAGCTCGACTGCGTCGGCGTGGGGTACAGCGTGATCGTGATTGAGACATTATTGCCGAAATCGATGGTGGTGCTGCCTGGATTGCCGACGAATTGAGCCGTGACTTCCAAGGTGAACAAGGCATCCAGGTAATAGTCGATGAAGTTTTGCCCGTTGGGCATGTCGCCGAAGTGAACTGTCACCAGCCCATCGGTCGTGATGCTGTATGTGCCCACCGTTGAGCCCTGGTAGACGATGGGGCTGTTGGTCACCGGTCCGGAGACTTGAATGTTCGACGGCAACTGGTAGGTGAGCACGTCATCGTCGTCGTATTGCAGAACGTATTGGATGTTCGCCTGGTAAAAGAAGTCGAACACATAGTCCTGGCCCAGTTGGTAGCTGACAGGAGGCTCGCCCGTCTTGCTGTCGGTGATCTGGACGTCGGTGAGCACGTTCGACAGATCTGATGTGTACCCCGGATCGGCATGAGCCGCTTGCGGTATCAGACCAGCTGCTGCCACGCCGCATACCAGCGCCACAGCCCCGAGCAGGTTTGTGATAAACGGCTTACGCTGCCCCGTTGATAAGGTTTTCGTATGCCACTGCCAGGCCGCGATAACGCTCCAGCACTTGCGCAGGCATAGTCCGATCGATTTCTTAAAAGTCTCCCGCATAACTTTTCCCTCTGCCCAGCACACTGCTCAATCAGATGAGCGGATAGCTTGGCGAAGTTATTGCTGACGCATCATCGCCGGTCTTGTCCTAGCCCGCATAGCTGTGGAAGCACATGCTGGCGATAACGCACACCTCTGTTTTACCTACCACAGGCCGATAAGCACAGCTATGGTCGTGCTCCCGGTCGTACCGCAGCCAAATGATCTGGCTGATCGGTGATCAATTGCGAGGTCCGCGCCGGTACTTTGGCCGTCTGAGCCAATGCTGTCCTGCATCGCTCAGAGCACCGTCGTGTTAATCAACGGCACACAGAAGATGGCCTCTCCGCATGCACCATGTTATCAACATCGCATAATGACAGATACAAGTTTTGCCCCCGCTCGTCGCCGTGTCAAGTGCGCTCTGAACCAGAATGCCGTGACAAGCCAGTTCAGTATCGATCATCCTGCGACATAAGTCCTGCCGAAGAGGTAGTCTCTATGCCATGGCGACTTTGAACGTAGATGAGCAAGCACCCAGCTTCGATTTGCCCGACGCACTGGGCCGACGGTGGACTATGGCAGATTTCGCTGGCCGTAAAGTGATCGTTTATTTCTACCCGGCTGCCCTGACGCCGGGATGCACCATGGAAGCCATTGATTTCACGTCTCACAAGCAGGCTTTCGCCGAGGCTGGCTATGACATCGTAGGTATCTCGCCCGACACGCCGGAGAAGCTGGCGCGGTTTGTCGCAAACAAGGAACTGACGGTGACGTTGCTGTCTGACCCGGAGAAGACCGTCATCGAAGCCTACCGCGCTTGGGGCACGAAGGTGCTGTACGGCAAGCAGATGCAGGGCATCATCCGCTCGACGTTCGTAGTGGACGTCGATGCCGATGGGAAGGGTACGGTGAAACTGGCCCAGTACGCCGTCAAAGCCACGGGCCACGTCGAGCGTCTGGCCAAGCAGTTGGGCGTCGCATTAGTTTGACAAACGCGAATGTGTCGGAGAAGGGACTCGAACCCTCACGCCTTGCGGCACAGGAACCTAAATCCTGGGCGTCTACCAATTCCGCCACTCCGACCGGAGCTTCGAACTAGTTTACCTGTTAATGACGGACTGCAACCGCTCTAGTCCGTCAGCGAATACCGACGGTTCTGGCAACAGAGACAATGCCAGGACGTTGGCGTCGGCCACGTCGTAAAACCACCCGGGGTGGGCGGTGAGCCCAGCATCCAGAAGTGCCAGAGCTAGTTGGTCATCGTCCATCACAGGTGGGACGTCGACAAGCGCCATCCAACCACCATCGGTGTGGCGTACCCGGAATCCGTCTTCCAGCGCACCCAGAGCAGCCAGGTTGGTCAGGCAGCGCTGTCGAACGCGAGTGACCGTGCCGTCAGCCAATCCAAGCAACTCGGGTAGCGCGCAGGCGACGGGGGAGTTCACCGAGAGGAATGTGTCGGCAATGGTGTCCAGCACCCGGGCAAGCGGGGAAGTCAGTTCGCGAGGCCCCGAGAGACGTATCCAACCTAGTTTCAACTGGGGTGCGGCCAGCAGCTTGGACAACCCGTCAAGGGTGGCGACCACGGCGTCGGGACCTGCCGAATCCGCGATACGCCTGTGAGGCGGCATCTCTAGCTCGACGTGTCTCGGATGTGAGGATTGGCTCTGTAAGACAAGGTCGCTGTCATGTGCAGCATCCCACTCGCATCTTGTCAGAGCATAAGGGAAGAACACCTCGTCAGCGATGATCGGCACACCGGCTTGGGCGCAGTGGTGCCCCAAAGCAGCAGTCTCCTCAGGGTGGACATAAGCGCCGGTCGGGTTGTTCGGGCTGACAGCCACGAACGCCCGGATACTTGGGGACGCCAGCACAGCCCGCACCGAATCCAGGTCGAGTTCCCAGCCATGTGGGTGGATGTAGAACGCGCGGTATGGCAACTGGCGTATGTCGGCCAGCCGGGCCAGCGGCTCGATCAGCGGATAGCCGGGGACGGGTGCGGCCACCGCGTCACCCGGATCAGCCAGGGCTGCGAACAGCCAGCTGTAGGCCTCAGACGTCGAGGCCGTCAGCCAGTAGTCGTCCGCCTCGCCGCCGAAGCGAGAGGCCAGGGCATCGCGAGCGGGTCGCCAGCCTTTGGGGTCGGGGGTGTAGGCGGCAGCCTCGCCCAGATGCCGGGCCAACACGTCCATGATGGCCGGGTCAGTCAACCCGTGGCGAGTGGGGTTTGAGTCCGTCAGGTCCATGACGACGCTGTCGGCCTCCGCCAGAGTCCGGGCCATCGCTAAAGCGTTGGGCTCGTCTGCACCCACCCGGGAGGACAGTCTCAAGCGACGACGGCTCACGCCACGCCCTGTGCCCAAGCCACCAGGCGGTCAAGTCCGGCGTCCACCACCGGATCGATTTCGGACAGCTCCGGGTGCGCATCGTGTACGGCGACGATATCGCGGGCGCCGCGCCAGAACGGCACCTTCTGGGCGAAACCCGGCCGCAGCGCCCGCACCTTGGAGTTGTCGAAGACGACCGAATGGGCTTTGTCGCCGATCAGGCCGGGACCATTGTCGGGCAGCACGCGGGCGATGGTCTCGCTGGCCACATGCACAATCGGCACGTCCGGCACCCCCGCGGCGGTGGCCAGGACTTGGGCGATGGCGTCCCACGTCAGCACCTCGTCACCGGTTATGTGATACGCCTGCCCCAGGGCTTGGGGATGTGCCATGAGACCGGCGAACATATAAGCGAAGTCGCTTGCATGGGTCAGCGTCCACAAGCTCGTGCCGTCGCCCTGTACGACGATCGGTTTGCCGGCGCGGGCCCGGACTATTTGCGTCCAATAGCCAAGCAGGGGTACGCGGAACTGGTCGTAGGTGTGGGACGGGCGGACGATGGTGCTGGGGAAGCCCTCGGACCGCCACAGCGCTGTGAGCACCTCCTCGCAGGCGATCTTGTCGCGTGAGTAATCCCAGAAGTCGTTGCGCAGCGGCGTCGATTCCGTGATGGGCAGTGACGGAACCGTCTTCTGGTAAGCCGACGCAGTCGAGATGAAGACGTACTGCCCAACCTGGCCCCGCAGCAGGTCCACGTTACGGCGCAGCCGGGTGGTCTCGTATGTCATGAAATCGGCCACGCAATCAAACGACCGTCCCTTCAGGGCGTCGGCCATGGATGCGTCGTCCCCTAGGTCGGCATGCAGAGTGGCGACGCCGTCAGGCACCGGGCGTAGCGACGTCAACCCCCGGTTGAGCACCGTGACGTCGAAACCGTTTGCCTGGGCCTCGCGGACGCAGGCGGCGCTGATTGTCCCCGTGCCGCCGATGAACAGTGCTGTTGGTTGCGACATATGCGGCTAGAACGACGCGCTGGTGTTGACCACCGGCGTGGCCCGGGAGTCGGAGCAGAGGACCACTAGCAGGTTGGCCACCATCCCGGCCTTATGGGCGTCGTCGAGGTGAACGATGTTGTCCTTCTCTAGGCGCTCCAGGGCGTCTTGAACCATCATGACGGCGCCTTCGACGATCTTCTGGCGGGCGGCTATGAGGGCACTGGCTTGTTGACGCTGCAACATGGCCTGGGCGATCTCGGGGGCGTATGCCAGAGACGAGATGCGGGCTTCGATCACCTGGATGCCGGCGATCTGCACACGGCTGGCGACTTCCTCGGCGAGTTCAAGGGCGACGCGCTCTGCCGATCCGCGCAGGGATTCCGACTCCGGGTTCGACGTGTCGTAAGGGTGGGATGACGCGATGTGACGCAGCGCCGACTCGGATTGGGCGGCGACGAACTGCTCGGAGTACTCGACACCGAAGACGGCCTTTGCCGTGTCGTCGACGCGCCACACGATGATGGCGGCAATATTGACGGGGTTGCCGTCGGCGTCGTTGACTTTCAGTTCGTGCGTCTCAAAGTTACGCACCTTGACGCTGACCGTGCGGGCCGAGCAGAAGGGCACCGTCATGACAAGCCCGGTGCGCCGGATCGTGCCGATGTAGTTGCCGAAGAACTGCAGCACCAGCGTGTTGCCTGGGCTGATGATCTTGATGCTGGTGAACAGCAGGAAGGCGATGATCGTGACCAGAATGCCGACCAGCATGATGCTGCCGTTGGTATAGCCACCGTTATAGCCCTTGACAATCGTGTAGATGCCGAGTATCCACAAGACCAGGTCGATCACCAAGGCCAGCAGGCCGCCCATGAAAGGAGCGTGCTTCTCTTTGATGTCGCCACGACCAGCCAAGGCGGCGGTATAGGCGGACGGTGCTGGTGGTATCACCATGGGGGACGGCGCAGCTACGGGAGCTGCTGGATTCCAAGGGGCTTGCCCGGCGGCAGCAGCGGCCCACGGCGCCTGGGGCTGGCCGGGGGCTGGGTTGAACTGAGGTGTGTCTGTGCTCATAGCCTTAACATTAACCTAGATCCGCCGATCATGGGCTATTGCGCCACCCCTAGCAGACGCGCTGGCCGCGCTTCCCACGCTCGGCAGACGTCAACTGCCTTCGCGCAGCCATCACAGCCATCACACCGCCAGGCGCTGCTCATAACGCCTAGCATCGGTTAGCCGATAAGCGGGTTGATGGACGCGCTCCTCGCTACGATGGATTCTGTGAGAGCGGCACTAATCATCAATCCGTCCAGCCGGGTCGCCGACACCGCGCTGACGGAGGTCACGGCTGCGTCCGAACGCCATGGCTGGCAATCGCCTCTCGTGTTGCCCACGACGGTGGATCAGCCAGGTCAGCGACAGGCGGACCAGGCACTGGCCGCGGGTGTCGACCGTCTGGTGGTCGCCGGTGGGGATGGCACAGTGCGACGCGTGGCGGGGGTGCTGGCAGCCACCAGTGGAGAGGCGGCCATGACACCGATCGGGGTGATGCCAATCGGATCGGCCAACCTGGTGGCCCGTAATCTCGGACTGCCGCCGCACCGTCTCGACAAGGCGGCCGACATGGCGTTGCTGTGCCAGCCCCAGCCGTTATCAGTTGGCTGGGTGCGCTGCCTGGTCGATGGCAGTTGGCTTGACGAGGTGCCCATGCTGGTGATGGCCGGAATTGGCCGCGACGCCCAGGCCATCGCCAACACGCGGGAGTCGCTCAAGCGCTGGGCTGGATGGTTGGCGTACGCCGAGTCGGGTGTCCACCAGGCGCTGCGTCGTTCCATACCCTTGACAATGAGTTTGGATGACGGGTCGGCCGTCGATATTGAAGCCTGGAGCGTGTTGATCGCTGCATTGCCCCGCCTGCCGATGGGCATCTTGGCATTCCCCGATTTACGGCTGGGTGACGACGCCTTCCAGGTTATGCAGGTGGCGCTGCGTCATCCTCTGCAGTGGGCGGCCGTGGCCATGAAAGGGCTGGCCCACCAACAAAAGCCGGTCGAGGCATTGCGCTACGACCGCGCCCAGCGGGTGCTGGTCATGCTCAGCGAGCCAAGCCCCATCCAGGTGGACGGTGATCTGATCTCGGACGTGGAACAGGTGAGCGTCCGTCTGCAAGCCGGCGCTGTTCGAGTGGCCAGCCCGGTGGCTGCACTCACAGCTGACGCGAACGCACAACCTTGATCTGGGGATCGTAAAGCCCCATCAGGTGCAGGGCAGCGGCGTGGTTTTCGTCGGACGATCCGGCGCAGCCGTCGGCCACCACCCGCACCCGGGCCCCCGAGTCGGCGGCGGCCAACGCCGTCGAGATGACACAGCAGTCGGTGGCGCAGCCCGTCAGCACCAAGTTGGGTGTGGGTCCCAGCAGCGATTCGAGACGTCGTCCCCACTTGCCAAACGTCGGCAGATCGACGGTGTCGAAACTGCTCAGGTGTCTGGCCCCCGGCACCAAGCCGAAGACCGGGTCGTCGGGGGGACGGTCGGCAAACGTCCAACGCTTGAAGTAAGCCTGCCACGAGCCCCGGTAAGGCGGTGCGGGCACCCACCTGGTGACGATCACCCGGTCGCCGAAGAGCGGGGCGATTGCGGCGATGACTGCCATCGCGTCGTTGAACCGGGGAGCTGCCCAGTCCGAGCTGGGGTCGGCGAATATGACCTGCGGATCGATCACCAGCAGCCAGGCGTCATCATTGATCCTCATCGGGGTCCTCCTTCGACAATATGAGCACTTGATAGACGGAGGTGAGCCAGCGGCCGAACTTGCGTCCCACCTCGGGTATCGCCCCCACGGTCTGAAAGCCGAGGCTCTCGTGGAAGGCGATGCTATTGGTGTTCTCGGCGTCCACCACCCCGACCATCGCGTGTAACCCGGCAGCCCGCGCATGCTCGATCAACACCGACATCAAGGCCCGTCCCACCCCGCGTCCCTGGTGATCCGGCGCCACATAGACGGTGTGTTCGGCGGTGAATCGGTAACCCGGTTTGGCTCGGAATGCGCCATAGGCGGCAAACCCGATCACCGGGCCGTCGTCGTCGGCCACCAGCACCGGCCACCCGTGGGTGTCGTGTTCGGCCAGCCAGGCGCGGCGCTCGTCCAGAAGAGCGGGATGCAGATCGTAACTGGCCGTCGTGGCAACGCCGAGATCGTTGTACAACGCGGTCAGGGCCACGATGTCGTCCCCAGTCGCCGTGCGTACGATCATGGGCAAAAGCCTATCGCTTCCAGAGTCGGGTGACCGTGCCAGCTACACTTGAGCCCATGAGCGATTTCGAATGGACGGACGACGACCAGCGGGCTGTGGACACGGCCCGGGTTTTGAGCGCGGATGCCGTGCAGAAGGTTGGCAACGGTCACCCCGGCAGTGCCATCAGCCTGGCGGCTGTGGCGTATCTGCTTTACCACAAGGTGATGCGCCTTGATCCTGCCGACGAGCATTGGCTGGGGCGCGATCGTTTCGTCTTGTCCAGCGGTCACGCGTCGGTGCTGCAGTACTGCCAGCTGTATCTGGGCGGGCTGGGGCTTGAGATGGACGATCTGAAGGCTCTGCGCACTTGGGGTTCCAAGACGCCGGGGCATCCCGAATATGGTCACACGCGGTTCGTCGAATGCACGACGGGACCGCTGGGGGCGGGCGTCAGCAATGCTGTGGGCATGGCGATGGCGGCCCGGCGGCAGCGTGGTCTGTACGACCCGGATGCTGTGGGCGAATCCGTTTTCGACCACGATGTGTACGTCATCGCCGGTGACGGCTGTCTCCAGGAGGGCGTGGCCGCCGAGGCGGCGTCGCTGGCCGGCACCCAACGTCTGGGCAACTTGACGCTGATCTACGACGACAACAACATCACCATCGAGGGTGATACCAAGATCGCCTTCACCGAGGATGTGCTGGCACGTTTCGCCGCCCTGGGCTGGCACACCCAGCAGGTGTCTTGGCGGCATGGCAGTGATTACGACGAGGATGTTGAGGCGCTGTACCAGGCGATTGAGGCGGCCAAGGCTGTCACGGACCAGCCGTCGATCATCAAGCTGGACACGGTCATCGCCTGGCCGTTGCCGACGATGGCCGGTAGTGAGAAAACGCACGGTAACGCCATCGGCACGGCAGAGATCAGCCGGCTGAAGGCCCTGCTCGGCTTCAAGGACGAGCCGTTCGCCATCGACGAGGCGCTGGTTGGGCGTGTCCGGGATGGTCTGGCGGCGCGCGGAGCAGTTGCGCGGCAGGAGTGGGACGCGCGGTTCGCGACTTGGCGTGAAGACAACCCTGACCAGGCCGGTTTGCTTGACCGGGTGCTGGCCAAGCGCTTGCCGGACGACATGGTGTGGCCGGTCTTCCCAGAGGGTGCTATGAGCACTCGCCAGGCCTCCGGCGAGGTACTGAATGCCATAGCCGAGCAGCTACCTGAACTTTGGGGAGGCTCCGCCGACTTGTCTGGTAGCAATAACACCACCATGGCTGGCCAGCCCAGTTTCTTGCCGGGCGACCGGGTGACCGACGAGTGGCCCGGAGATCCTGGCGGTCGTACGTTGCACTTTGGTGTCCGCGAACATGCGATGGGTGGCGTCCTCAACGGTATCAACCTTGAAGGTCTGACAAGGGCATACGGTGGCACGTTCTTCGTCTTCAGCGACTACATGCGTCCTCCCGCCCGGTTGGCAGCCTTGATGAAATTGTCCACCATCTTCGTTTGGACCCACGACTCCATCGGGGTGGGCGAGGACGGACCGACGCACCAGCCCGTCGAACAATTGGCCGCGTGCCGCGCCATCCCCGGCCTGTCGGTCGTCCGCCCAATGGACGCCAACGAGACGGTCGCCGCGTGGCGTGAGGCTCTACGGCGCACCGATGGCCCGACGGCGCTGGTGCTCACCCGGCAGAACGTCCCCACCGTCGCCCGGGACGTCTACGGACCAGCGGATGGTCTGGCCAAGGGCGCGTACGTCCTGAAAGAAGCCGCTGGGGCGGCGCCCGCCGTCATCCTGATCGCTACGGGCTCCGAGGTGCAGATCGCCCTCGACGCCGCCACTGCGCTAGAGGCGGACGGCACCCCCACCCGTATCGTCTCTATGCCGTGTCAGGAGTGGTTCGACGAACAACCGGCGGACTACCGCGACTCCGTGTTGCCGCCGGAAGTGAAGGCACGCGTCAGTATCGAAGCAGGGGTGGCCATGGGCTGGGCCAAGTACGTCGGCGATGGGGGCGCCAGCCTGTCCTTGGATCACTTCGGGGCGTCAGCTGCCGCGCCATTGCTGTTCAAGGAGTACGGTTTCACGGCTGAGCACGTCATTGAGATGGCGCGCGGCCTGATCTGATTTATCAGGCGCTGGGGTGCGTCATGTCGGGTGCCTCACCGGTGGGTCTCCTGAGAGATAGGCTGAAGTTCGCGCGCAAAGAGCAACAGTGAGTCAGAGATTTTCCGGCATCACGGCCAGTATCCTTGTTATGTGGCTTATCCCGAACGATTTGATGACCCCCAGTTCTGGGAGATTATTGACACTATCTCCCAAGCTGATCCAGACGGCAGTCGGGCAAGTCGCGTTTTCCGCGACACTTTTGACCAGCTTTACGACGGCGAGCACACTGGGCGCTATTCCGTCGAACAGCTGTACAAGACTGAGAAGACCCACTTCGGCACTCTGATTGAGATCAATTTGCGGCGAGAGTTCCGCGACATCATAGCGGACGGCGATAAGCTGGATTATCAGATCGCTGGGCATGACATTGACTGCAAGTTCTCTTTCACCGATGGCGGGTGGATGTTGCCGCCAGAGTGCTTCGGCCTGCTCCTCCTTGTAGCAACTGCGGATGACGGGCGTGCAATGTGGTCGCTTGGTGTGGTGCGAGCGAGTGTTGAGAACCGGAATACCGGTGGCAATCGCGATGCGAAAGTCACCCTGAGCAAGAACGGACGCGAGTCTGTCTTTTGGTTGCACCGTGACGCCGAAATGTCGGAGAATATCTTGCTGACGATGGACAACGCCAAGCGTGACGCGATTATGCAACTCACTTCTGGCCAAGCTAGGGTCAACGAGTTATTCCGGCGAGTCACTGGCTGCCGGATCAGCCGAGCAGTCATTGCGACGGTCGCACAGCAAAAGGACTACATGAAACGTGTTCGCGACGCCGGCGGGGCGCGAGCCCGTCTTCGCCCTGAAGGGTACTTAATCCTGGGCGATTACGCATCACATCGCAGGGTCGCTGAAGCTTTGGGGGTTGAGATCCCGCAGGATGGAGAATTTGTGAGCGTACGCGTAACGCCTTGCCTTCAACACGAGCCATCATCTGTGCTGCTGGATGGCAGTTGGTGGCGCCTAGCCATGCCTGGTGAACTTGTCACATCCGAGGCGCCATTACTACCTACAACCAGAAAGGCCCAGTCTCAGTAGCCACTTTCAGGCAAACACGGTTTCGAGTTTATGCGGAAGAAGTGGCTGCTGCGAACGCTCAACGCTGCTCCCATCTAGGGCCGCCTGGATCGACCTCCCGACGCTTGCCGCAACGGGTGGTGGGAAAGCATTGCCGATCTGGCGGTACACCGAAGTTTTCCGCCCGGAGAATTTCCATTCTGCCGGGAACCCCTGTAGTAAAGCGACCATGGGATTTGTGAGACGGGGAACGAAATCCAGCGGTGCGTCTGCTGGTGGCGCACTGTCGGCTAAGCCTTTGCCGTCGACGCCCAACTTCCGCCATGCGAGACGCGAGCGCGTTGGCCCAAGGTCAGCCCCGCCATGCTTCTTCGATCCGCCCACGATGGTTGGGGCAATGTCATCGGCCGCCCGCGACCAGTTTGCAGCTCCTTGCCAGCCTCCAGCGGCCATCAGCTCCCACAAAACCTGCCCCACGGTAGGTGGTTCGCCAATCATCTCAGGCCAGTTGAAGCGCGCGAAGTACCGTGGTCGCATGGCGACGAGGATGAAACGAGGCCGCAGCTGCGGCACTCCGTACCAACTCGCCTGGAGCAGTTTCCAGTCGGTCTCATAACCCATAGCGTGCAGCCGTCTCAAAATTGAGGCTCGATAAGTCGCGAAGCGATCCGACGCGAGACCCTTGACATTCTCCAACATGACGGCGTCCGGATTGGTCTGCGCCACCATTTCCAGAGCGCGCGGGAACAGGTCGCGCTCGTCATCCGGACCAAGTTGCTTGCCGGCGACGCTGAAAGGCGGGCAAGGCACGCCGCCAGCCAGCAACGAAACACCTCTGTAGGCATTGGCGTTGAACTCATGGACATCGGCTTCAGCAACATCCCACTGAGGGCGATTCAAGCGGAGCGTTTCGGCGGCGTCATGGTCGATTTCAACCGCGCCTACGTGTTGAAAACCAGCCATTTCGAGACCAGACGACTGCCCGCCGGCGCCGGCGCATATTTCTAGCACTGTTCTTGCGCCGTTGTCCATATTCCTATCCTCTCAGATCGGTCGCGAATCCCGGGGATCCAACTCCCATGTCTCAAGCATAGAGCGATTCTCCGACATTTTCGAACATGTGTTCGTATTTCGGCTGATGTTGCCCTTTTGGCCAGACTGGAGGTAGCGCTGAGACTGCCGGACCTCCGTCTCAACCTGAACTGCAATCGCGTCAGGCTGTTCATGCGTCCAAAACCGGAGCACTGCCCAACCCGAGTCTTCGAGAGCTTGGTTGGTTCTCTGGTCCCGGGCTATATTACCGGCGATCTTGGTTTCCCAGTACTCTGTGTGAGCACGTGGCAATCGGTAGTGATCGGGGCATCCATGCCAGAAGCAGCCGTCAATAAGTACGGCTACGCGCGCGCCGGGGAAAGCAATGTCTACGGTCATGCGCCGGTTTTCAGGCAGCGGACGATATGCGACCCGGTAGCGCAAGCCATGTGCAAACAACAGATGGCGAACCGCCATTTCTGGGCCGGTGTCGCGGCTCCGATTGGCTTGCATATTGTGACGCACAGCTTCAGAAGAAGCCCATGAGTCCGCTGTCGCCATGACACCATCTTATGTCGCAGATTCGTAATGGCTGGCACAGGAAGTGGCCCAAGAGTGCCAAACCGACATCTACGACCGGCTGTTGGCAACGCTGGAATCACAGCAAGCGAAGGACGACCATGGGCAAACACCAGCTAGATGGTCTTGATGCGACGGAGTAGACCGTGGTGGATGAAATCAGCGAAAACCAAAGGCATTCAGGCAAGTGAGCAATTCACAGCCTAGTATGTCGTCGAGATGGCCCGAGACTGTGGAGTGATAGGCAATCAGGCGCTGGGGTGGGTCATGTCAAGGGGGTTGACCCACAGGTCGAACTGCGCTTCCGTGACATCACCTGACTCCAGCGCCGCCTGCTTCAGGCTGAGACCCGACTTGTCGGCGTGTTTGGCGATGGCGGCCGCCTTGTCGTAGCCGATATGCCGGTTCAGCGCCGTCACCTGCATGAGGTTGGTGTCCAGGTTGGCCTTGATCTTGTCCAGGTTTGGTTCGATGCCACGGGCGCAGTGCTCGTCGAACATGCGGGCGGCGTCGGCCAGCAATTGGATCGATTCGAGGCAGCACCACGTCATCACCGTCTTGAACACGTTGAGTTGGAAATTGCCCTGGCTGCCCGCGAAACCAACCGTCGCGTCGTTGCCGTAAACCTTGGTGGCCACCATCGTCATGGCCTCCGCCTGGGTCGGGTTCACTTTGCCCGGCATGATTGAACTGCCCGGCTCATTCTCGGGGATGCGCAGTTCGCCGATACCATTGCGCGGGCCGGACGCGTACCAGCGGATGTCGTTGGCAATCTTCATGAAGGCGGTGGTCAGAACGCGCAAGCTGGACGACACCTGCACCAGCGGTTCGTGGGAGCTCAGCGCGGCGAACAGATTGTCGGCCTGCCGAAACTCCAGGCCCAGTTCCGCACTGATGTGCTGGGCGGTCAGACGTCCAAAATCTGGGTGGGCATTGAGCCCGGTGCCCACGGCGGTGCCGCCAATGGCCAGGTCGCGGGCTTGCTGGTCAGCATAGTGGATACCCTCCAGCGCGAAGTCGATCTGGGCCACATAGCCGCTGAAAACCTGCCCTAGCAATACGGGGGTGGCGTCTTGCAAGTGGGTGCGCCCGACCATGACGATATCCATGAACTCGTCGGCTTTGGCGGCCAGCGTGTCGCGCAGCGTCTGGACGGGCTGATATAGGTAGTTGTTCAACTGGTCGACGATGGCCAGGTGCATGGCTGTTGGGAAGGTATCATTGCTCGACTGTCCCCGATTGACGTCGTCATTGGGGTGGACGGGCGTCTTTGACCCCATGACGCCACCAGCCAGTTCGATGGCCCGGTTCGAGATCACCTCGTTGGCGTTCATGTTCGACTGGGTGCCGCTGCCCGTCTGGAAGACGACGAGCGGGAACTCGTCATCCAACTTTCCGGCGATCACCTCGTCGGCCGCCTGGACGATCAACTCGGCCTTGTGGGTGTCCAGCTGCCCCAACTCGGCGTTGGCCTGGGCGGCCGCCTTCTTGAGGACGCCAAGAGCCTTGATCATCGGGCGTCCCCAAACAAAAGTCGGGCGGCCGATGTCGAAGTTGCCGATGGAGCGCTGCGTCTGAGCCCCCCAATATTGGTCGGCAGGCACCTCGATGGGCCCCATCGAATCGGTCTCTGTGCGAGTGCTCATGCGTTCACGCTAGCAGGTTGGCTGACGATGTGATGGGAGGGTGCGGCGGTAGCATGTTCAACTACGCAGAGTTGGTGATCGAGCAGGCTCGTTCGTGACACGGTCACCCACGCTCGGTCGATAAGCCGGTATTGCGGGCATGATATTGCTGCCTGTTTCCGGGATGAACGGACAATTAAGTAATCCGGCCGTCGGAAGACGTCACAAGTAGACCCATATCGTGCTCTGAGGTGGATGCTAAACGATATGTGACTACTCGTGTCGTGTTTCCGCGTCTCCTGGTCGTCCAAACCCATCCCACATCGTCTTCGGATCTGTCGACCAGCGCGGTATGCGTCTACTTGTGTAATTGTGGGATTAGTACACAAGCCCACGCGTAGGCTTACCTCATGGCTTCACTCTTGCGCACTGAGGCGGCCGATCGCGCTGCTTTGATCTTTGTCACCCAGATGGCGGTCGAACTTGACTTGACGACGGGCGATGACACTTTCGCGTCCACAGCGACCATTGACTTCGACGCGACGCCCAACGCCAGCACATTCGTCGATTTCAAGGGGCAACGACTGATCAGCGCCACCTTGAACAGGCAGCCGCTGGACGTCACCACTTGGATGGACGGGCGTCTTCCCCTCAAAGACCTGCAACAGCACAACCGCCTGGTTGTCGACGGAGTCATGGCCTACTCGTCGGACGGCGAGGGACTGCACCGGCACGTCGACCAAGCCGATGGGCTCGTCTACCTCTACGCGATGAGCTTTCTGGACGCGGC
>Ga0123357_10000165_pt1 | contig 60083 bp, 49 predicted proteins | sample TergutEmb28metaG_FD_89873 | JGI IMG/M metagenome (GOLD analysis project Ga0123357, IMG submission 89873) | Embiratermes neotenicus P4 segment gut microbial communities from Petit-Saut dam, French Guiana - Emb289 P4 | ecosystem: Host-associated > Arthropoda: Insects > Digestive system > Gut ...
ACTCCTAGCAGGCGACCAACAGCGATCGAATGGATAAAAGTTCTTGATGCCTATGAGAAGAACTTAAGAGTTTGCTCAAAATCTCGACGGCACTGGTATCACAAAGGTTTGACGTGTTGTCCCTGGTGTGAGGCAGATGTTCGCCAGCAACAGGTGGACAATCATCAAACCAGGACTGATTTCACCGTGAAGCGTCAATCAGGCTATGAAGCGCAACACCTGTTCGCTGAATGTTGATCATGTTGTGCACTGCCCTGGTGACTCTGCTGAATGCGTTGCCAGGTCCGACTCCGAAGATTGGCCCGACTTCATGATAGGTGAACAAACCTCGACTGAATATGACGATATCTCATCCGGCCATTAGTGTTCAGTAGTTGGGAGCCAGTAATGGACACCGTCAGACAAGAGACAATATGGATAAGCGATGATCCTGGCACGCATACACAGTCAAACCGAAGCGGGCCACATAGTAACCCTAGATCACCGGCGGTCGGAAGGATACTAGGCATTGTGGTGTTGGTTGCCGCAGTCTTCGGTGGCTGGTGGGTTGGCTTGCGGATAATTGCTCACAATACACCTGCTCACGAAACGGCAACAACCGTAAATTCGGCTAGTGCCCCTGCTGGAGCGGATCCTACAGCGATCCAGGCGGGTGTTTGTTTGTCCATGAGTGCTCGTGTCGCTGAAGGAGTCCAAGAGCTAAGCGACCTCGTGGCTGCCATGGTAACCTGTGATTCCACTACCAGTCGTTTGCGTGTCATCGGGATTGATAACTACGATTCGAGCATAGCTAATCCTGCAGCCTGCGACACATCTGACTGGACCTCTGGATGCTGGTGGGACGTTTACTCGAGCGGTTCCGGCTCACAAGCTGTATCATTTGAAACCATTGTAAGAAAAGGGGAGTGCTTCTTCGGCTATACGAATACCGTCAACTCAAACACGACTGGTTGGGACAAACTCCTAGGTGACTGCGGCGGCCAAGTTTCAGCGTGGGAAACCTCCAGCGACATGACTGAAGAAGTTGCACGCAACATGGGAGTAAAACAAACACAAATCCGGTTGGTGGAATTTACAATCACCAAAACCGGCAAAAGCTCTGCATTAACTTGCGCGCATGGGGAGTATTCATGGGGTTCGTACTACACCAAAGGCAAAGAGACATTCATGTGCCTGTCAGCCAAATCATTGTAGGTGGCTGCGCTATCGAGGAGTTGACACGACTCGGGTTCAAAACTTGAGTTACTGAATTGAAACCCTATCACAACTTTGGCACAGGTTTGATCGAGACAATGACGAAAAGATCATATCAATGAGCGGAGGTAAAGGCCAGGGTTCTTTGGTGATCTGACACGCTCAAAGTGCTACTGCACTGGGTTCGGTTGCCCCACGCATGGGGCAACCTGGAAGAGGTAAGGCGGCAGGATCTGCCGAATAAGTAGTGACCAGGGTGCACCAGATTCGATACTGACAGGGGATAGTTACTGATCCCATGCGTGCAACAGTTCATCCGGCTCAGCATCGCTGTGGGTCGGATGAACTGCAATACAGGTGTTCATGCGACACGATTATTGTCAAGCGGAAATTAAGTCTGGCTCAGGCACCACAGTGTATGGTGTAAGGCATGAAAATCCATGTAAAGATGACAACTGGGGATGAGTTCACCATCAGTGAGCAGTTCTATGGAGGGGGTGGTCCGATGAAGACTCGTCGTGATGCCGAAGTTCAGATGAGCTTCCTCCTGACAAAGATGGCAGCTGTGGGAACGGACCAAGGCCCCACTATTAATGTTCAGCAAATCGTCTATGAGTGGGTCGCTGAAGACTGAGCTCGCACTTTGAAACCTTCCGTACTACCCACTTTCCGGAGTTGATAAAATGCCACATATCATGAGGCGTTATGTAGCTTTACGCGACAGAACCCTGTGGATAGTGCTTGGTGCTGTCGCGCTTATTGGAGTGATTGTTGGTGTCATTGTGGGGTGGCTGTATGTCTAGGAATCTTCTGTACGTATCGTTCACGCGTCTACGATTGTCTCTGATCCTGATTGGTACACTGATCGTTGCATTGGTCATCGGGTGTCTTGCAGGTGCCGGTATGGGGAAACTTTGGGCAGTGATCACTACGCCCCGGACCAATCAGAATGCCAGTGTGTCCATCTCGGAGGCGTACACCCTTACATCCAAAGTATCTGAAGTCGTGGATTCTGGGATGGCAGATATCGCAATAAGCATTGCTTGCGTGTCTGCTGATTCTGCGAGATGTAGCGAGTATGTTCTAAATGGTATCGAATTATCATCGGGGCTTAGCATTTGGGAGTTTGACACCAAGAGTGTGACATCCAGAGAATTCAATGAAGCACCCATACTAATTGGGTATGACGGCAAGGGAGATGTTGCGTTCAATGCAACAATGTACGACCAATCTCATGCGGGAAGTGTTACTGGATTTGTACTAGATGTAAAAACTGGTGTACTTAAGGGGCATTGGGCCTTAACTGATAAGGTGCAAAAGTTGCTGAAAGCAACTGGTTTCGTGGATAATCAAGTGATTATTCCAGGTAATCCATACAAGAAATACGGCTGGGGACCGGTCGTGAGGCTGTTCAAAATCACATCGAAGGGGCTGAAGCAGTCGCATCAATACTCATCGTCAGACAGTCAATCAATCTTCGATGTGGGAGACCTTCTTGGTGGCAATATCGTATTGGATGGACAATGGTTGCTCACAAAAACCGGATATGTTAGTATCCAAAGCGGGAAGCAAGCATCATTTGGGAAAGATGTAACCAAAGGAGCTACCTATGCTGAGGTATCCGGAAACCTGGTTAGAGTTACATGCCAGAAAAGTGACGAATTATGCGCACTGGATGTCGTTGACCCGAGTACGGGAAACTCACAGTGGACATCGCCAGCGCAAGTGAAGCCGTTCACGCATCAAGTCTCGTCTAGCTCGTGGCAGGATGTGTCAATTGCGGGGACATCGGATTTGGTCCTGGTGAATGGTGGTGATGGCGCAATGATCACAGCCTATTCAGCAAAGACAGGTGACCAAGTATGGTCATCAACTATCGACTGCCAAAGTGACACAACCGATGAACTCAGTAGTAGAAACTGCGGGACCCTGCTAGGAGCATATGCGGAAGCCGACATAGCTGCGATCTGGAATTATGGGCAAACTACCTTCATAAGTTTGGTTGATGGAAAGCCTTGTGGCCCAGTCATCGACAATAGCGCATATGATTTCTATGAATTAAGCTATGCTGCGGTGGCGAGTACATATTACGTCATTGACAAGTCAAGCGGTCGCGCCATTCTGCATGGATATACTGTCGAGTCAAAGAAACCCACGGTAACGATTGACCTAGGCGCAGAATCTGACTGGAAGTTGCAAACTGTCGGCACGAGACTTGTTGTCTTCAGTGCAGAAGCAGTGACCCTTAAGGTGATCACCCAGCAGTGAGTTGCTAGTATTTGCCCAGTAGTTCAGACTTATTACATGAAGGCATTGAGTCAACGATGATTCCAAACTTATCAATCTCGCCGCAGCCGAGTAGGTCGACTGCGGCGAGAAAGTGAAAATCGCTATAGTGAGCACTCAATATCATGGTTGGCATGAACAAAAACGCCTTCCATCATTGAATGCAGCACTGACATTCTTTGCAAGATTAGTTGCAGATCTTCTAGCTGGTCAGTTGATTGCCCAAGTGCAGGCCCAGCAGGAATGGAAACCGCTCCCAATCCAATTGACGGTACCGCAATGCGAGCACTTAACCGCCCTATCATATCCAATTTCCTTGTTCGGCTTCCCTGGTGAACGAAATGGCATTTTACCCTCCATTATCTGGCTCTGTTGTGAGTCTGTTATTGAGTTACGGACGACTTACTATACGCCTTTTGAGTGGAACTAGAGTTCTACCAACTGTTTTGATGGGAAAGTTCAGTCGACGACGTAACCAAAAGCAGCTGCGATCTCATGCTGTTTTTGCTTACTACGGCTGAGACTTATGGTGTTACGTGTGCCGCCTATTGCTCGAGTAAAACCAGAATCGCCCACAGCCACAAGCTCAATGTTGCGCGATGCTCCGGTATCGGTAACATACACCTGTACAGCCCAGGCGCCTGACAACAATCCAGGACCAGAATTGAGAACCACTTCGATGTCAGAACGGTCATCGAATTGGCTCAGGGCTCCTGAGGTGGACTGTACCGCGTCAACGTCAGCGCGAAGCTGAGACGCAATCGTTTGGAGCTTACGCCCTATCATTTGAACAGAGTCAGGGATATCGAATGAGACAGAATCAGATTTCATGGTTAACTCCTATGTAGATATACGTATGTTTGCGAAATCCAGCAAGATCACGCGACTTGTTGAATTCTCTCTCTCTCTCTCTCTCTCTCTGATTGTCAAGTTTGTCCGGGAGGAGAGAATGCTGATCCGAAGTGCTGCAAGAATGTGGTTGCAGCGAGAAATCCGACTCAGACCACGTAGCTGTGTGCACGTTATGTGTCGCGTAACGATCAGGTGTATAGTCTTGCGCGGTTGGCAACACCAAGGCCGATGGCCAGTGCTATGCCACAATCGATGCAGACTGTGACGCTGGAAGGAGCGGGTGGATGAGTGAAAGTGGTACTCCGGTTGACAGCGAACAGGCCCCAGCAAACGATATTTGGGACGACCAACGAGCCGAGACAAACGACTATGTCTCAGTAGTCCCCGAGGCGGAGCTGCCCGAGCTTACACCGGGTGACGCCAAACGTGGCATCCCGAACGATCCGGATGAACTGCCTTATGATGCTGTGGATGCCAGCACCGATAACGTGTCCAATGAGGAATTGGCCGGCATGATCGGCGATCTGCGCTCCGACATGAAAAGCGCGTTCTCGGATCGCATAGAGTTCTTCGAGAATCAGGCCAGACAGATGCAGCAGCGCATTGAGACGCTGCAACAAGACCAGTTCCAGCAGTTGCGCGAACCCGTGTTCCGTCGGTTCGCAATGCTGATAACCCAAGCCGCCGACTCCGAGGAACGTGCCCGAAACCACGAAGGTGACTACCATGCGGAGGTTGACTTCGGTTTCTTCATCGACAAGATTGTCGAGACGCTGGATCTCTTAGGTGCCAAGTCAGTGGAGGCTAAGGTGGGCGATCTCTTCGACCGGGCCATCCATACAGCGCGCAAGAGCGTACCAACAGCGGATCATGGCCAAGACGGGACGCTGGCCAAGGTGCTGCGTCAGGGCTTGATCCGCGATGGTGAAGAGAGAGCTTTCATCCCGGCCGAGGTTTCTGTATACCGATTTGACGCCACACTTGCTCCGGTGGACGCACCGCCACCGCTTGCAACGCCCACGGACGCCGAGCCTGTATCCATCGACGACACTTCAAACCCACAACCCAACCAAGAAGGGAACCAATAATATGAGTGACAAGGTATATGGTATCGATCTAGGAACAACGTACTCGGCCGTCGCGCTGATCAATGACGCCGGGATACCAGAGATGGTGAAGAATTTCGTAGGTCAGGACACCACACCCTCCGTGGTGTATTTCAACGACGATGGCACGGTCGATGTCGGCAGCAGCGCCAAACAGACGCAGGTCAGCGATCCGGATAACGCGTGCGCGCTGATCAAACGGCACATGGGCGAGGACTATCAGCTAGAGTTCCGCGGGCAGACATACACTCCGGAGAGCATCTCAGCGCTTATCCTGAAAGAGCTGGTGAACAACGCCAATAGTCAAAACGGGCTTGACATTCACAAAGCCGTCATCACCGTGCCAGCCTACTTTGGCACGTTGGAGCGCGCCGCCACGCGGCAGGCGGGTGAAATCGCTGGGCTCGAGGTTGTGGGCCCCATACCTGAGCCCGTGGCTGCGGCCATCTCGCTGGGCACCAAGCAAGAGGAAAAAAAGACTCTGTTCGTCTTCGACCTCGGTGGTGGCACCTTCGACACCACGATTCTAAACGCCCAGGCTGGTAAAGTTGAGGTGATCGCCATCGACGGTAGCCGTTTGCTGGGTGGCGCAGATTGGGACGGGCGTCTGCAAGATTTGTTCATGGAAAAGTATACGCTGCAGGCTGGCTTGTCAGACGATGACGATCCTTCGGCTGATGACGAGTTCATGACCGATCTGCAAGTACAGGTGGAAGACGCCAAGAAGATGCTGACAGTGCGTCCGTCGACGAGTCTGTTGCTGAACTATAACGGCAACAAGCAGAAGGTGGAAGTCTCTCGCGAAGAGTTCGAGGCCGCAACTGATGAGTTGGTCGCACGGACCGTTAAGATCTCGCAGCGAGTGCTGAAAACCGCCCAGGAAAAGTCGCCGGGCTTGACCATCGATCACTTTCTGTTGGTCGGCGGCTCTTCACGCATGCCCATGGTGGCCACAGCGCTGAAGGCAGCTGGTTTTTCGCCGGAGAATACGGACTTCGATCTCGCCGTGGCAAAGGGCGCTGCCATCTTCGGCCAGGGAGAATTGCCAGCCTTCGAGTTTGGGGATGCAAGCGCATCATCCTCAGCTACAACGAGTGGTGATCCCACAACACCCGTCCGTCCAGGGGTGGGGCCAGCAAAGATGACAGTTACAAATGTGCTATCGCGCGGCCTCGGGATCGAAATGGTCAAGGAGGACGCCAGCGGCAATCTGGAGCCGTACGTCTTGTTCCTAGCCCACGCCAATGAAACGCTACCTCTTATGGCATCGACAGAGGGTGGGATCGTGCAGGAAGGCCAGACCACCGTCGAGGCGGCGCTGTACGAGCAGGGCGGAGAAACAGAGTCAGACAAAATCGTTCACAACAAGGCGCTCAAATCTGGCGAGGATACAAGGATCACTGGCCTACCGCCGATGCATGTCGGCGACCCGATCAACGTGAGTCTCGACGTGACCGAAGAAGGCCTTGTGACGCTGGTCGTTGTGGAGCCGGTGACCGGCAAGTCATTCCGGGCGACTGCATCTATTTCGGTGCTGTCGAAAGAGCAGGTTGCCGCTTATAAGGAGCAAATCGCCGGCATCATGACACGCTCGTAACATTCGGTGGCTGACGAGGAAGAAGAGATGTTCGATCCGAAGAGCTATAGTGCTGCTGTCTTAAAGCCGTTGAACCGCGACACCGCGCAGCAAGAGGCCCTCAAGCAGACACTGCGTTTGATAAATGAAGCCAAGGATCGCTCGGCGTTGATGAGTGCACTGGTGAATTGCGATATGGCTGCCATTTTTGGCGTCACCCAAAGCATGTCGGATAGCGAACTCGCAGCGTACCTGCAGAGCCTGAAGATGTACCTGAACAAGGGCGTGCCGCCAGTGGCCACAAGCGTCGGCCAAGTTCTGACCGCCGCTACGAACAAGGCACAGAGCTTCGGTTCGAATATCGCCACCGCCAAATTCTGGGCCGAAATCGAGACAGCTGCTTCGCAAGCCAATCAGAATAGGTTGCAAGAGTTCGCGGCGGCCGTCAAACAGAGCTGGCCGCTGGCCGTGGCCACCGCTGAACAGCTGAGGAAGGCGGCGTCGTCGCAGGGATTGCCAGCCTCGATCAGTGACAAGGAGTTGGCCTCGGCGGTCGGGGCTCAGGGCGTGCAAGTTTGCCCGGACTTCGAGGTGCCCAAGGTTAGTGCCAGCGCTCCGACTCTGAAGAAGTATCTGAACCAGGCGTTCCGGAGCATCATCGATGTGGTGATGATGTACGACGGCAACAAACCAACGGACATAGCTGTGGTCGAGGAACTCAGCGCGTCTTTCGGATCGTCCAGGCGGAAAATCGGCTTGGCCGATGTCCAAAAGTCCACGCAGGAAGCTAACAAGCGGTCTGACAAACCAGCGGAAGATGCCAAGAAAACGCTGCAGACGATCGAACTGCAGTGCAAGACTGACGCCGACTTGCGGGCACTGGCTCTAGCTTGGTTTGCCTTACTCGCGGATGAGTCCACGCGCGTGATGGGTCTGTTGCCGCCGCAGGCTTTGGGACGCTTGAAAGACGCCGGTTTGGCCGATCTCGATGCTCGAAGGATACTGTCGAAGGCAGGCAGCACCAGCGCCGGGCCAGACGTAAACAACGTCAAAGACATGGTGGCTAGCGGTGATCTGCAAAGTGCCCGCCGCCTGTTAGTCGCTTTATCCGGAGATCTCAGTGGCGAGCCTTCGCCGCAATTCAAAGAGGCAACGGCGGCACTGGAAACGGCGGAGGCGCAGAAGCAGAAGTCCATGGACGCCTACCGCAAGGCCATGCAGAGCCAGGATTACGCTCTGGCGCAGCAGGCGCTCAGCGCCGCACAGGCCATGGATCGCGAAGATCCGGATATCCCGCGTCTGCTGGAGCAACTACCACCCGCCGCCCCCACCGGCCTGCAAGCAGTCTATTCACCGGCTGAGGGCGGGGTGCACCTGTCATGGCGGGGTGCTCAGTCGTCTGATATCAGGTATGCCGTTGCACGGAGCGAGTCCGGAGTGCCAGCTAATCCCAAGGCGGGCATACAGGTAACGGCCGGAACGACGAACCAATCGGTAGTTGACGCCAATCCAGCTGTCGCAGTGAAATCGACGTATGCCGTATTCGCCTTCCGGCAAGCAGGTGGCTATTCGCCACCGGCGACGGTCCAGATAACCGTCTTGCCTGCTCCTGGGCAGGTAAGCACTGCAATCGGCACTGCCGATGTCACCGTTTTTTGGAAGGTGCCATCGCAGGCGTCCGGGGTAACTGCTGAGCTTATCAAGCCAGATGGCACTAAGCGTGCCTTTCCACCTATATCGCAGGACCGGCTGTTGATCGATGGCCTAATCCTCGGGCAAAAATACACCATTGCACTAACCGCCCGCTACATCGTCGGTGGACAGCCAACCAACTCGCCGACCGTGACGGTTGATGCAACCCCGCGCGGCATGGCGCGGGCTGTCGAAGACCTGAGACTCTCGGGATCGGCGCTACCGGGCGGTAAGCCAGGTTTGTGCGCTCAATGGACACAAATACCTGGCTACACCGTCGATCTGTGGTCGATGTCATTGGGCACTTCAGCCAGAGCGGGCAATCGCGCTACCAGTGCTCAGTTGGAGCAGTTGGGTGGGGTACGCGTCGTTGGTTCGATGAAGAGCGCGGGTTCGTTGCAGACCCTAGATTTCGAGGCGCCCGCTGGTGTCAGGGCGCTGTTCCCCATCACTTGGGATGGCACCAATGGCATCATAGGCACACCCGTCACCGCCGGTTCGGCCCCACCACCCACGAACGTCACGGCCGAGCGTTACGGCTCTGAGGTCGTCGTATCGTGGTATTGGCCCAACGGCGACTTCATGATGGACGTCGAATGGTCGCGGCAGGGTGTGCCAGCAGGACGAATGCGGGTGGACCCCTTGTCGTACAAGCGAGATGGTGGAGCCCACATTCAGTACGCCGACCAGGTAACCGAGGTTTCGGTTGCCACAGTGGCTACTGGCGGTGGCCAGGAGTATGCATGTGCACCAGTGGTGGTGCGACTATCCGCGTCTGCACCCACGCTGTCATATGTATTGAAGTTGCCCCGCAGCCCGTTCGGCCGTGATGCTGAGGCCACCATCACCAGTTCTGGGTACAACGGGTCTGCTGACATTGTGGCGGTACTGTCGGCCAGCAACTACATGCCGGCCAGCGCTGATATGGGGCAGCAGATCGCACGCTTCAGCGTGAACTTTGGGTCGGGTGCCAACCAGCAGGTGACATTTGCTGTGCCCAAAATCAAAGGCCATTTCTGGGTGCGCCTGTTCCCAGCCATCGCCGACCAATTCGTCATGACAGATCCACCGACATCATCCATGAAAGGGTAATCAATGGCATTCCTCGACTTCGTCGCCCCCTGCCCGTATTGTTACACGGACATCGACCTGCGTAAGGTCGACTTCCGCTGTTTGGGACGTCCAGCCGCTGGCCGTCAGTCCTGTCAGAAAGTCGTCGATAAAGTGCGGCAAGACCAGTTTGGTGACGTGAATGAGTACTATCCGTCGTTCAAGCCGGATAAGACCTCCATGCGCGAAATGCGTCAGGCCGAATGCCCAAAATGCTTCGGAGTTACGGGTGTGCGCTTATGTCCAAGCTGTCACTCTAGATTGCCCGAAGGCTTTGCCGGTGACAGTCCTCTTTATGGTCTGGTGGGCGCCCGGTCGGCGGGGAAGACGGTCATGCTTGCCGTGCTGATGCGCGAGCTAGCCACCAATGGTCCTGTGGCACGGCGTTTCAACGATGTTATCACGGTGTACGGAGGCGGCGAGGAGAAGAGCCAGGCCACCAAGCTGAAGACCCTGCTGGATCAGATGGAGTCGTCGTCTGGACAATTACCGGAGCAGACCCAGCAGGCGGCCATCGAAAGGGCCCTGCCTGTGGTGTTCGAGTGGAAGTCTGCGCGCGACGGGCTTGCCAAGACGGCGCTGGGTGACTACCGGTCTACCGTGTTCTCTTTCTACGACACAGCAGGCGAGGATCTGGCGAACGCCACGCGTGCTGAGAGCATGACGTATCTGCTAGCCACGGACGGGGTCATCCTGTTGCTCGATCCATTCAGCTTCACCGGTAACTCGACGCGTGGGAAAGCGTTGGCGGATCAGAAGGTCGAGACTTCCCCCGAGAACGTGTTGGAAGCCATAACGTACGTCCTCAAGCAAAACGAGCAGACTAAGCGCAACCGGCAAATCAAGCAGCCGGTGGCAGTGGTCATTTCCAAAATCGATGCGTTTTTCAACCAGATAGCGCAAGGCGATCCCATCCGTCAGCCGTCGTCGCAGTTGCCATACTTTGACGAGGCAGAATCAAAGTCCGTGCACGATCACATGGCCGCGCTGGTGGCGCAATGGGGCGGCCAGGGACTACTCCGGGCGTTGGATATGGACTATGCCAATTATCGCCTTTTCGGCTTGTCAGCACTGGGATCCGAACCCAATTATTCGACCCAGCAAGTCGACCAACGTGGCATCCTGCCACACCGGGTGGCTGAACCATTGCTCTGGCTGATGGCTCAGCGAGGTTCGATACCTCGTCAGGGGTAATCATGTTCGACGTGGCGATATACACAGACACCAGGGCCAGCGAGGCGATTGACGGCATCGATGGCTTCAACTTCCAGGCCGTGTCCGATGGAATCACAGCCCAGGATCGCCAGGCTATCCGCGACTATCTGCTACATCGGGTGGTCACCGGATGGAGTGTAGACCATGACCCGCTGGATCATCCGCCATCATTCGTCTACCACCGACACGGTGATCGATATTATCTTGCCCGCGGTATCTCCACGGGGGTGACAAACAACGGACGTCCAGGCAACCTCCTAACGCAGGCGATTATGACAATGGATGCTGATGACTTCGTCTCCATTAGTCCAGCTCAACTGTTCGGAGCCGTCAACTGGAAACTCGAAAAGGCACCCAGCAAGCACCTCGATCAGTGGGCCACACCGCTGGAAGTCGCAACAGCTTTCACATCAGAAGCATTGTGCCAAATGGTCAAGGACGACCAATGGGCGACGGCTCACCTGGCCGACTATCTCAGCATGATCGAGCAGGTGACAGATGAGGATCCAAAGCGTCTGATAGTGATCACTTCGGACGAGGTGCTGGCCCAGCGTTGGATCGCGCTGGGTACGTTGTTTGTCGATGCACAGAAAGCACTCGGCCTAGATATACGTGGGTTAGTCCCCGATCCAATGACAACCAGGGCTGATATCGTGGCCGCCAGCCCGGACTTCGGCCCGCAGCCCGATCCGATGGTTGCCCGTGCAGGCGTCAACATCGTGGATATCGACAGGAAGCTGATCGGGCCGGTTCAACGTTCGGAATCGGCGATCACGCAGGCTGAATGGTTCTTGCACGAGGAAAGTGGCACAGCATTGGCTGCCATTGCTCTGGCACGAAAGTGGGAGCAGTATCTGGGGCGGGATCTGGCAACTAAGGCTGCCGCAGTGGCATGCTTCTCCTACACGCGAGCGGATCACAACACCTGGTGTATCGCCATGAGCGCGATCAACGGACTGGCTATAAATGGTCAGGCAGACGAGCTGTTGTTCTACGGCGATGAGTTGCTAGACGCCGCTATCACGTTTGCCTTCACGGACCCCAAAGACGCCGCATTATGCGCGGAAGTGTTGTGCTCGCTGATCAAAGCCGGATGCGACGATCTAGCTGTCGGTGTATTGATGCCGGCACTAGAGGCTGTGTTGGGAGTCCCGCATCTGCGTGACGCCTGGTTGGGAGTTGTGGCTGTTACGGCAGGTTCTCCTAGACTTCAGTGGTCTGACGACGAGGCCAGGCAGCAGGCCTCCGACCAGATGTCGGATGTGGTGGCAACAGTCGAGGATACGGAATTGCCTACATTGATGGCTGCGCTGCGAATACTAGACATACCGCTATCCGGCGTGGCTCAGGGGCAGGCGATCGCGCATCTGGCCAACCTATGGGCATCCCGGCCTGCGTTGTACAGCCAATGCCAGTTGTGGGCATATGCGAGTGAAATCACCAACCAGCTGGTCAGGTTGCTGCTGGCCAGATGGCAATCCGGCGATAGGGCGTCGCTTGCGTCGTTGGGCAGTGGCGCGTGGGATTGGCTGACGACAAGGGCTGTGGTGAGCCCGGGAGACAGGCAGATGATCAGCGGATGGAGTTCTGCCGCCAAAGTCAGCAAAGTACATGTGACACGGCGGGCCGACGCGTTGTACACGGCCGGCCAATTGCCGCCCGAAAGCTGGGTGCTGGTGTGGGCTGGCGTGACGTTGCCTATTGGATGCGATCTGCTCACAGCCTGGGCCGAGACGCAGCGGGTCGTCACATCTGGAGCAGGGTTGCTCTTGGTCGGTCAGATAAACAATCTGCTGAACACGACCAAGGTGGCAACCGCCGTCAGAGATCTGCTGGTACGACTGAACCAGCCGGATATCGACGTTCAAAGCCCTGAACTGGCGCAGATGGCGGCGAAGATGGCTCAAGCCGAAGCTGTGTTCATTGCGGCACTCAAGTCGCAGGGCGTCCCCAATCCGTATATGAGATCTGTTATCAGCTATGCCCCCCAAATGATCACCTTGATGTGTGACTATTTGGGCGACCTTATGCTCGACTGCCCCGATGAGTCGGGGGTTGTCAACCTGGCCAAGGTTTGTGACGGCTGGGTCGAATACAGCGTGCACGAGGCGATGAACCGTCGTTGCGACACTGAAGAACGCATATCGGATGCGATCACGAAAGCCCTCGCGCTGGAAGACAGCAAGATCGAGTCGATGGCTGCGGCCGCAAAAGCCTTCTTAATTGAGGTCTCCGACGACCGGTCGAAGTCTGGTATGGTAAACCAGGCGGCTAAGCACAAGGCGATAGACAAAGACATCTTCGCCGAGTTCGAAGATTTCGTCAAGGACAACAAAAAGGGACGTTTCGGACGACGTCTCACGCGAGCAGCAAATGACATGCTCGGAGAAGGGAACTAAAGCTGATGGAAGAGATTATTGGTTGGCTGATTGGGGCGGCCGTAGTAATTGCGATCGTTTTTTTCGTGGTCTGGATTATTCTGGCGGTGCTGTTCCGGGTATTCGCCTGGATCGTTTTTTACTGGTGCGTCATGTTCACGCTGTGTGCCATCGCCGGACTCATCGCGGGGTTCGTCGTGCCTTTCCGCGTGCTGATGGGCAAGTCGGTGATCAAACCAGAGATCGCCACACCAGACGAAGTGGTCGCCCAGAACGTCATCAAGCACCGCACGCGCGGTGCGAACAGGTTCTTCGGCTGGGACAGGGCTTGGCCCGAATACAACCCCTATCAAGCTGAGCGTGACAGGGCAGCGGTTCGTCTTGAAACGCATCGGATAGTGTCGGAGCTGTGGGTGCGTCTGAGTAAAGGTGTACGAAAGCCGTCGATAAGCGCGGCCGGGTCTGGTGTGAAAAAAGTCGGCAGCATATCGATGTCGCTGATGAAGAGCGCCCCAGGCATCTTGTGGGGCATATTCGTTCCCATCCCATATTTCGGGTTCTTCATCGGCACCTGGTTGTCGTTTGCGATTTGGTTTGCCATCATGTGGGTGATCGGTGGCGCGGTGTGGCTGGGCCAGTGGCTCTTCGTGTTGGTTTACTACTGGCTTGATCGTGGCAAGCTGCGTGGCGCGTCCGTCAAGTGCCCATACTGCTACCAGGAGAACCCCCGCCCCAGCTATGAGTGCCCGAATCCGTCATGCACTATCGTTCACCATGACGTCACACCAGGACCGTTAGGCGTGATCAACCGCACATGCGCCTGTGGCGTGAGTTTTCCGACGACGATTGGCGAGGCGTCCAAGGTGCTCGTCGCCCAATGTCCCACTTGCGGCGCACAACTCGCGCCGGGGACCGGTGCCAGGCGCGCGATCCAGTTTCCGGTTTTCGGCAGCGTCGGCGCTGGTAAGACGCGGTTCCTGTACGCCACAATGGTCGCGTCGGCTTTTCAGCTGACGGATCTGGGTGGCGAGGTGCAGGGCTTGGACAAAGGTACGGATGACTTCCTGAAAGCCGCCGCTAAGGCGATCACCACTGGCGAGGGCAGTGACAAGACAATCCCGACGTTGCGCCCACGCGGGTTCCCTGTGCGGATGGCTGACAAGGAAGGCCACACGCTGGAACTCCAACTGATGGACGCCTCAGGTGAAAGCTTTGTCAGCCTGCAGTCAACCGAGGAGTTGACGTATGTCAACAGCGCCATGGCCATGGCTTTCGTGTTTGATCCGTTAGCGGTTCCCCGGGTTCAGCAGGAGTTGCGCGGCCGATCGGACCTGTCTTCAGTGCTGGTCGCGGTGGGCGAACAAGAGGACGCCTACGCATCGGTCGTCGACCGGATCAGATCCGAGGCCGTGGATGTCAGCAAGAGGCACTTGGCGGTGGTCGTGACCAAGGCCGACGTGCTGCTACAGCTCAATGCGGGCAGCAATCTTGCCCAGGACAGCTCGGACGGGGTTCGCAACTGGCTTATCTCCCAGGAGCAAGATGGGTTCGTCCGGCGTATTGAAAGTGACTTTGGCGACGTGCGGTATTTCGCGGTCGACTCTTTGAACAATTGGACGGACGTCCGCAATCCGCTCAATCCGCTGCACGTGTTGCAGTGGGTTTTTGACACACAGAAGGTGCCGATCGTGATGATCCCGCCAGCGGTCCCAGAAGCCGCGGCGGTGGCACCGCAATCTCAGTTAGTAGGTGCACGATGAAAGATGGACTGCCAACCCTGTATTGGGTTTTCCGCTGGGGCTGGAGTGCGCTGCACTTCGTCGTTCTGGCTGTTATCGTCATGCTGGTAATAGTTTGGGCGCTGACCGATAACCATGGTGCCAACGCGTTTTCGGCGTGGTACGGGTGGATCGACAACATGAGGTGGGCGTTGAGCCATCTGCTTCCGTTCCCGTGGGGCATGTGAATGGCTAGTTCAATCGTCTGTCCGGAATGCGGTGGCCAGAACACCATCCGCAAGGGTGTCTGCTTCCGCTGTGGGCATCGTGAGCCCAAGAGCACACCCCTACCGGTTCCAGCGCCGAAGCCGGCGCCGGTGGTGACGCCTCCGCCGCCGAGCCCGAAGCCCTTCCCAGCGCCCGTGTTCACCCCACCACCACCCACGCCGAGTCCGTCGCCGGTGTACCCGCCGACCCCTGCCGCCAGTCCGGTGTCAGCGGACCAGCGCAACGCGGTGCAGGGCAAGATCACGTCGCTGGGCACTCCGCGAACTGAGGTCGTCGAGCTGAAATGGGGCGACATTCTGTCCAGGACGGCTGTTTCGCTGACGATGCTAGTGCTGATTTTGTGGGGGCTCATCACGTTCTTCTGGATAGTCGTCATCGTCTTGTTGATCGTGTTGCTGGTGCCGCCGATTCGCAGCATGCTGCCATTCCTGCTGATGATGCGGCGCGGTGGCGGTAAGAACAATGACTCGAAGCCGGAGGATATCGAGATACCGGTGACGCCGTTCACCATCACCACGTCTAGCGGTGAGTCAATCGAGGTGGTCCTGCGTGGTGAGCTCCAAGGCGGTAGCCCACATCTGGGTGACACTGTTGAGGTGCATGGGCGCCGATCAGGCAATGGCACGATCAAAGCTAGTTCGGTGGTCAACATAGTAACCGGCGCAAAAACGACCACCCGAGAGCACCCGGCTGCCACGCGTTCCCGATGGAAGGCGATTGGCGGTGGCATCGTCACAGCCGTCATGTTGTTCCTACTGATCTCGGTCGTCGGCTATTTCATGCAGGGGCATTAACCATGGCACCGGGACTGGACGGAACCTCTATCTCCGATACTTCGGAGACAGAAGAATCTGACGAGATGTCGGACGAGACGGGCGAGTCATCTGCCGCAGAGGGAGGTGACGCCCTCCATGGAGCGGAAGATCCAGCAGAATTCCGGCGGAACTACGAAGACGAGTACTCTGAGCCAACCAGCGAGGCTCGCTCAGTCGAGCCCTTCCAGGATCCGCAGGAGAATGTCGATCGGATCAATCCCAAGTACAATCCAGAGGGTAGCAACGAGTACAACACTAATTGTGCGGATTGCGCCAGATGCTACGAGGCCACTTGGCGTGGGCAGGAGCAGGAGGCCGCCGGTATACGCAACTGCGAGGGCGAGTCGCCTGAACGGATGGAGCAATGGGCCAACGAAGAATGGTCCGACACCGATCCGTCGCAGTTGAAGGCCGCTCTCGAGAAGGGCGGCCCCGGCAGCAGCGCTGTCATCGGTTCGCACTGGCAAGACGGCGGCCACGCGTACAACGTCGTCAACCACGAGGGCACCATTGAGACGGTAGATTCGCAGTCGCATGAGGTGCTCGATTATTCGGATCAAAGCATTCACCCAGAGCTGGAAGGCGCCGAGGATCTGGAGCATCAGGCCATGGTCTGGGACGCGGATGGAAGGAGAATTCTGTGAAACAGTTGAGTGAGCAAGAAGCTCGTCAGGTGCTGCTGGACGTGGATAGCCCGGCGGCTAAATCGGATATGTACCGCGGCGACCGCGTCGACGGCGGCTGGGCGTTCCGATGGAACGACGTGCCCAAGAAGATCCCATTCGGCGTGCGCACCTGGGTGGTCACAGACTCCGGACTGGCTGACAAGGTGAAGCTGGGTGAAAAGGCTCAGACGGCCATCACGCGACTGAACGGCTGACAAGTCGTGGCTGGGCGTCTTGAGACTGTACTGGGTGAACCCGAGCAGGCGGGCACTACTGACCAGCGTGCCCAGAACATTCTCGACGCCCTGAAGTACGGCTATAACATCGGATTCGCTTGTGGCCTGCCGCAGGTTTTCACAGGTCATTGGGGAGTGTTGCGAGTGATGGAGAAGCAACAGTCCGAAGAGGCGCCACCACCGTTCGAGCGCTTGGCTGTGGCACTGGCAGGCTTGGACACCACCATGGAAGTCGCCGTGTCGGCCGAAGCCGGCGGAATAGGGCTGTCGGTGGGATTCATGTCAGCGGGAGACCTATCGCGCGCCCGCCTGTTGTTGGCGCCGGGCTGCCTGATCGAGCCATGCGCCGCTCCGGCACTTCCCCGGGCAGCGGTAGTAGGCGTCACCAATCGGGTGCAGAGCGCGGCTGGCGAGGTTTCGGCGACGCGGTTCCCGTTGAGCATGCTCGACCGGTTGGACGGCATCAGCGGCCCATGGACGTTGTTTTTGCACTGCGAAAGCGTACCGATGACCGATGTGATGCGCACAACGCTGCGTCTGGACATGTATTCAAGGGAAGCTGCCACATATCTGAACGTCACACAGCAACTGACCGACACGACCACCAGCAACTCGGAGTCGCATGAATGGCGCCGCGTGATGGATTGGTTGGGCGTCGTCGCCAAGCTGCTTTCGCAAGGCGGTGGCACTGGATTGTGGACGGTGGATTGTTGGGCATTGGCGGGCAATGCTTCGACCGCTGTAATGGTGGCGTCGGCGCTTCATGCCGCCATCCCCAGCGATCAGGGGCGGTGGTACGAGACGTTGGATTATGACGAGGCACAGTTAGGTGATCCACCGCCGACGTCTGCGCTGACCAGTCGCGATCTGGGTTATTTGCTGGCACCTCCGCGCGTCGGCAAGCCCGGACTGCCAGTGCGCGAAGCACCGCCAGGGGGGCATCGGCCCAGCACTGCGCAGAATACCCTGAGGCTGGGGCATTATGCTGGTACGGAAATCGGGGCGTACATAGGGCTCGAAGACCTGGAAGGGCATGCTTTCGTCACGGGCACAACGGGTTCTGGTAAGTCGACGACGTTGCATCGCTTGTTAGCCGGACTGTGGAACGAACACGGTATTCCATTTCTGGTGCTCGATCCGGTGAAGGACGATTATTCGGCGGTTTCGTCGTACTTCAAGGGTGGCATCCAGATTGTGCGTGGCGCCGACATACACATGAATCTGCTGGAGGCTTGGCCGGACGAGGATTTGCGTGGCCATATTTCGCAGGTGGCCAGTGCATTCAGGGGATCGTTCTCCATGCCGTCGCCAACCCCGTACGTCGTCACCCAACTCTTTGACAAAGTAGCCATGCTGCCTTCCGGTGGTGCCGGAATGTCGCTGTTCGACGTGCGCGACATGGTGCCATCACTGATCACGTCGTTGGGTTACGCCCCAGAGCAGGAGTCGAACATCCGCGCGGCTTTGATGACGCGGCTGAATCTGTTGTTGGCTCCCGCACGGGCGCATCGTTTCTCATGGACCGATTCGAGAATGGTGCTCGAGCTGTTCAAACGGCCGTCCGTGGTCACTTTGGGCGATCTGACTGACGACGAGGAGCGGTCGTTCGTGGTGATCCTGCTAGCCATGGCCACTTGGGCGATGGCCAAGAACCGCAAGAAACCTCGGGCCATCGAGCATGTGCTGGTGCTTGAAGAGGCGCACCGCATACTTCCCGAAGTGAACGATCAGAACGTCGATCCCGAAATCGGTTCGGCTAAACAGGTGTCCTCCGAGATGCTGTCGGCCATGATGGCGGAGGTCCGCAGTTATGGTGAGCAGATAATCGTCGTCGATCAAAGCCCGTCACGGGTTTCGTCGGACGTGTCGCGCAACACTAACTTGAAGATCGCCCACCGCGTCGTTCACCCCGAGGACCAAACGCAGGTCGCCGGCATGTTGGGGTTGCCGGAGGGCAGCGAGTCGTTGTTGGGCGAGTTGCAGCGCGGCAACGCGATTTACACCACCCGGACCGAGCCGAATGCCCAAACGGTGGCCGTTGAGATGGTGACGGACAAAACTGGGCCAGCCAGCCCGCAGGTCGTGAAGCTGTCGCCAGCGGGATGGCCGTGTGGCACCAGCAACATCGAAGCCCATTATCGCGCCTGGCAGTCTGCTGCTGCGGCGGCTCGGCCGATGAGCCTGTTTCTGGCCGGTGTGTTGTGGGGTGAGGGTGACGGCAAGAAATTGCGTGAGCGGGTTTATCGCGACCTGCTCGAGGTGGCTGAGGGGGATCAGGCGCTGACCGATTGTTTGGCGTGGGCGGGGTTGCGGCAGCTCACGTCGCGACGTCGCCTGGCAGGTCCGGGGTCGGGACCCAACTCGGCGGAGTCGCAGCTGGATGCTTTGTATCAGATGTGGGATGGACGTCTACCGGTCACCAAGATCGCGGCGGAAGGCATCGTGGCGGTGCCGCCGGTATCCAAGGCGTTGGCCGGCAAGGCGTATCTGACATGGGAGGAGCGGGCGATTACCGACGCAATGCTGAACGCCGAGCCACGCGATGGGTTGAGGACTCTGCGAGGCGTCAACTGGCGATCGGAGTTGCCGCGCACGGTCGATTACATCAAAGGCGCGGTGGCGGCCTACGAGCCGATGCTCGGCGACGGTACTGACAGGCTTTTCGACGTGTTGATCAGAGCTGCCGTGACGACTTCGAACCTGACGTTTGATGTTGCGGAAGAATTGATGACCAGAACCGGTATTAGTCCGAAGAAAACCCCGTGAGATGGAGTGAATTGAATGAATGACATCGGTATTGATCTGGGCACGACGTATTCATGCGTGATGCATTGCTTGCCGGACGGCCAGGAGCAGATCGTCCCCACGGCGGAGGGTGGTGAGCTGACTCCGTCGGTGGTGTATTTCGACGAGGACGAGTCTGTGGTGGTGGGAGGCCAGGCCAAAGGCATGCTGGCAAAGGACCCGGACAATGTGGTGGTGGGCATCAAGCGTCACATGGGCGAAGATTACCCGCTGGAGTTTCACGGCAAAAAGTTCACGCCTGAGGCGATTTCTGGCATTGTTTTGAAACGATTGGCGTTGGATGCCGCAGAATTTTTCCATGTCGACAGATCGCTGCTTCAGGCCGTCATCACGGTGCCCGCCTATTTCGGTGTCGCCGAGAAGGAAGCCACCTATGCGGCTGCCCGGATCGCCGAGCTAACCTGTCTGGAGTTACTGGCTGAGCCGGTGGCGGCGGCGTACGCTTACGGGGCTGACCCAAACGTCAACGACAGTTCACTGGTGTTCGATTTGGGTGGCGGCACGTTCGACGTCGCCATCGTTGGAATGGTCAGTGGACAGCCGAAGATATGGGCGGTGGATGGCGAGACCCAGCTGGGTGGACTCGATTGGGATAGACGTCTGAATGACGTGCTGTGGGATCGTCTGGTGACCCAAGGTATTGATGAGGATGCCATATTCGATGAGGAGTTCACCGGGGCGCTGATGCGCGAGGCCGAGTTGTTGAAGCGAAATCTGAGTGTGCATGATTCGGGAACGGCCAGATTGAGTTTTGGTGGCAAGACGTATTCGGTGAGCGTCACGCGTGACGTTTTCGAGGAGGTGACCAAGGATCTGGTCGCGCAGTGCATGGCGGCCGCGCATCGTGTGGTTTCCACTGCCGGATCGTTGGGAGCCCGTCCGATATCGCGGGTGTTGCTGGTGGGCGGATCAACGCGCATGATGATGATCCGGCGGGGCATGGAAAGCGAGTTCGGGGTGCCCGTCCTGATACACGACCCCGACAAGGCGGTGGCGCGCGGTGCAGCGATATTGGCCAGCAAGCTTTCGCAGAAGCCTGGCGGTATCGCACTGGCATCTTCGCAGGTGAAGCGGATCACGCCGGTGTTGCCTAAGGGTATCGGGATAAAGGTTTATTCCAGCCAGTTACCGCCCCGGCCGGAACCGTACGTCATGAATATACTGCCCGCTAACACGCCGCTGCCGGTCAGCGGCAAGGACGTTACGGTGGCGACGATAGTTAAGGACCAAGACACGGCGCGGATCGAGTTGTACGAACAAGCCGGTTCGACGTTGTCGGAACGTATCGGTGATAACCGCTTGCTTTTCGACGGGCAAATCTCGGGCATCCCAGCCGGACCGGCGGGCAGTCCGATAGCACTGACGATTGTGGTTGAGATCGACGGCCGCATCAGCGTCAGCGCGGCGATGGGCAAGACGCGCGTGCCGCTGAATCTGGAGGCCTTCATTCACGGCGTGATCGACGAGCAAGAGTTCGACGAGCAGGCCAGTAATGTGTCAAGTCTGATAATGGCAAGGTAGTTGTGGGAAGTTGCAGTGAAAGGTAAGAGCAACCATGGCTAGTTGGATCAAGAAGAGCTTCGACGCGACAGGCGTGACCGAGTATCCTGCGGGAGCTGGCCTGGACGAGTTGCAAAAGCAGTTCGGGGGCGGGAGCGTCATACTGGCTCTGGACGTCAGTGGATCGATGGGTTCGAATGATGCTGGTGTTGGACGTAACACACAAAGGTTGTCGCAGGCTGTGCTCGGATGCAAGGCGTTTGTCAGAGAAGCAGTCGAAGCTCGTTACGAGGTGGGCTTGATCTTGTGGGATCATGGCGTGGTTGGATCTGTGGCACCTGATCCGTCACCGGCAGGTGCACTGAGACTTCTCGATGCGGCTGTGGTGAGTGGTGGGACCGATGTCCTGCCGTGTCTGAACCTCGCACATAGCATTCTACTGTCGGATCCACGCAACGATATGGTGGTGGCTATCTTTGGCGATGGGGATCTTGGTGACCTGTCCGCAGCGAAGGCCAAGGCTGCAGAACTGGCGGCAGACAATATTCGCATTATTACTTGCGGCTTGGGCGATTCCAGCGCTGAAACATTGGCGGAGATTTCGACGGAGAAATCAGAAGTGCCGCGAACGGCTTCAAATGACTCCATAGTGGAGTCAATAGCCAGCATGGCAAAAGGGCTGGTGCGCAAGTGATCATGGCGGATGCAGAGAGTCCCGTAGTGGAACGATGTGGGGAGAGATAGTGGCGAGACGATATTTCACGACCAGGCGCCGGACACTTGTGCTGATCGTGGCTTGTGTCGCAATCGCCGGTCTTATCATCGGCACGATTGTTGCGAGGGCATTGTTATGAGAATCATACGCAGAAGGCAACTGGATTATGTGACCATGCCGCAAAGCAGGTTCGTTGTGATCCTGATCGTTATTTTTGCGATCTGCGGCATGATTGGCGGTGGTGTTGCGCAACTTGTCAACAGGGCTTCAAATCAAAAGGCTCAGTCCGACTTGGTTGATATCATCCAGAGCAACGCGCCGACAATCACTTCTTCTATCACCACCACTGTGACAATCACGGCCACGGAGACCACGACGTCCCAACCGACACCGACACATGCACCGGTAACGGTAGTCACTTCTAGGGTGACGAGCTCGACGTCAACAACACACAAAACGACAACTACGACGAAGGCCGCGCCACGCTTCTTTTCCGGCACGATCGAGAATGTGGTCGCAGTGCATAACCCAGGTGGAGTGGTGCTCAAGGTTTCATGGGACAACCCGAATGATTCCAGCATAATGGCCTGGACAGTCTTGCTCTCGCCGGTGTCTGATCGGACGAAGAGTACTTGTGGGGAGACTCCAGAAACACCGAAGAAGAGTACTTACACATTTAACTTCGACAAGAAAAACAACTGGTGTGATGATCGACCACCAGCTCCAGGTGAAGTTTGGCGGGTCAGGGTGCAGGCGTTCACATTCATGCGTCCGTATCCGCACCAGGATATGGGTCATCCTGGGTACTCCGATCCTTTTACTTGGTGACGATCTTGAATGTGATTGGTGTGTAGAATGATCATCAAGCTGGGGCACAGATTTACAGCGAAACGTATCGCGAAGAATAGCAGAATGGAGAATGGCAATGTCTAGTTATGAGACAGGTGGCTCATCGTCTGGCAGTGGTGAGATGGGCTCTGGGTGGGGCAGCTCAGAAACTGGGTCAGGCTGGGGCGATATGTCCTCGGGGAGTTTCGAGATGAATGGATCAGAGGGTGCCAATTTTGATGAAGGCGGTTGGGAGAACCTCGAAGCCAACAGTAATGAAGAGACAATGACTGGCTCAGGGACTGATGAGACAGGTGAAGCAAGGGCTATGGGTGGGGCAGCGCTTGAGGGATCTGGTGTTGAGGTAGACGCATGACCTGTGTGGCGCAGCACGACCACGTTTAGTTGTGTTTCACCTGGGCCGTCGTGGCTCTATGTCTTAGGGCAGGCAGGCACTTGCGTAAGTTGTCGATGGTTAGGATGTCATGGTCCAGCTCGTTCACCCACTCACACAAATCAAGTTGGGTGCTATTGTCATCCTCTTTCGGGTTGGTAAGGAAATAAAACAGAAGCGAAATGTCACTCATCCACTCGTGGTGCAACTGAGGATATAGCATCCAAACTGAGTAGAAAACGGCCATTAGGTTGCCAAGTTCTGGATGGTATTCGATTCCTTTTTCAAGTTGGCCAAGAAGGTCATTAATGTCGCGCAATGAGGTGTTTTTTGGGCAGCATAATCTCGACAAAAACGTACAAACTGTGTCCACATTTAGGCTGACGGTGGATGATTTCTCTTTTGCTTTCTTGGTCAGATGCATGAGATGGTGGTAGATATAATCACGTAGCTGGCTTTCTTCTAGGTCAAGGCTTGCAAGTCTGTCGTCTATAAATTTCCACAAATACTCTTCAGGCTTATCAATACCATCCAGATTACCGATTGTAGTCACAATCCTATCCCAATTCATGGCGACTATGAAAATACATGGAAGGCCATCAAGATATGCTTGCTTTTTCAACAACTGAAGTGTTTCTTGTCCAGATAGCCGATCAATTTCATCGATAAAAACGATAACAGGAGTCTGTTTCTCGTCATCGGCAAAGACTTCTCGATATGCGAATAAGCTAGAAATATCGTTGAGGGCTTGCTGGAAGTCATCTTTGTATCGCTCAAGATTCACTGCCCGGACTTTGTTTCTTTCGGAAGAATGCTGCAGTGTTGTACTGCTGTTTAGTTGTGCTGTCACTGGACCAGCATTGATAGTCACTGAGCTACTAAGATAATGTGAGATAGCTCGTACGGCTTTTCTCGTGAGACCACTGCTGAGAGCACGAGGATGCGAAACACGAAAAAGCCGACGCAGAAGATGCTCTTCCATGGCTTGTGGATCGTCCATGTTGAAATAGACACAGCAATAGCCGACCTTGTCCAATTGGTAGTAAATCTGGTGCAAGAACCACGTCTTTCCGGTACCGTAACCACCCTGCACGGAGAATGAATGAGATGTTTGAGTAATGGATTGTTGATACTGTGTCGAGACTTGACGGCTCAGTATCTCAGCAGAATGCTGAATGGTGTCGCAAGATGGACGCACTAGTGAGAGACGATCAAGGTAATCAGATGCTTCTGTACCATACACAATTGGGTCGCGCCATAATAGGTGGGTTGTTCCTACGACCGGTTTTTTGAAGCAACACGTATTCCTTATCGAAATGTCATTCAGTAGTATTTTTGGTCGAAACCGAGGCATAACAGCCGCAAGATAGATGCCTGACAAGATAATAAGGCTGGTGCTGATGGAGCTGATGATGAGTAGTGCTGTTGCGTTTCCAGGAGTTGGGAGGAGTTTAACATCAAGAATAATTGACATTGCAGTCCATCCGATCATTGCCGAAGACATTGCATATGCTACAAGACCAATCGTAACAACACCGGGTTGATAACGAAGTTTTTGGTAGGTAACCGAAGCAGCTGTTCCAGTAAATAAACACCACCCTCCAAGTATTAAGAGCTGCAAGATATACAAGCGGTAATTGAGAGAGATGCTATGCTTTAGAAGCATCATAGCTGTGGCACTTCCAATGGCGATTATTCCGAGGGATCCCTCAAGTCGTATGATGGGGGTTCCAGTATCGGGACTCGTCCTTTTCGCATAACCATTTAAAGGACGTTGACTAAGTACCCGGCACATTGGAATTGCGATGCATACAATAACAAAGGCTAGTAGTGACCGACTCCAACTGATAGTGGGCACATCGATAACATGGATCGATACTCTGCTCAAGGTGCCTACAGAAAACCCAATTACCAATTCTGTCAACAGTAATGGGCGCATCCATGGATGCTGCCATTTGGTTAGTGAAGTGAAGGTGCTATTTTTGAATCGGCTAGTCCAGTGTAAGTATGCCACTCCAGCCAAAGCAATGAGGAGTGAAACAGCACCGATCCATATCCACCAGACTGTATTTTGCTTTCCCATGAGTCCAATACCAAGTGCAGCGAAAAACACAATGCCTAGTCCACTAATGAAAGTAGGAATATCGTCGCGTATTCTTGACCAAGTGGTGGGATAAAAAGTAGGTGAATATGTCGGTGGAGTTAGTATTTTTTGAGTTTTTCGAATTCGTTCACATATGCACCAAGAGATTTTCTTTACTAGCGTATCCAAGTAGCTGTTAATCCATGGAACCATCCAGAGAGCACCTGAGAAAACTACACATATTGCAAGAGGTACCGAAATATGCGAGAATAGCTTAGCGGCAATGTTAAACATCACCTAATTATGCCATCAAGCGTGAAATCCGTCAAGCATACGACATAAATCGCTCCGGCGTGTTCTGATGGTTTACTTGACAGGGACAGCCACGGGTTGCGGTGTCTCTTGGTGTTAGCGTAGTACAGGTATTTGCATTCTGTTGGTGGCATTTTGCCGCAGTATTCGTATAGACGGCGGAAGTTGAACCAGTTGACCCACCCGACGATCGCGTACTAGACTTCATCGACGTTGCGTTAAGGTCGGTGGCGTTTGATCAACTTCGCTTTGTACAGTCCGTTGATCGTCTCAAATGTTCCGAGATTGGTTATGTGCTGGATACTGATGGCTGTCGTTGCAAGAATGGCTAGCGGTTGGCTGTTTTCGCACATAACTTGCGGGATTGTTATCGTAACGCTCATTGACACTGGTCAAGCCACGGGTTAACGGTTGAGGTTGCTGGAACGGGAAACAATCAGTGACTATACCGACGAAGGCAGGTAACATGCGGTGGCCACAGTGAACACAGTCCCGCTCATCTAGCGTCGTGACCTGGCCAGCTATGACCAGTTATGGCAGGAAGCGGCAGTATGACCGTCACGTCATCTGACCTGGTGTACGCCGCCCGTATCTTGCGCCTACCGATCATCGCCGAACAGGCCAGCACGCTAGCCGACCAAGCCCGCGACCAGCATTGGGGTTACGAGAAATACCTGGTCGCCCTGTTGAGCCGCCAGGCCGTCGCACGTGAAGCCAACGGGATGACCAAGCGGATACGCCGGGCTCACTTCCCCAAAACACCTGCACCCTGGAAAACTTTAACTGGGGCTACTAGACCAGCGCGACTCGCCAGATCATCTCGGCCACCTCGATACCTCCACATTCGCCGCTACCGGCGACAATGTGGTTATCCTGGGCCTGCCAGGGGTTGGCAAGACACAACTGGCGATCGCGTTGGGTATCAAAGCCTGCCAGCACTGCTGCTCCGTCATGCTCAAAACCGCCGTCGAAATGGATCCAAGACCTCGCCTACGCCCACACCCAGCTCGCCACCCGCCTGCACGACCTCAATCACATCGACATCCTCATTATCGACTTATACCGAGAAGATGATTATGTCGGGAGCTGACTACGACGGTGTTGATGCGAGTCTGAGCATATACCGCAGGGGTGAATTGACCGTGACACACCAGTCACAGACACGGTCTTCTCCTATTTAGCGTGTCGAGTCGTCTTGTCTGATTCTCGTCGTAGTGATATGATCAGTCCGTAATATTCCAAGCTTAGCGTCGTATGCTGAGTCAAAAAGACAAGAGTTGCTGAAATGGCTTCCAATGGTTACGCTATTGCAGAATTTGAGTGTGGTGGAAAAACTTACCGGATTCGCACTGAAAATAGCGTCACATTCAGTCCGTACTTTTTCGTGAATCAAGTCCGTGATTCGATTGGACAATATAAGGACTTGATAACCGATCAACTCATCGTTGTCAATTGGCAGCAAGTCGGAGTCATTCGTGTTCTTGAGACACACGACTAAAAATTGATTCTGACGTGTTGTAGCAGTGCCTCGATTATTGCTGAATAATCATTGACGGATTTAGCAGGTTTCCATTGCGGGTGTTGACATTCACCCAGTCGATCGTGTCGGGGGTATTGTTTGTGATACTGGTTGTGTGGCAATGGTAGTGCGAGTGCGTATTCACCTCGATTCTTAGCCGAAGGACGGTATATGTGACAGTTATTGCTATTGTCCGGATATTTCTCTGGATTGCCGTGGCTGTGCTGATTATTGCGGGTGTTGTCGAAGGCTTTCGGGAGAAGAAGCTAACTCAATTGTCCGGATATGCGTTTTTGATTACAGTTGTCGCAACTGTCATCCAAATACTACCATCAAGTGGCACCTCTGAGTTGTCGCTCCCCCAAGGGAGCGTGAGTATCTCATTCGCATCCGCTCCATCGTCAACCACCGATACTATCGTCGTTGCCGATGCAACCGCATGGGGCGGACACTATTACAAATTGTTCGATTCTGGCCGAGATTGGAATGATGCTGAAGCTGCGTGTCATGGTCTCGGAGGACACTTGGTTGCTATTACTTCGCAGGATGAGCAGTCATTTGTGCAGAGTATGGTTCAAGTCGGAAACAGTAATACTTACTGGTTGGGAGCTACGAACTTAAGTGGGAAATGGAGATGGACCACTGGTGAGCGTTGGAGTTACTCAAATTGGGCCTCTGGTCAACCTGATAACTATATGAGCGTGGAACATTATCTAGAAATGTACCGATTGTCAAATCCATACTCGCCTCAAAGTGATGCACTAGGTAAGTGGAATGATGTGAGCGTTGACGATGTTATTCAGGACCAAAGTGACTTTTTTTCAACATCACGAATTGGCTATATTTGTGAATGGGATTTTGGATCGAAATAGGTATCATCGAGTGTAGCGCGTGATGTTTACTTTCTTGGCTGGTCGGGGACTGTCAGAAAGGCGGTGGGTGGAGGGTTGGTCTGATCTATTGGGCGGGGCGTGGCGGGAAAGCAGTAACCATGTCCACCATGATTGTTGATGTGGATAGAGAAAAGCAAATCCAGTTCGCCCGCGAGCATAGACTACAGCCATGGGCTCAACCAGTTCACCCGTCCAGACAGATGGTGTCGCGGTAAAGTTCCTGAAGCTGCTCCCAGAGGAGAAACGTCAGGTCGCAGCCGATCGAGGTGCACTGGAAGACGAAGACATAGTGATCACGCCGCCTCCCGATGCCTAGGTAGGCGAAGATCGACGCACAGAGGCGGTATGTTGTAGTCCCACTGGCTCCATGTCAATAGCCTGGGTGAGATCTGTGGATACGGTAAGTTGTAAAAAATCCACTCCCAGCGTACGCTGGATCAGGCACAACACCATGTGCTGGCTGTGAAGGGCAGCGCTGGCGTTGCCAGAATTCAAAATGATGTTGTTTTGAGAGGAGTGCGCAGATGCACAAGAGTTCGGTTTCTGTGTCTAGTCTTGTTCGTTGCACCTTGTCAGCGCTCTTTGCACTCTCTCTCTCTCTCTCTCTCTCTCTCTGATGCCGCACCGGTACAGCCATCGCAAACCGCGTCGCAAGGCGACACGCGCTACAACATAGAACTAGTCATCGACGGAAGTGCTTCTCTTCACCATACGGATCAGCAGCAGTACAGGTATAAGGCGTTGGAGTACATGTTTGCCACGCTGCCTTCGGCTGGTAACAACATGGGCGCGATTACCTTCGCGCGGGATGTCAAGCAGCTATCTCCGCTGCGTCCTGTGAACTCAGAGGCAGATAAAGCTCATCTGTTGCAGCAGATTGAAGCCTCAGCTCTGAAGAATGATGGAACAAACATCGGGGCTGCTCTTCAAGCTGGAGTCAACGCCTGTAAAGCAGAGCAGGACGCACAAGACAAAGCGAATGGTTCACATCTGCAATCGGTGGTGATTCTGTTCACTGATGGACAGACCAATGTACCCAACAAGTCCGCGTCATTCGCAAAGCGTGACAACGCAATTTCCACAGCCAAGGCGAACGGAATAAATGTCTACGGTGTCTACCTGAATCAGGGTGGAAAAACAAAGGGCAATTACGAGGTTTTCAATATTGTACGAAACGTGCGCAACATGCCCGACGATCCCAAGATGCCCAGACAAGCCGATGGTACATTGAACAATCTGGATTGGAACTACTCGGAGATCAATAGCGCTAGCGACATCGTTGGGTCATTCAGCAATCTTGTCCACTTGATGACTGATCAGATGATGACTGATCAGAGCGACGGTGGAGGCGCTGAGACTGTTCCAGTGACGACGAACGTAACAATCCCAGGTGTTGGTGTTTCCGAGTTGAACATCTCAGTAAGGTTCAAAGCGGGGGTTCTGCCGAAAATCGTAGTTACTATCACACGCCCCGATGGATCGCCATTAGGCAACACATCGACACAAAACGTGGTAATTACCAAGAACGATGTCTTTTTCAACGCCAAGATTCTCAATCCAGATCCAGGACAATGGCAAGTTGCCGTCGACAGGGTTGGGAATGTGCCTGTCACTGAAAAAATCGAAGTAATCCCTGACGTTATCATTAGTACGGATGTTGCTGGAAAGCTCAATGTCGAGTCTCCAGATGGGGGAATCCTTCGAGGCAAGCCCGTCACATTCACATCATGGCTTGAACAGAGCGGACAATCCGTAGATGATAATAACAAGTATGCTCTGTTCTCATGTACACTCAACTTGATCAACTCAGAATCAAACGATGTCCAAACCATTCCCATGACTCTGGACGGACATGGACGATTTACAGCGCAAGCGACGTTCAATGACTTCACAGGATATACTGCGTATGCGGTGTATCAGACCGCGAGCTCTGACCAGATTCAGTTCCGAAGTGAGGCGATGACGGTTGGTGCAACCAATCGCCCGCCAGTTGTGAAATCGGATACGATCATACGAACATTCAGGTACCTCCCATTTAGCGGGAGTGTCTTCAGCCAAGACTTGGTTCGTTTGGTGTCGGATCCTGAGGGTGGCGACATTTCGTATTCATTGGGTGGGGGTGTCTCTGGTGGCTTTGATGTTGCCTTAACACCCGAAGGCATGCTAACCGTAGACACACACAAGAAATCTGCAACCGATGTGATGCAGATAGTTGCCACAGATGATCAAGGAGCCCAGACAACTATATCATTCCAGTTGACTGCACAAGACTTTACGATTCCACTCATTGTCGGCACAGTGATCGCGCTGATGATCTTGGTAGGAATCGGAATTATGTTACGGTCGCTGCTTGCTGGACGAATCGAGGCAACTCTCAAACTCGTCATCGAGAACTCTAAAGATCCCCGGATTAGCGTCTTAGCCTATGGTAAACCACTTGAAGCTAATCTTCTGAGGCTGAGGCGGAGCTTTTCTCTGTACAATATATGCTGCGAATCTTTAACAATAGAAAAGACTCGTACAATATTGACGAAAGCCGATATAGATGCCCTTCAGGCAGTCTTTGATGATAATGGTTCACGATTACGGAGTGTCACCATTAAAAGGAAGCTAGGACGGGACAGTCGTCGGTTCCTACTCATCGACGGTAAGTGTGCACCCCAAGAGCGCGTGCCAAGTGAGCAGTTCGTTCAAAGTTTTTCGCTAAAAGAGGAGAACTCGAAATTGCGGGTCACATGTGATGCGGTTAGTAAGCATACAACACGCGGCAAAACAGCAGATGTGAATCAATTTTAAGTTCGACTTGCCGGATAATAATCGACCTAGACTAATAGTAGCGACAATGTAACATCATCAACACTAAGGAGAAATGAAAATGACACTGACACCAGCTCAACAACAGCAGATCCGGAAAAATATGTCAACACTAGACTATCTACATGGTGAAGGGATCATAAAATCACCGAAGCGTCTGGTGACTAACAGTAAGGATTGCTACCTTATAGTGGGTTTGGGGGGTACGGGCGGTAATGCCTTGGCTGAGGTCAAGAAACAGATGACGGACAGTATAGATCCTGTGAGCCTTGATCAGTATGTGAGATTTTTGGCGATCGACTCGTGTGAAGAAGATATACAGGCTTTAATTCAAAAGGGTTACTTCAGCACTAATGAGACCTGTAAGCTCCCGTATATCGGTGCACGAGGGCTACTTTCGGCACCCAATCCGTTTATGCGGCAGTGGCTTAACCCAAATCTGAAGAACCACCAGCAGGGTGCGCTGGATGGAACAGGCGCTGGTAACCGTAGGCAGTTTGGGCGCGTGTTGTTATGCAGCGGTCAAGCTATTAAGTCCTTGAAGGCTCAGGTTGGTCAATGTTTCAATGAGTTAAGGGGAGCTCCTGGCAATAATGGGGCTGTCGTGAACTTGATCGTTCTTGCTGGAATTGCTGGTGGGACCGGTAGCGGCTCAGTGATTGATGCTACATACATAATAACGGAAATTCTGTCGCGAACAAATAGAGACTGGTTTGGACGCTCCTATGGGTTCATTTTTCTGCCACCGGCCTCGTCTGATGTCGCGCGTCCGGCTGAACAACACACCACGGGTAATGGTAACGGTTATGCCGCCCTGAAGGAGATCGAGTATTTCATGACTCTCGAGTCTCGTGCTGAAAACGGATCTCCGGCGGCGCATTTCATCATGAATTACGACGGGTTTTCGGTAAACCAGGGTAACTTGTTTGATCATTGTTTCTTGATAGACGGCCACAGTGAGGCGGTTTATAATCTTGAACCAAGGACAGCTGCCGCAAGGACTGCCGCTGATTGTATTGTCAATATGATCGCTGCTGAGCAGTCGCAGGAGCAGGTCCAAGCAGCCAATGGCGGAGCTGGCGCTCAGACTGCTAGCCTCCTGAGCGCTATCTCCAACGTGCCAGCCAACATAGAAGCTTTTGTGGTGAGTCAAGAGCCATCCGCAATTCCGCGTGACTCGCATTACATTTTCAGCGCCACTGGCTATTCGTCATGTCTGATTCCAGCAGACTTGTTGACGATTTATGCGGCAAAAAAGGTTTTCGATGCAATGTACGAGATGTACAAACGTAGTGGTGATGCGGATGCGGAGGCTGCCAGGGCGCTTTTGTCGGAATTAGGGTTCACGTCATCTGAGTTAACGGATCAACTTGACCGGGAGTTTAAGAAAGTGAATCCGGGTTTGTTTGCTAGAGCTTCTGAGGTATCTGCAGCGGTAGATGAAGCACGTGAAGCCGTCACCGCAGTTTTGGAAAGTAAGTTCAATGCACAAATCGATGGTATCTTCAGGTCTAAAGGGCCTTACTATTTGATCAATTTGATGTTGCATCTAGGTCAATTCTTAAGTGGGCGTGGTGCGGTTGCCGTAAGTGGATCCGGTAAAAAATCTTTCGAGGATGATGCTATCCGTAAGATCTACACTCATTTTTCCCGCATGGCTTTAGAAACCAATCGGACCACGTGGGACGTGTATTGTGCAGTGATTGATGAATTGAAACGGATTCTTGACTCTACTGAAACTGTATTCACTGATACTTTCGTGACTCGTCAAGGTAAAGTTGATACATATACTTGGACTCCGATCAAGACGATGGATAGTGCCGGTCTGCGGTGGATTGATAGTTACATGAATCCAGAGCGTATTGCGAATTTGATTAGTGCGTTTCAGCAGGACTTGATCAACAAGAAGGATGAATGGCTGAAGCATGCTGGTGATCGTCAATTCAATGCGGCTGGGTTGGTTAGACAGTTCATAGAAGATAACTTCCACGACATTTTACACTTAAACATACAGGATTTCGTAGCTAGATGTTACTCCAATGATCCAGACGCGGTTGCTCTTGAGCCTGACGGTAGTCCTTCGCCTGCTTTACTAATGGCAGCAGAGGTTATTGCCGATAAGTTGTGTGAAGTTGATGTATTGGCCCAAATCCGAAATTTGAGCAAATACAACGACGCTCCCATGCAACAGGTGTTGATACTACCGGAGGAGACACCACAACTGAACACTGAGATTAAGCGTCTGATACAGGGCAGGGACAACATGGGCGCAAATCTGTCTTACTACAAATCAGAGAAAGGTCAGAGTATCACTTTGTTCACTAACCGGTTTGGTTTACCGCTAGGAGAGTTCACCTGGGTCGCTGAGGGCGAACAGGCCTATGCTGAAGTAAGAGACATAATTGGACTTCATCTGTATGAAGCGAACACAAACTGGCGTGGATTGCCCAACTTAACTAATTCAGCATTATGGAATACCATTAGAGTGGGATATACGTTTCACGAAGAAGAGATCCTCGCGAAGCACGTCTGCGACTTGATCGAGAGCGCCCAACAGTATGGCTTGGTAAGTGAATTGAACGCCGTATTTCCTCAGCAGTACTCAATTTCTCTTCTTGATGATTCTGATAATTCAGATTTGGGGAAGGCCATCGTTCCGTTCCTGGTTATGGGTGAAACAATACAACAAGATGAGTCTGCTGTAAAAGTATATGAGGAGCAGGCAGAGTCGTTATTCGCCTTGATAGATAAAGGCCAAATACATGACATCAATCTACTACGTGATGCATTACCACCGAAAACCTTCAATTGGCAGGCCACAAAACCGCATGAAATGCCGATGAATGATGGTGGGAAGCCATCTCCCAATTTTGAATGGAAATACACAGCTAGATTCTTGCGGAAGATGTACAGGACATGCATTTCGCTGGAACGAACTCTCGGCGTGATAGCTCTATTGCGTGACATGGTTGAGGCCAACAATCGTCAGTTGCTAGCTGCCTCTGAAAAAGACAATAGGGCGCTAAAATTCTCGACATATTATTCCTTATCGCTGATCGATCAAAATGAGGAAGGGATATGGGTGTACCAAACTGAGGTGGGCACTGAGGAGGAGTTACTAGTTCCGATCGATCTCTTGCCATTCCAAATGCCATTCCATCACTATTACATGAATGAAAAATACCTTCAATTGCCAGACGAAGTATTTGCTTTCTTTGAAACCCAAACTGAGGAATTGATTAAGGATCCTGCTTTAAGAGCATCAAGACAAGAACGGAAGGTGAAATTGCTTGCAGAACTTCAAGAAGTGAAGGTTAAGAATTACGTTAAGACAGTCACATGGGCGAATTCTTTCAATCAAACTGCAAGGAGTGGTGAGATTGATGTTGCTAAGAAGTTGCAGGAATACTACAAGGAAGAAATCGAGCAATTGGGAGGCGTGTTCTAAAAGCAGATATGAGCTTACCTGATTGATAGGAGTTAGAACCACATGGCGGATAGCATTACCCAAGAAATTGAACGACAGACTCAGCTTATGTTGCGAATACCAACCACAAGCGGGATCACTCGAAAGAGCGTGTTTATCCTGACGAAACTGTGTGGGGCAGACTTAGGTGATAGGCTTTCACAGATCGCTGAAACTTTGTATGGGGATCGTGACTCTGTGATAATCGTGGATCTTAAATCAGCTGATTGCGAAAAAACACTTCATGAGTATGTAGAAGAGTTCTATCGCGATAGTGCCTCGACTCATACTGGGTATAATCTCAATCTACTGATAGGACCAAGCGAGAGCCCCTCAGAAACTAAGGTGCAAGTTGTCAGGATTATTGATCCAAATACCACAAACGACCAGGTCAGCGATGATGATCTGTGCACATACGCCACGAATACTGGCTTGCGATGTTTACTAGTTTTTTCTCACATCAAGTCATATATGCCTGATGGATGGCATCCAGCAGGCATTCTAGTTGAGTCGTCGGTGACTACTAGCATCGCAGACAGGTGGGCTAGTGAAGTCGACCATGCGCTGAATCGAAAGATGTCATATGATTCGGAAGGCGAGTCGAGCGCTGTAGATTGGCGCTTGAATGTGCAAACAGGACTTAGTTTTTGCGAGGAAAATTTCCTTAAAAGGTTGCCATCCATACCCGCACTTCACAGTTTTCCAATAGATGAACATGACCTTGGTGTCGTACTTGGGGGATCAACGAGTGGATGGTGGACAGCCACTCGGAAGCGATTTGGCCTCGTCACTCCACATATGATGAGTGCGAATCAAGTGCTGAGGGCGCTTTTCGGAGTATCAGAAGATGGGGATTCTCTGGTGGAGCGTGCTCAATCGGAGATACTCAATAGTAGCGTCATGGAAGAAGTTTTTAGATCGATATGGGTGAGGCCAGACGCCTGGTACTATCAGATTCCAATAAATCCACTGTTGGAGATCCTGCCTTCATCGGTGCAATCATATTTGGAGCAAGTTCAGCACGAATTGGGTGACCTTACTGCCCATCTGATGCAGGCAAGGTTTCAGATCTCTACATCCAATCTATTGACAGTTTGTAAACAGTTGGAGAAAGAGTGCAATTTGAACGATATGCGAGCAGCAAGAATGAAAATCTGGTTCTATATGCAAGTACTAAAGGATTTGACCACCGGACATCTAGCTAAAGATATTGAACAGGCGCGACTTCGTATCGCACAACAAATTGACTCGTTACCAGTTCATAATGAAAATCCACAATCGGTAATACAAGAGTTACAACCACTGAACTGGGATCGAGACGTGACTGACGAACTCGACAGACTTAAGCCGCTAACACAGCCATGGGATGCACAGTCGTTAAGCGAATTTCTAAAAATTCATTGTGACTGGGACTGCTTTAACCATGTTGATATCGGAGTGACAGCATTCGGATTACTCAATCAAAAATCGACCGTCACAGCCATGACTAATGAGAACGTATTCTCAGTGTCAATAGCTTGGGCGCAAGCGCATGACCTTCCGGCTGATGCAGTTGTTCTATTGGCGATCATGCCAGCAAGTTTTCTGCCATCGGAGGTGATATAGGTGATTACGTTTACTCAGAGCGATGATCCATCAAGTGGAATGTCACAGTCCAAATGTCGATGGGATTGGAGCCCGGCTGAACCTTTTGAGTCAATTAGTGTAGTTGCAGTGGATGTTGATACCGACGAGGAAATTGCTATAAAAACGCTCCTTCATAATGTTAATTCTTCTCCAGTTCCGTTGGATGCTAGAAAGCTAGTACCGGGTCATACTTATAGATACGAAGTCTATGGTTTAGGTAATGGAAAAAGGAAAAAGATCGATAATGATAGTCTCTCGGGTGACAGAGTTATGCAAGTGCCGTTTCAAGTCGGAGTTTACTACCATATCGAACGAGCTCGCCAGCAATGGTCCAAAGTTCATATCGTCGTTGATGGTGATTTACCTTGGGATAGTCTGGTAATAGTGCGAAATCGACAGAGTTACTATTTACCCAGAATACCCGCAAAGGGTGAAGTCTTAGTGCTCAATTTTCGAGCTGAGGTAATAGATCAAGTGTCCGTTAAATCACTCGTTAACATATCGAGGAGGGTAAATCAAGTGGACACGATCGCTCAGTTAATGGATTACGCGAAAGAGAGTGTTTTGTGAAGTATTTTTGTTTGTTCTGTCAAAAGCGTTATGAGCATACGGAACTGAGGATTGGCGTTGATATTGGTAATAAGGATCTCAGTGAGCATGCCCAGAAGATTGGTAAGGCGATAAGCGATAGATTCTCAGACTATGAAAATTACATCGCGAACCTAGTCTATGGTGCTACGACCTCAGGATCCAGTTGGCCATCAAGTATACTCAGTGTGCTACCGGGAGTAATGTCGATTAATCTAGAGGATAGAGTAGAACTCAAAATCACCGCAGCAGATGTTTCCCGAGCCCTAAATGTAGCTTTGAAATGTCTAGAAACATCTATGAATGAGGGCACATACGATGGAGCCATTAAGAAAGATGATTCGGATGGTAGCATACAGAAAATTGCAGAGTTTGTAGAATCTTTTGCCAATGAGGCGTCTAGACGAGCCTTTGAAATTGTGGAAACTTACGAGAATGCAACAATACCTCGATCAGAGACTGTCCCAGATTTATTCCATGACGTAATCACGGCAGACGGTCAACACTTGCCAAAGGTATGTGGTCAATGCGGTCGTGTAGTTTATGCAATGGCTGGTGAGTTGGAGCAGATAGTTGTCGGACTGCTGGGGAGCGAGCGTGTTGCAAAGACATCCTGCATTGCTGCTACATTGTTTGGTTTAGATCTAGATGGAGCTGGAATTCCGGGTGATATCACACTGAAGCATCCCAAGAGTGATACACAGTGGAAGAACTCGGTTCAAATTCCACTATTAAACAAATACAACGTCGGGTTACCTGTCGATAAAACAAATGTAGGTTTTGCCGGGATTCAGATGAGCGCCACTGTTACACTGGAACTTCCCAAACTAACCATTGACAGCTCGACGAGAGAAAGCGTGATATTAACTTTCGTAGATATGCCCGGGGAGTATTTCAACAGTTACGATGGGAGTACAGAAAGTAGGCAGTGGTATGTAGACCATATGGGTCTGTTCCAGCAGTCTGATGCGTTTTGGTATTGCGTTGATCTGGTGCAATTGATACAGACATGCAATGATCAATTCATGATACTGGCCGGATACGATACCAAAGAAGAAGGCATAAATCGAACCGCACACATCTATTCTCCTACACAAGTCGGATCTAGTTTGGAAGCGATGAAAAAGGAAATGTTCCCTAACATGCCTTTTCCACCAACTGCAGTCATTTTGACGAAGAGCGACCTAGCTCAAGCAAGCTATCAATGGGAGGACCAAGTTCCGTTACCTATCTTTAAAGATGGAGAGTCGTTTGAAGGTGAGAGTGAAGTGTATGACACAACGGCTCATAACGTGCTCTTGTCTTCGTTTACACAATTGAGCACAAAAGTTCGGAATATTCTTGGTGCTATTCGAGGGGGAAGAGCCGCAGATATGGTATTTATTCTTGATAGAGCATTCCCCGAAAGAGCGTATTTCTCAACATCTGCGTACTCTCGTGTGGTAAAGAAAGAGAACGACCAAACAAATGTTCAAGCGCCGACACCATTCAAGCAAAGGTTACCCCTTTACTGGACATTAGCTGTGCTAGGAAAAATCCCTGTTTATGATATTCGAGACGAAGTACACAAGAGATTTATGCGAGCACCAAAGATAAAAACACAGACGTACCGAAAACTTGTGCGCCGTAATTCATCGGACTCCGTTAGTCATCAGTTTTACGATGAGCTATGTTCCATCGGAGACGATCAGTATCAGTAAATAGAGCCCTAATAGGCAATAGTGAGGTGGCATGAACGATCATTTCGGTTACCTACATGCCAATGTGCATGGGATGGACACGGAGACCGTGCCTGAGGGCATGTTGGCTCTGCCTACTGGGAACATACGAACTATCAATACAAACTTCTATGGCAGGAATGCGATCTTCCAACATGGAATGTACATGTGCCACGTCAATCAAGATCCTTCATTCTATCTTCGTGCCTGCTCCCGAAGGCAGACAGCTGTAACCTCATCTGCTCCAGCAACCTGTATTCAGGCGGATGTCCGTAAACTGAAGCCAGAAGAGTTTCATGATGACATGTTGGATCAGCTTCTCAGCTTCCAATTTGCCAGTGAGATCGACATTGTCAGAGGTGAGGTACAAGATGGTTTCAGCCATATGGTGGTTCCCATTCAGGAGTCACTATTGCATCCTGCCATATCACATGCTCTTATGTCGGGATGTTTTGCCAGATGGGTAAAGATGTCAGATCCCCTATTTGTTGCATTGTCCGATAGTGAGTTCGAAGAGAAAGTATTATCAGTACTGAAGAGTATATATAATGTCATGCCATATTCGCTTCGAGCTCACGCCGGACACATCACTTACCCAGATCCTAAGGTAGTATTGCCTGAGTTTGTATCTTTATGTTTTTTCCCAGAGTCCTGGCGGAACCAATATCCAAATAAACCAATCTTGACACTCGATCCCAACCAATGCCAACCTGCCATTGACGAGATCGAGAGGCGATCTTCTTTGCCAACAAACTTGTTGCGGTACGTGGATTTTTCCATCAAGACTACTGCAATAATGCGGGTAGAGTGGCATGAGTTTCTTGCAAAAGTCGTTGAGGGCGACGGCAACGTCGACATGTTCGCTCGAACAAACCCGAAGGCGTATGGCGATGCCTTCGTGATCAAACATGACTGGGAACTAATGACCCCCGCTGAGAAGGATGATTTTGCTCTCAAGCAGTGTGACCAACCAAAGACAGTGCTGACCGAAATAACGTGGCAACTGATTGCAACGCATATGGATGCAGCTCGATTGCGATACATGGTTTACGAGCGAGCAGGAGCGTGTACAGAATTCAGAGACTTCATCAGTCGAGTCAAGCCTTTGTATCCGCTGGTTGAACGTCTAGATGTACTGAGCAACGCCTGGAACAGTTCTCTCCTTAGCTTCACGATGGCTATACTCAACCATCTGTCCATACAAGAAGAGTGGACGAGTGTTAGGTCCCAATTAGGCACAATGTTTAACCACAGCACGCTACTTGACTGTGAGCAACGCATCAGCCTCGAGCATCAGAGACAAGTTACTGAAGAGTTGAATGCCATCACCGCAGAAATCAACCAAGAATTCTGGCAGCCTATTGCGGAAGCTTTACCAGGTCTTGTTGCAGCGCAAGCAAGAGTGCAATATGCAGAGAACGTGGTTTCAGTTCGAAAATTTGCCGTTGACAATGCAGTCAGTGTCTTCCAACGAGCGTGTTCTGCTGATGCTAGATGCTCGCGGTATGAAGAATTACGTGATCTATACGATAGATATACAGCAAGATCGGGTGTGCTTTGGAGCAGTGAGTTAGCAGCCGTATGGAACGAGTATGAGACAAGGCACGATGACTACGAACGCGCTTGGGAAGATATCACCGCGTACCTTGCTGGTGTAATGGTTGGTAAGGACTTTGACCTGAATCCGCAATGGCAAATGTCAAAATATTCGACTAATTTCCTAGCGCTGATTCATACGTGCAAGAAGGAGGACCCCGGAATGGCTCAAGTATGGGAAAAGGCATTTGACGATTGGCGACGAATGTCAGCAGGTCCAGTTGAGTTTCAGGAGATTGTCCCCTGGGATGATGCAACGATATCTGGGATATATCGCCGGTGTTGCGAGTTGTCAGTATTGGGCGACGAGCAAGTGACAGTGAGGTTGCCATTAGATGCAAGCAACGCCCGTTGTGACTACGTTCCGTTAAGTAGCGTCAAGGCTCTGGTTTACTGGCTTATTACGGGCGAAGAGCAACCCTTGCTGTACGATGATCAAATGTGGTTGGCTGTCGCGCTGGCGCGTAATCGGATGCTTCGTGTTAAGGAAATTGAGCGTCTACTAGCAGCTACTAACAAAGGGCAATATTTGGAGCAACTCGTAATAATCGCAGGAGTCTCTTGTGTTCTAGGGTATCGTTTTAAAGGACGTTCTAGAGGTTCTAGCGGAGAAGCTTTGGCGGTACTCGCACAGACGCGCAACATAGCTAACGACGATATCATCCGAAATAAAGACTCCTTCCTGCATGTTGGCGACAATGAGCAGGAACGAAGAAAACTTCAGGGTGTATGGGATCGCGTTATTGAGCGACGTCCTCAGACAGCAGAGCCGGCTGAGGGAATCACCAGCATTCTTACATCAAGCTCGAAGAATACGACGGTGCAACCTGATAGTGCAGCAACGATGGCAGATGATTTCGATCCATCCGCATCGCGTAGGACCATTTTCAGCTCGGCTCGGTTCCAGCGAAATCGATGGGTAGCCCTGGCAATTGCTCTGGTGGCGGTCATCGCAGTGGTCTTGCTGATACTGTGGCTGTCAAATCTCAAGGGAACTGACAGATCTATCGTGGTGCCATCTTCTTCAATGTCAGGCTCACCCTCGGCCTCTGTGGTTAGCAGTGCTCCACCTGAACCTGAGATTAGCAGCGCTTCGCCTGTTGAGGAGGCAAGCAGCTCATCTGCTACTGAGTCTGCAACTACCACCAATTTGACGCCAACGCCTCCCTTATCCGATGCTGAGCTAAGGCAAGGAGCGCTCGACACGGCAGCTTCAGCAGTGAGCGCCTATGTTGATGGTGATCAAGCTGCGCTGGACAAGATGCTTGCACCTGGAGTTAAGATTACAGCTACTAAACAGGCTGCAACGCCGACTACAGCTAGCACATCTATACCAGGCAGACCCACGGTTCAAGGGAACACAGCCAAGATGATGCAGATCACAGTTCGTGTGCCAACCACATATGGGAACTTCACCGTGAAGGTAACCAGGCAAGACGCAGGATCGTCGTGGTTGGTGCTATCTATTCAGCCACCAAAGAAGTGAACGAATCCAACAGCATTAAGCAGAAGATAGACAACAAAACACAAACAAAGGAGCAAAAACATGGCACTGAAGCCTACTCAGTCGGACAAGATCCGTGCAAACAAATCCACTTTGGACTGTCTACGTGGCGATGGGATTGTTAAGCCGATCAAGCATCAACTAGCCAATGGCAATGATCGTTACCTGATTGTGGGGTTGGGTGGAACCGGCTGTGGAGCACTTGCAGAAGTTAAGCGAACTATGACAGACAGAATTGATTCTGCGAGTTTAGATCAACATGTGAGGTTTCTGGCGATTGACTCGAGTAGAGCAGATTTGGAATACATGTCTAGGAAAGGGATGCTTGACCTCGGCGAGATCTACGCGCTTCCACAAGTAGGAGCGAGAGAAAGGATATTGACGCCTACACCGCACATGAGGGATTGGCTTAATCCTAGTTTGAATGACCTCGTTAGGCAGAGCACATTCGACGGGATGGGTGCTGGTAACCGGAGGCAGTTTGGTCGCGTATTGATGACCAGCGATGCCGCTATTGTTGAGTTGAAAGCAAGGGTTGAAGAATGCCGTGCTCAACTCCTCGGGGACGTCCCCGGCGCTGCGGTCAATTTGCTCATTTTGGCAGGTATCTCTGGAGGTACCGGTAGCGGGGCAGTAGTTGATGCGACTTACATAATTACAGAAATTCTTTCAAGCGGGAAGGCGAACTGGTTCGGGCAGTCCTATGGTTTCATAATTCTACCGCCAGCGTCGTGCAATATTGCAGTTCCGGCCGATGAGCACCTGACTAGTTATACTAACGGTTATGCGGCGTTGAAGGAGATTGAGCATTTCATGACTCTCAGTTATCGGGGTGAGAGATTTGTCATGGATTACGATGGTTATAAGGTGCATCAAGGGGATTTGTTTGATCGTTGCTTCTTGTTTGATGGACACGGTAATGGCATCCTCAACCCGAATCCCAATGCGGTCGCGGTCAGATCTGTAGCCAGTCTCATTCTACACATCATGTCCGCAGCCCAGATTCAATCTGCCGTCGACAGAGCGACCGCTAGAACAGGTGATCTGTCTAGCTTCTTTTTATCTAGTCCTGCGAGACTCGATAGCTTCATTTCATTCCAAAGTCCCAGTCATATCCCACGTGATTCTCACTACATTTTCAGTGCGACTGGTTTGTCCGAATGTCAGGTGCCTACTGATTTGTTGACAGTTTATGCGGTCAAGAAGATGTTTGACTCGATGTACGAGATGTACAGGCAAGGTAGTGATGCTGATAGTGATGCAGCGCGGCTATTTTTGTCAGAGCTTGGATTCACCCCCTCGGACTTGTTAGAACAGCTCAATAGACAGTTCACCAAGGCCAACCCAGGTTTGTTTGCTAATTCGTCACAGGTCGCTGCTGCTGTGGAGGACGCCCGGAAAGAGGTCACGGATAGCTTAGAGAAAAGGTTCGATGCGAAGGTTGATGGTCTTTTCACTTCAAAGGGGCCGTACTATTTGATCAATTTGATGTTACATGTGAGCCAGCTCCTGAGCGGACAGGGCCGTGTTTCCGTCGGAGGGTCGGGCCAGAGGGCTCTTAAGGAGAATGCCGTCCGCAACATTTTCCAGCATTTCACTCAGTTGGCGTCGGAGACTAATCGAGCGACTTGGGAAGTCTATTGCACGGTGATCGACGAATTGAAGCGTGTTCTCGACAAAACGAAATACGCGTTTACAGAACCTATTGCGCATCGCATGGGTCACATTGACAATCACATCTGGACTCCGATAACGACAGTTGACAGCGCTGGGCTGGGATGGATTGATAATGTCATGACTCCAGAACGGACCGCATGTTTAGTCACCGCTTTTCAACAGGTGCTGATAGATCAGAAAGATGAATGGTTGAAGCACGATGATCTTCGGGATTTTGACGCGGCTGGTGTGGTACGAAGTTTCGTTGAGAGTAATTTCCAGGACATTTTGCATTTGGACATTCAGGATTTTTTGGCTAAGTGTTATTCTGGTGATCTTGATGTTGTCGGTCTTGAGGCCGATGGGGTGACTCCTACGCCTGCTCTGAGAGGTGCAGCTGAGGCTATTGCCCATACGCTAATGAGGGCTGGGTTGCTGGCGCAGGTTCGTAGTATGGAGAAGTATGAACGTGCTCCCGTGCACCAGGTTCTTATTGTGCCAGCTGAGACTCCGCAGCTTAATCAGTTGTTGGCTCGAGAGATAAGTGGTGCAGCAGTAGGACCTTTGTCCGTGTATATGGTCTCGCGAGGACAGAGCTTCACCTTCTTAACAGACCGGTTTGGTTTGTCTCTAGGCGATTTTTCCTGGGTTGCTGAAGGTGAGAAGGCTTATGCTGAGTCGCAAGATCGTGTTGGTTTGCATTTATGTGAGGGTAACACAAATTGGCGAGGGTTGCCCAACTTGATCAATTCTGCGTTGTGGGCTGAGATTGCACCGGGGTACACCTTCTGCGAAGAGGAGATCATGGCTCAGCATGTTAGAGGCATGCTGGATATCGCCAAGCAGTTCGGTATCGTGAGCGACTTCGATGTGGCAGGGACCCAGTACCATCTTTTCCTTCTGGATGATTCCGATGGTAGGGTATTGGAGAAGGCTGTAGTACCGTTTTTCGTCTGTAATGATGTGGTTGTACAAGACCCATCGTCAGCAGGTGTGTATGAGGGAGAGGCTGAGTCGCTGTTTGCATTGCTGGACAAGGGCCAGGTGCTTGATGTTGACCGGTTGCGGGATGCTTTGCCTTCAGGGGTTTTCTATCGGCATAGCACGAAGCCTCTCGATATGTTGATGAATGACGGAAACAAACCGAGGCCGGGCTTTGAATGGGAGTATACGAGTAAGTTTTTGCGGAAGATGTACCGGACTTGTATTTCGTTGGAGCGAACCCTGGGTGTGATGACGAAACTACGTGAAAAGGTTGCCGAAAACAATCAGCGTTTGGAAAGCCGGAAAGGTAGTACTGGGTACGATCGAAAGATGGGCTGCAAGCCTAATAGTGAATTCACTCAGTAAGGAGTCAGCATCACTCAGTTCCTCATCGACCGGAACATCAGGGACATACCATACAGCATAATCAACCCAGCCATGAAGATGCTCATTGTGCTGGTGGTATTGCCAAAGAATTGGCTCACTCCGATCGTCAATTGAATGATGATTATTACGAACAGCACCACGAGCATCACAGTAAAAGCAGTAAACAACATTTTGGTTACTTGGCTACTCGTAATGAAGTCGATGAACGCACTGGTGATGGATTGGGTAGCCTGGGCTGACAATCGAGCACCGAGTTTAATCCGTAGGATCCCGTTCATGATCGATGGGACTAGCACCAGAATTGCGAGGAACAAGCGAATGCCCTGGGCCATCCAAGAGGTGAACACCACATAGTGAACAAATGCCATCGCAAGGTTGAATAGAATCACGTACTGAAGCACCAGCCAGACCGGTGCAAGTAGACCACCGCTGGAGGAGCCTCCTGGGATCAAGGTTTTGAACGAGATAACAACGAACATCCCCAGCGTTGTTTCAGCTAAGCCGAGCACAATGTTGGTCACGACATGGAGCGAGAAGCCATTATCGACATAACTGACCACACTATCCACTAACGGATACCATTCAAGATGGCCGCTGAGACCAACGGCACTCATCAGCGAATATGAAACGAAGTATGTAAGTACTAACATGGCACCAATTTGCAAGATGCTGCGTGCTCCTGCACCGCCGCTAGACCTATCACTCATGAAACACGTGCCTCTGAAATTTTCTGCGTCGTCCTGAACAGAATCCAGTAACACAAAGCTATGGTGTTTTTGTTACTCTCTACGCTTTTTCGCATCTCTCATATTTCTGTAGTATTGCTCATACAGGTCTCTCGAATATCTCATTTCTTTGTCAAGTGGATTCTTGCTGCCAGAGTCATTAGCTATATAATACTGATCCCATAAGTTCATAAATCGTGAGTGTTCCTGTTCATAGAGATCTTTCCAGTAGCGGTAGTTTCATTGGCCATTGTGCTTGCCTTCTTTTCGTAGTCCGTGTAAACATGTCAGCGCCTCTCCCGTCAGTACTTGTCGAGTGGTGAATCAGTCCCGCTGGTTGAAAGTGTAGCTGCTCTTACGGGTATATTGTATCAAGTTTACGGAAGTCTTGACGGGGTGGGTACGTTATGACTGGTTGGGGTGGCAGGAACTGGTGATTTGCCAACTCTAAACGTACCGGATCTCGCAGAGCGATGTCTGTGGCGGTTATTGGTGCCACATTAGCACGCAACTCGACTAGACTTTTCATGTACGTCAGAAGAGTAACTATCCAATGAGCTACCTCTGTTGTGCGAGGATTGAATAGAAGGGTGCGGGAAACCATGTATCTTGATGTGACGCCAAAGAGCGGCACCAATGATAGGAGTAGCGCTACACGCGCTGACCTGTCTGGTACGACTAAACGACTCGCAGTTGGTTCCGGATACTACATAGAGGTTCCGATCGCCTGTCGGCCAGGAGTCATTGCGCAGAATGACTGGGACCGCTTATCGCGGATCAACAATTACATCATTGATCATGTTTCCTATGACCACTCAAGAAGCAGAGCGGTGGTAACCGGTGGGGTACAGTCACCAGATATCACCCTCAAACGTGGACTTGGAGTGTGCATGGATTATTCAGCGTTATTCGAGTCTTTAGCCAGGCAGGCTGGTTTCTCAGTGAGGTCAATGCACAGCGAGAGTATGAATCATGCGTGGAACATGGTGCTGCTTGCTAATCAATGGTGGATCGTTGATGTGACTTGGAACGGAAGCGACATGTTCAGCTCTGGAAAACGCATCCCGGCAAACGTCAAAGACGATCCAGACTTCAGAAAAGAGTACTTTCTGGTCAAGCCAGAGAGTGAGTTAGCTCTCTTCAAGCAGGGTGTGCTGAGTAACACTCATGCGGTGTCAGATGCTCAACCAGTGGACTACGAGAAGACGCTGGAAGCGACAGCGATTGTTGACCAACTCAGTCCTCTGTTGGATCAACGCCATTCTGTTGTGCAGAGGCAGAAGAAGATAGTCGCTCGTCACAATGATCTGGTTGATGCATACAACAACATTGTTGACGTTTTCAACCGGCAACGAACCGCCCAGGACCAGGTTCCGTACAAGAGTCAACTTGACAAGCTCAAGGTAGAAAAGGCGGAGTCAGGAACGGCAGTCAGAAAAGTCAAAGCAGAGATTGATTCACTAGATACGAAGATTGATGCTCTGTATTCGCAATTCCGGCGTCTAGATGCAGCGTATCCACTGGCCATAAGTTACTCGATATCAAAAACGTAAGCAGTTAAGAAGAGCCATTAGTAACTTTTCGTGGAGAGACTAAACAATGTCAGACATACCAATGGATAGACGTATAGCGCTCGCGAAGAGATATCCAGAGCAGTTTAACATCCAATACCCTAGAGCCGCCTATTGCCATGAGAAATTCCAACGGACAGACAGTACGATAGAATTCCTCAAAGAGTCAGATTTGCTCCTATATCTACACATTCCGTTTTGTGAACACAGATGTGCCTATTGTAATTTTGCAGTCGATATCCGCCCGGATGCCAGACTTCACAGTGCTTATGTTAAGGCGCTCATCAGAAACATTGAGCAGCTAGATAATTTTCTTCCTGTTGAGACCAGGATTCACGGAATCGATATCGGTGGTGGAACACCATCTTTGATAGATGTGGACAGCCTTATTTTGCTTATGCAAAGCTTAAAGCCATTTATAGCTAGATCAGTGGTTGCTAATCCTATCTCAATCGAAACGTCTCCAAGAATTGCTGCAACTGATCCATTGAAAATGAGAGCGATTCGTGATAGCGGAGTGAGTCGGATATCCATGGGAGTGCAATCGCTAACCAATGACGTGATATGCCAGATGGCGCGTAAAAAGGAGTTCGGATATGACAGTACTGCAATGCAGAATCTACGGGAAGCAGGTTTCAACCGGATAAACACGGATGTTATGTTTGGTCTGCCAAGACAGAGTGAAGAGGACTGGTTATCTGATCTCCAGAAAGTCATAGATCTGAACCCAGACTCAATCACTACTTATGATTGCCTATACCGAAGTGACGACAGGCAAATCGTGCGTAGCGGGCGCAGCGTGCCATCTCCAGAGCAAGTTGGTAGGTTGTATGATTTGGCCTATAAAAGGCTGTTGGAAAACGGCTATATGGCCCCGTATGGTTCCGAGAATTATTCACGACACCAAGGGGAGACCGGCACGTCACCATATTTTGAAGGTAGATTGCTGAAGCATGTTCCATATATTGGGCTTGGTAACAATGCCTCAAGCCAACGTGCCAGCGAGTGGTATTTTTCGCCATACGGAGTAGATGATTGGATTGAGGCCACAGGCCTTCTGTGTGAAAACAGCGTTTTCGTTGTCGGTGATGGTTACAAAATGCCTCAACAAGAATTGATGGCCAAGCAAGTGATTCTGTCTCTGCAATTTGGAGAGATTCGTAAACTTGAATTTACGCAGCGCTTTGGTATTCAGATAGAGCAGGTTTTTCCTGAAGCTCTGCAACATGCTGTTTCACAGAATTGGCTTCGACAAGAATCGGGGAAGTACACTATTGTCCCCAACAATTTCACAAACATGCCGTACTTGAGGTCGCTCTTCTATACAGATGATGCGATTTCCTGGCTAGAGGAGTCTTTATCGAAGAAATTGAGCTGAGTATTTGCTAGTATACGTGGTATTAAACTGGGTATAGCATGTCCACCTATCAGCCTGTACTGTATTGATATCATCGTCTGCTTTCTCCTTAGCCGTGTGAGCGTCATAGACGTTATGCCTCTGCGCTTCAAGATGTAGGTTATCTTGGTGTTCATTTTCGGGATCACAAAGAATAACCTTCCCCGAAATTCGGAAATAGTAACACAACTCAGGTGATAGGATGGCCATTGTGGATCATAAGCCAGCATTGCAGCTTGTTGAGAAGTCGCGTTGGCATGAGCAGGACATCAAGACGGATGTTATCAGAGCGTTCTCCGAAGGTGCGCCAGCTATGGAGATTGATGTTAGGGCTGATATATCAGGCAGGTTGTACGTACATCATGCCGATAAGCTCCCAAATGGCTTGCTATTGAGTCGAAGCCATGCGGAGCAATTGGGTGATGTTCCGCTGCTGAGTGATATCTTGAGTGTATTGGCTGAGTTTCCTAGTGCGCACCTTGTCATTGAGTTGAAAACCATGGGATCCATCGCCGAACAGCCAGAAGTTATGTCTCGTTTGGTATGTTTGCTGAACAAAGAACATGTTATCAACCGTGTATCCATCGCATCATTGTCGCCGAGTTTGTTGCTTGCAGCCCATGCTACTATGCCTACTTTGCCGCTAATTCTCAATGCAGGTTGGACACCTTGCATCAGTTATCCGTGCGGACGTTTCGGTAAAAACATCGCAAAGCGGCTGGAGTCTGGTCGTGGATGGTTTACTCTAGGCACGCACAAGTCCTTCGTAGTGATTGCCTCGGGCCGAGGTGCGCTTAGGTATCCAATGGAAGGAGGGGCAGACGGATGTGGTCATACAAACTTGTATGCATTGACACAGTTCCCTGAACAGTTGATCGAAGTCTTACGTGAACAAACAGAAGCGGGCTATCCTTATGGGGGTGCGGCTTCTGTGGCTAATAGCACCGCGTCTAGTAGTTTTTTACGTAAGCTCAAATTGAACAAGTGGGCATATCAGGTGAGTAATCGGGCCATTCAAACAGTGCATGATTTAGGTATGAATGCTCAGACAACAACTTGGGGGACCATTAACAAGGAAACAACGATTCAGGGGTGGCAACCATTCGCCCAAATTCAGCAGATGATAGCAGATGGTCTCAGCGACGGAGATGTGGTGTATACTCGTGGATCAGGGCAATTAGTGACTGAATATGGAAGGCTAGAATCGTGAAGATTTGGACTTATTCTGATCTGGTCAAGTCTGTTCGACAGGATAGAATCGCATTGTTGCGAAGCGAACTACACAACAGTCGTGTGACGCGTGATGAGCTGATCGTGATGATAAAGACGCTTGAGTCGAAGTGGCGGTACTATCATTCGCATTATTGGAGAATGGTTATTAACGCGATACTGGCTACCCTTGTCATGATTGCATTGCCGTACATAATACGAAGAGATACGGGCACTGCCGCCGATATAACTATTATTTTCCCAATAATCTCAGTGCTACTTGCAGGCTTCTGTGTCACTGCTCTCAAAGGCGAAGAAGCAAGACTCAATAATATCGAGTTGAAAGTTCAATCGTTATGTGAGGCTATAAGCGATGCTTTTGCTGACTTTGAGCCATCTCAGTTTTCTGGGTTTAGTGTTTTCAGCAGACTGAACAAATATCGAGCGTCCAACCTGGTGTTGTATTTGTTTTTTCTCTTCGGCGTGATAGCAATAGTTGAGATATGTATGATAACCATGGGACGTTTCTTTTAACCGATGCTCAACATGCAATGAGAAGACAGACAACGATCATATATCTCCAGAGGGTCTTCTACTTAGGCGAATAGATGATGAGATAAATGTGGTGTCTCCACCAAACATTGCGACTTCTGGTATCGAAACCACAGCCTCTCGGCTGAAACCCCGCCTGGCAATGCGTATTCGGCGGCCAAGCAGTCGTCACCGCTATGATAGACCGTATCGTCCGCGCCTGGAGATCATCGCTTTGAAAGGTGCCTCCTTTCGGCTAAAAGAACACCAAGCACTGGCTGAGACAGATTACACAACAACCCCAACCACCCGAATATGCACATATCCCCTTGCCAGAAAACATCCACTAACAATTCATCGAAAACTCAGGTGACAGCCGAATATTCAAACTCCCCTGTTAAGTCTCGCCGGTTCTTGGAGGAATTCACCGACGAAACGGCCCAGTTTTCGAGCGTCACCGACAGTTCGAATGCGTTGTATCAGTCATTCTATACAGCCAGTGGTTCCAATGTCCCAGGTAATATCGGCCTATTAGGAGTAGGTGGTTTGTAAAGTGTTGAAGTATGTGAGTGGGTGCTACACGAGGCTGTTCACCTGCAGTAGCACCCACTCGCACCTACTTGGCTACTTGACGCGCCAAATCATGTATGGTGCTTGGTGCGCCGTGTAATATGCGTTCCGGTTTGCGAATGTGCCGCGGTACACCGTGTTGGTCTGCACATAGTTCGAGTCGATCAACTGTGCTGTCGATGCGCTCGTCCCACTAAGAATAATCGCTGTGTGGATGTATGTGCCATCACCAGACTGCCACTGGACGATGTCGCCCGGTTGCACGTTGCTCCACGCACCCTGACCGCTTGCTGACGAATACACCAATGATGCGTATTTTGCCCACGATGTCTGATAGCCAACTGTCGACGGCCCAAGAGTGATCGAAGGGCCGCCAGCCCGCAGGACAATCGTCTCTACCCATGTGGCGCATTTGCCTCCAGTTGCGCCGTTGCCCACTTTGTTGGCAGCTGCCACAATTGCTGTGTTATATTTGCCGCTGGCGGCCACCGTTGGTGTCGCAGGTGGCGGTGTAGTGCTGCAGGCAGCGGTTACGGGTTTTGACGAACCGGTGTAGATGTTGGAGTCTATTATCCATTGGCCAAATGTTGTCTTGTACCACAAGGTTGTGTAGCCGTAGTAGCCACTTGCGCCGCCACCGTATTGAAAGCATGACATGGTGACGTTCGAGCCAGCTGAAGCGGAGCCGTTCACAGCGTAGTTGGTTCCTGGGCCTGTCCGCAGGTTGGAATTTGTCATCACCCGAGCCGTTTTGGCTGCTGAAGATGCGGTGGGCGCAGGCGTGGGTGTTGTGCTGCAAGCAGCGGTAACGGGTTTTGATGAGCCGGTGTAGATGTTGGAATCTATTATCCATTGGCCAGATGTTGTCTTGTACCACAAGGTTGTGTAGCCGTAGTAGCCATTTGCGCCACCGCCGTACTGGTAGCACGACAAGGTGACGCTTGAGCCAGCTGAAGCGGAGCCGTTCACAGCGTAGTTGGTTCCTGGGCCTGACCGTAGGTTGGAATTCGTCATCACCCTAGCTGCGGTAGCAGCTTGGCTGATTGGAACTTGCGCCATCAACAGCATCCCGCCAAGGGTGGCAATCGCCGCCACTGCTCCTACTAGACGCTTTCTCAAGTGGTACTTACGATTAGTGGTCCCATTGGTCATTTGGTTCATCTTCCTCATCCTTTCACGTTGTAGATCCGGACCGGTACCGGTACATTTGCCTGTACCCATGCATCATCTGCCGCATGAGGCCCAATCTACTAACACAGAGGGTCATGAGCGGGTCTATCCAATGGTTTGCTCCCGTCCATCTTCTGGATCAGCCACGAAAACCGCGTACTTGGTCAAAAGGCCTATACCGATACTATGGATACTATGGTTTTCGATATTGTGACCGTGACATCGGTCACCTGGTTTTGTCAGCATCTCGCCGAACTTGCTGCGGAGCACCCACACGGCGACGTAATGCGTCCTCGCGCACCAGATGAACTCACAAATGCGGTTCTGCTGTCGTCTGACACCGGTTTGACACTGGGTGCGGTGCGCGCCGACGGAGAAATGGTGGCTACGATTTCGCTGGAGCATCAAGGCGCAAAAATGGTGACGGAACAAATCGCCAGAGGAGCCCGCTGGGCCATTACGAACAAGGATAATGTCCGAATGACAACCTTGCTCCGCAATGCAGGCTGGGTCATACGATTCGAGGTCCCGCGACCACCTGATGGACTTGAGCTTTGGCCCGGGGCAAATAGCCATTTCCCGCTACTTCTGTGGTCAGAGTATGGAACAACGTTTGAGGTGTCATCTGACTTACAAAGTGCAGAGAGAGTACTGCGCGAAGGTTGCGGCGCACTTGCGAATGTCAAGTAGCCAATCGGGTCGACCCACTGCCAGTATTTTCATCGCTAACTGCTTCATGATTGAGTAGAATCTGGAGACGCCGCTTGCATTCCTTGAGGTTAGCTTCATCCGGCTCTGCAGCAATAGCCCCTGTGTCTTGAACGCACTTGTTCAGGCGAGACCAGGAGTCATCGTCCACCATGCTCCGTCCAATTGACTTTCTGATCAGCGTAAGTGTGCCCATCAGTTCGGTGACTTGCCACACCAGCGCATTGCTTAACTCTGACTGAACCAAGCGCCCCGCCGTGTGCAGCCAGTCGAGTCCGTAACCCGTGCGTTCAAGCGCCCACTCGATTCTGTAGAACGATCTAACCACCTGGGAGTACGTGATGTCGTGGTACCAGTCGCCTGTGCCATATCGAAGGATACCAAGCACATCGCGAGCCTTTTCGACTTCACCCGTTGTCAAATCGATCAACATGCCGTACGCCATTTGATACGAGTCTCGACGATTTACCCGGCTGTTTTGCAGTGCCGACACCAATGAAATGATCACGGCGACTAGCCCAAACACAAAAGAGGACCAAACGATGATCTCGCTGGCCATGGTCGTCCTTTCCCGTGATCGGGCGTAGTGTATCTACTAGAGAGAGCAACTCTACTCTCTAGTATCGGTATCACAGTGATCTCTCAGACTTGCTGAGAGGTTCGAGCCTCACGAGTTGCGAGTTCAATGTCAATCATTCAGTATTTGGATTCAATGCCAGTCCGTCTGCAACGTGCATTCGACCTTGAATTCGTCCACCAGTATGGGACGGTATTCAAGGTGTTCGACGACCAGGATTCGGGGAACATCTGTTTCGGAGTCACAGATGCCAACGGCAAGAGATATTTCGTCAAGTTTGCCGGATTACCGACAGTCCAATACACCGGCCACGCGTCGGATGCGATTAGCAGCTTGCGGCGGGTAGTCCCCATTTATGAAGACCTGGCCCATCCAAGTTTGATCCACCTCGTCCGGTGGGACGAAACCGGTGGCGGTTTCGCTGTCGTTTTTGATTGGGTGGACGCGATCTGTGCGCATCCGATGTACGAGGAAGAGCACCGGCGTTTCCGGGCATTGCCCATGGCCGTCCACCAGCAAGTATTCCATGACGTCCTTGAGTTTCACATTCACGCAGCAGCCAAGGGATACGTGGCAATCGACTTCTACGACGGCAGCATCATGTGGGATGAGCAGCACCAGCGCACCGTCATTTGCGACATTGACTTCTACGAGAAAGCCCCTTGTGTTGGACGTCATGACATGTGGGGTTCGCCACGTTTCGCATCACCCGAGGAACGTGTGGATGGCGCGGTCGTCGACGAGGTGACCAACGTCTATACGATGGGTGCAACAGCATTTAGCCTCTTCGCCGACAGCGACCGTTCGCGCGACGCTTGGCCACTCGGCGATCAGCTTTTTGACGTCGTCAAGCGGGCAACCAGCGATGACCGCTCGCAACGTCAGCAATCAATTCAGCAATTGCTCAACGAGTGGGACTTGTGCAACAAGCAATTTGACCTGCAAGACCCACTACTAATTTGAGTGGGTGATTTTTCAATGCGAATATCGCGTATGTCTGAAAAGTCTCCCACTCAGTGGTGGTTGGCGGATATTCATCTGCTTGATAACCGATAACGCACGAGCTTCACTCAGTGAGGTCGTATTTTCTTGGTCGCAATTTTTAGTGCCGAGATTCCTTGGTCAAAGACAGCCTGGAACCGAGAAATCTCTTCTCTGCCCACACCGTTTTGTCTGGCTCTGGACGCCCACCCGCTAACCGCGTCACAAATATCGCCAGCTATGGCGACCGACTGACTCATCGTCAAGCCAAATGTGTCGGCAGTCTGCAGCCAAGCATCAATGCCTGATTGGCGGTGCTGCTCCCCACCAATCGTCGTGGCATGCGACATATTGATATCGGGGTTCGGATTGATATCGAACACCGGTGAGATGCTCCAACCATTACCATTTCTTAGTAGACCATGATTTCTTAGGTGATCATCGGTGTTATTGATTGTCAAACCCAATCCGATGCGTCTCCAAAGCTCCTGCAAATCGCGTTGCGGGTCCGCGCTGATTGTTGCCAATCGTTCAGCAATATCGAGGTAGTCGCGCTGCTCACCGTCATTTGCTTCGCATAATGTCATCGCGCTGATGTAGCCAATTCGCTTGTCACCATCCCGGTCGAAACGTTCCGTCAGGAGCACTGGAGAGCCTTTGACGTCAATTAGCCGCAGCCGGGGAACTTCACAGCCAGCATCAGCAGCGATATCAAGGGCGGTCTTTTCCCAAGCAATCACACTCCAATCATCATGGGGGTGTGCAAATTTGGCCACAAACAAGCGGTCGCCATCGCGTACAGACGCCTTCGGACGAGCTCCTCCCAGAGAGGCACTGCCCATTGCGAGCAGTGATCTGACTGCCGCATCGGAATTGTCGCTGTCACTGGTTACCGAGTAGCTGGCGGTAAGCAACGCTGGTAGGTCAACAAGCTTTGGAACGTCATCACCCGGGTGTTCGAAATTCCCCTGAGGTGTTAACTTGAACCGCAAGGCACCTTGGCGGGATATGTCGCTGACGCCCAGTAGATAATGCACTTCCGTCAACGTGACTGGCGTACGTCCTGCCAGCCTCGCATCTGAGATGGCCCGGCGCTTGATCAGGTTCCGCCCCCAACGGTCAGGGGCAGCGTCCCGTAGCGCTCCCGGCAACGGAGTCGCAGACGGCCAAGAACCCACGCCAAGAGGTAATCCCGGGTCGATGGCGTAAGCGTCGACATCGTCCAGATACGCATTGCTGTAAGAGAAGGTGCTTGTCAGACGTCCCCGGCGCGTATCTGTGAACACCTGTCCCACATTGTGGTCAGCGTCATTCACGTACACATGCAGCTTCACTTGCGCACCCGCTTTGGCAACGACCAATCCGCACGCGCTCTGCCCAGATCCGTTTCGTAGGGGTCGGTTGCGTCTACCACGCGATCAAGTTGCCCCAAGGCGTTGACGACGGATAGGAAGGCCGACAGGTTGACGCCGCCGTCGCCGTGTTCTATGCGGGCCAATGTGCCACGGGCGATGCCAGCCCGATCCGCGACCTGGGCGGCTGTCAGGTTGAGCAGCTTGCGCCACGTCGTCACCTGTTGGCCGATGTCAGCTGCAGCGTCGATTACCCGAGAACTGGTGGGACGCGAGACCATAGCGACACCTCCTAACAACCACAAGCATAGTCGTCATCACCAATTATGACTACATTCATGGGCATTAAAGGTCAGCATGACCAACTCATATTAAGATGTGGCTCCAACCGACCCAGAGGTGCCCGCGCGCCTCTTCGAACGTCGACATAGGTGACAACCTTCCCCCGATGGTGGCGTCAGCCCAAACCGGCGACGCCCCGTCCCTCCGCCACAGAAAACAACCTCCAGATCAGTCTTGCTTGTTCTGATGCGCTTTGATCACTTCCTGCGCGGCCATGGCTGGCATGATCTCGTAACCGTGGAACGTCCGGGTGAACGTTCCCGTGCCCTGGGCCAAACCGCGCAGGTCGATCGCATAGCGCGACAGTTCCGACTGCGGCACGAGGGCCCGGACGATGGACGTGCCCACGTCACCGGCGTCGGTGCCAAGCACCTGACCACGGCGGTTGGACATGTCCGTCATCACGGCGCCAAGATACGTGTCGGCGACCGTGACGGCAACCTCGTCCAACGGTTCGAGCAACGCGATCTTGTCAGCCTTCGCCGCCTCCTTCAGCGCCAGCGAGCCGGCCGACTGGAACGCCATGTCCGAGCTATCGACGGAGTGCGACTTGCCGTCGTCCAAAATCACGCGGATGTCCACCATCGGGTAACCCGAGACGGTGCCCTTCTCGAGCTGCGCCCGCACGCCCTTTTCAACCGACGGGATGAACTGGCGGGGCACGGCACCGCCGACCACCTGGTCGACGAACTCGAAACCAGCGCCGCGCTCCAGCGGCTCCACGCGGATGTGACAGACGCCGTACTGTCCGTGCCCTCCGGATTGCTTGACGTGACGGCCCTGAGCCTCGCTCGGCGCGATGAACGTCTCACGCAGCGCCACCTTGATCGGTGCCGCCTCGACGTTGACCCCATAGCGATCCTTCAGCCGTCCCATCAACAGGTCGTTGTGGGCCTGGCCCATCGTCCAGATCAAAAGCTGATCGGTGCCGTCGGCGCGCTGCACGAGCACGGTCGAATCCTCGATCGTCAGGCGTCCCAAAGCAGTAGCCAGCTTGTCCTCATCGTTGCGGCTGACGGCCTTGACGGCGATCGGCAGCAGCGGCGTCGGCGTCGCCCATGGCTCGATGACCAGCGGCTTTTCCGGGGCGCTGATCGTGTCGGCGGTCTCAGCCTTGCTCAGCTTGGCGATGTAGACGATCTCGCCTGCCACCGCCTTGGCTTTCGGCGTCAGCTCAACTCCGCTGGGCGACGACAGCCCGCCCGACTTCTCGGTCTCGACGTGGTCCGGCTTCGATTCCGGCACCGGCAGCGAGAACAGCGCCCGCTGGCCGGCGATGTGCACCGTGGCGTCCGACTTCAGCGTGCCGCTGAACAGGCGCACCATGGACAGACGTCCGGCAAAGGGGTCTGACGTCGTGCGGATGACCTCGCCCAGCAGCGGGCCATCGGCGCTGACGTCCCCAATCTCCACGGGGTCGCCCTTGAGGTCGACGGTGTAGGGCACCTGGCGCTGCAGCGGCGTCGGGAATCCGCGCGAGATAACGCCGATCAGTTCTTCCGTCCCCACCCCGGAGGTGAGCACTGGGATGACGGGGAAGAAGCTGCCGTGCCCCATCGCCTTGATGATGTCGTGGACGATCTCGTCGGCCCCCAGGTCGTCGCCCTCGAAGTAGCGCTCGAGCAGGTCGTCGTCCTCGCTCTCGGTGATGATCGACTCGACGTAATCGGAGCGGAACTCGTCGATTATCTGCTGCTCGTCGTCCGTGGCAGGGCGGGCCACCCGCGTGCCCGACGAGTAGTCGTGGGCGCGGTTGGTCAGCAGCGACAGGTTGTTGACGATCTCACCCTTGGCGTTCTTCACCGGGATGTACGCCGGGTGGACGCCGTCCCCGAAAGCTGCCCGCGCCGCAGCCACGGCGCCCTCGAAATCGGCGTGCTCGGCATCAAGCTTGGTGACGACGACGGCCCTGGGCAGGTTGGTGCGCCGACACTCGTTCCACAGCACCTGCGTGGTGGGGTCGATGCCATCGGCCGCCGAAACGACGAACACGGCCGCATCGGCGGCGCGCAGCCCGGCGCGCAACTCGCCGATGAAATCGGGGTGCCCCGGCGCGTCCAATAAGTTGATGACGCAATCGTTGCCGGGGATGGTCGCCAATGTCAGCGCGGCCATGCGCTCCGGGTCGTCCTTCTCGCCGCGGTAACCGGCGATCCGGTTCTTCAGCAGATTTTCGAATAACACCGTCTTGCCCGAGCCGGACGAGCCGACTAGGACGACGTTACGGATGTCTTGTGGGCCGGTCACCTCTAGCGCGGTGGCGCTCGTCTTTGAACTCATAGATGAACACTTTGCCGCAGACGGGGCCGTGACGCAAGACGCGGGGCCGGGTTTGGGGCGGTTGACGTCCAAAAATACGGTCCAGAGCCCGCCAGGTTGACCGTTCTGACTGGTGACGGTAAAGTTGAGCGTTGTTGTGCGTTCCTGCACACTTCGCCACGCCCCCGGGCGTGTTGCCGATGCTGACAGGGACCGCATCTCCCAATGATCGTCATACTAGTGGAAGATGGTTGCCAGGTGTCTACCTACAGCCCCAAGCCCGGCGAGATCGAGCGGCGCTGGCTCGTGATCGACGCGACCGATGTCGTGCTCGGCCGCCTCGCCACCACCGTGGCAGGCCTGCTGCGCGGCAAGCACAAGCCGACATTCGCCTCCCATGTTGACACCGGTGACTTCGTCATCGTCGTCAACGCCAGCAAGGTGGCCATCACCGGTGGCAAGCGCACCTCGTCGTTGCGCTACTCGCACTCCGGGCATCCGGGTGGCCTCAAGGTGACGGCCATCGGCGACCTGCTCGCCAAAGATCCGCGTAAGGCCGTCGAGAAAGCAGTCTGGGGCATGATGCCCAAGAACAGGCTGAGCCGCCAGCAGATCGGCAAGCTCAAGGTCTACGCCGGCCCCGAGCACCCGCACACGGCACAGAAACCGCAGCCCTACGAGATCACCCAGGTGGCACAGTGAGTGAAGAAACATTGAACGAGGACGTCGATTTCGCGGCTGAGCCGTTTGTCGACGAGAATGACCGCGAGATCGCCTACCGGGCTGACGGCAGCGACGAGGCGCCCAAGGCGCCGTCCAAGCGTCCGGCCATGGTGGGCCCCGGTGGCGGCACAGGCCGTCGCAAGGAAGCCATCGCCCGCGTGCGCCTCGTGCCTGGCACCGGTCAGTTCAAGATCAACGGTCGCAGCCTCGAATCGTACTTCCCCAACAAGCTGCACCAGCAGACCATCAACGAGCCCTTCGTGACGGCTGATGTCGTGGGTTCCTACGACGTCATCGCCCGCATCACGGGTGGCGGCGTGACGGGCCAGGCCGGCGCTCTGCGCCTCGGCATCGCCCGGGCTCTGAACGAGATCGACACCGAAGCGTCGCGTCCCCCACTGAAGAAGGCCGGCTTGCTGACGCGCGACGCCCGCGCCAAGGAGCGCAAGAAGGCCGGGCTCAAGAAGGCCCGCAAGGCGCCTCAGTACTCAAAGCGCTGATTCATCAGGTCCACGCCCGTCGGTCATCCGGCGGGCGTCTTCCTTTGCGCGCGACACCCATCAATCGGCGATATACTACTCATAACGCCATTGAGGGCGTTCCTCGTTGAAAGGGGATTGTTCGTATGTCCAGTGATTTGTTCAGCGGGCTCGGTGGTCTGGGCAGCTTGTTGGGTGGCATCGCCAAGAGTGTGGTGCCCAAGGACACTCCGGAAGGCAAACTGCTGTCGGCGCAGTCCGATGTGGCCGATCTGCAACAGCAGGAGTCGGCGCTGTTGCTTGAGATCGGACGGACGGCCTACGACCAGAATCCGTCCGCTTGGCCCCAGGACGCCAAACTGAAGCTGATCCGTCAGAACCTGGCGGCGGCTCAGGGCAGTCTGGGTGAGGCCCAGCAGGCCCAGCAGGACGCCGACGCGGCCAAGGCAGCCGAGGATGCCAAGGGTCGTTGCCCCAGCTGCGGCGCCAAGAATCCAGACGGCGTGAAGTTCTGCCAGGAGTGCGGGGCGCCCATGGGAGGGGCGGGCAAGACCTTCTGCACCAGTTGCGGCGCCGAGTTGGCGCCGGGAACGCGCTTCTGCGGCGCCTGTGGCGCCCAGCAGAACTGAGGTCCAGCCATGGCCACCTACAAGCAGTCGTGTATCCACTGCGGCGCCATGATCGAACGCGACGATCACGTGTGCCCGCACTGCGGCAGCCGCAGCCCGTTCGGTTACCAGTGTCCGGCATGCTTGAAGACGATACAACGCGGCGATGCCGTCTGTTCCGGCTGTGGACGGGTTTTGACGACGGGATGCCCCAACTGCCGCCAGGTGGTTTTCGTGGGGGACGACCGTTGTGGGGCCTGTGGCGCGTCCTTGCTGATTCTGTGCCCGAACAAGAAGTGCCGTCAGCCCCAATTCTTTGAGAACGTCAAGTGCACGGTGTGCGGCAAGCCAATCAAGAAGTGA
>Ga0123357_10000166_pt1 | contig 60077 bp, 60 predicted proteins | sample TergutEmb28metaG_FD_89873 | JGI IMG/M metagenome (GOLD analysis project Ga0123357, IMG submission 89873) | Embiratermes neotenicus P4 segment gut microbial communities from Petit-Saut dam, French Guiana - Emb289 P4 | ecosystem: Host-associated > Arthropoda: Insects > Digestive system > Gut ...
CAACCGCTGGGCCAACCCATGGTAGATGCGCCAGTTCCGCTGGTTCAGCGCATCGGACAGTGTCGAGCGGGCAGGCGGCGCTTTGATCCCCATGTGAAACAGCTTGTTCCGATTCGCCGCCAGACACGCCTCAATGTCGCGCAAGGACTCGCGCCAAGTCAGTTGCGCAAAGACCATGACGCGAAACAAATCCGCGCAGCTCAGTGTGCGAACTCCCGCATCACCTTGGTGCCGCTCGACAATGCGCCCGAAGGTCTTCCACGGGACGTACTCCATCACCTGTGCGAACAGCGTCTTGCCCACGTTCATGCGTCACCCCGGGTCGGTAAAACCCAAAAGCATCGCAAATCAGACAAGCAAAATTCAAATCGTGGACACCCCGAAAACCCTTTAAACCCGCGTCAATAGCGGATCTTCGGACAGGGGGCAGCAAATAAACCGGACACTACTGACATTGCATGTAATCTCATTGAGGTTTGATGCAAATTTTAGCCGATTATCCCGAACTGACCAAGTTAATCGACAACGAACCGACCAAGATAATTTCACTCAACCTTCTTCCATGCCCGTAGCGCACGCCATCCAGGCAGGCATCACTTTTCAGGCCGCTTCGATGCAGAGCCAACTAAACAGTCTAGCTTATCGCTTACCCAGCCGAAACCAAGATGCTCCTGCTCCAACCTCAATCCTTCCCGGATACGGTTATCCCGAAGATCGTTATACAAATTCAGCTCTTCCCGCGTGAGATGGTGCAAGTCGTTACGTTTCGACTTGTCCTCAACACCCCATAACTCGGTGTGGGCATGCAGGGTAGCACTGTCCATCAAGAACGATACGATATGGGGAAAATACTCTCGCAGTTGATCCAAGATAGCAAAGCCATGCGTATCGATATCTCCCCAATAGTAGGCTTCGCACCGATCAAGCCAACGAGCCTTGCTCAGAGCATCCCAGCCATATCCAGAACCGAAAATGACTATTGCGCCGGGAGTAGACGGGAAGGCTAGAAAGTTGGTTTCGTTTTCTGTGATGAAGACTTGTTGAACATCTAATTTCAGCCGACTAAAACTATCAGCATCCAATGTGATGTCTGGGCAATAGAGACCCGCCATTGTTTGAACGTTTGAATCCAGCACCCGAAAACGAATTCGTACTGGTTTTTCCAGAAAACCATAGCGGGCAGAAAGCCGACCAACGCCCGTTTTCGTAAAGTCAACGCTATCTACTGGCAAACTTAAATCAAACAACTCCGACAATACTGAGCGATGCGATTCAATAAATTTACTGTGTACGCCAGGCACGTCAACCTGGCGCAAGTAGATGCCGGGGCAAGGATGTACTTTTAACCATTCCACCACTGAAAGCAGTTTTGGCCATTCATTTGCCAAATTAAGAGCCTGGAATGGTCGCTTGATGAACCAGGGCAAGAGCGCAGGATGCTCCTGCCGAACCATTTCTATCAAAGATGAAAACCGCTCCCAGTCTCGCAGTTTTCCAAGCCAGCGGATAGCGTCATCCCGTGAATCAATCCAGGCACTCGCAGGCAAACGTTGAAGCCCCTGTACCCGGTGGCGTACTTCCTTCCACTCGATGCGAAAGGGAAAACCTTCGATTAATTCCGATACCCATGAACGCACACTCTCAAAGCGTTCCGTTATGTCAGTCGAACCAGGGCCTTTAATGACCAACTGCAAGGGAAAACATGATTCGCCGTTAGCCGCATCTCGCAGCAGTTCTGCACGTTCCCAGAGCCGTTCCAGTTGTTTCTTCAGATCCTTGGCTGTCGTCCACATCAGTCGCTCATCCCTTCCACAAGTGGGGGAGTCATTGCGGCTTTTTGAACCCGGTATTCCTCTATGGAAAGGTTGCGCAGTTTGGAACCTTTACCCCCTTCGTTATGTACGAAGCCCACGCTGGATACAAAGGGTTCGATAATGTGAATTTTTTGCAGCGGCGTAATGATCAACAGTTGCAGATTGAGTTGCCTGAACAGCTTCAAGCCATATTGCGCTGATTCGTCCGAACCGCGCCCGAATGCCTCATCAATGACCACGAACCGGAAGGAACGCGAGCGCACGGCTCCCCACTCCAACCCAAACTGGTAGGCCAGGCTGGCAGCCAATATTGTGTAGGCCAGTTTTTCCTTCTGCCCGCCTGACTTGCCGTCGGAATCCGAGCAATGATCGTACTCGGTGCCGTCTTCACGCCAACGCTCGCTGGCCGCGAATAAAAACCAGTTGCGTACATCCGTGACTTTGGCTGTCCAGCGCCGGTCTTGCTCTGTCAGCCCCTCCCGCCCACGAAATCGGTCAATGACCGCTTTGACTTGCAAGAATTTGGACTCGGAATACTGTTCGTCGTCAGACCCTGTCACTGCCCCCTCGGTACAGGCTCGCAAATCCTGTTGAAAATCGCGTATTTCTGTGTCAGGGCTTGTTTGAAATTCCAGAACGATGTAGCGCCCTGGGTTGTAATCAATTTCGCCCAGCGACTTGTTGATGTGAGCGATACGATCCTTGATGGTTTCGCGCTCCCGATTCAATTGGGCGTTGAAATTGGCAATCTCGTTGATGGTGTTGACGTTCAGCAGTTCCTTGAAGCGCGCAACGAAACGCGGCAAGTCATCCCGGTTCAGTTGGGTAAGCAGAGTTTCGTATTCAAAGGCCGCTTCCAGGCTCGCATCCATCTCAGCCGTTTCGAGTTTGAAGGCATCCTTGAATGACGACATTGCCTTGATGATTTTTTCGACCAGGCGTTTGAGCTTCTGGTCTTCTGCATCAATCCTGGCCTGTAGCCAGGCACGCACGTCCTGTTCGCGATTGTCGCAAGACTCCACGGTTAACTGATGTTCACCCAGTGCTTCTGTGCGCAAGGCGTGCAAATCGGTATCCAGTGCAGCATCAATGGCGGTTTCCTGGATCAGCGTCTGCTGGCGCAAATCACGCGCATTCGTTTGACGCTGCTCTACCTGGGCACGTTCAGCGTGTGCTTTTTGTAAGCTACTGTCGGCCTCTTTGAAAGCCTGCTGTAGTTCCCGCAAGCGTTCATTCAAATGTTTGAGGATATCGGAAGCCTGCGCCAGTTTCTGGTGCTCGTCTTTCAATGCCTCAATGTCTGTCGCCACGCTATGCCAATCGAGTTCTTCAAAGAAAGCGAACTCCTCCAACCGAGTGAGCGCATCACGCTGCACCTCCAGGCCTTTGCGCTCGGCTTCGATTTTGCCGATTTCGCAGCCCAATTCACCTAGGTGGGTTTCGAGCAGGCGGCGTTGGGTTTCCAGTGCAGCAATTTTTGCACTGTTGTTCCAGCCAAGCACATAGCGGCTGCGGTCATCGATGCGATATCGGTCGTCCTTCTCATGTCGGCCATTCGGATCCTTGATCTGGCCTGCGTGGGTGATGGCGCGTGTCTCCCGGCGGAACTGTTCCTGGGTGGCACAGCATGCCACATCAAACCTGTGCGCAAGTTCGCGCTCCAGCCAATCGTAATGGGGCGAATCAGGCTTGACGATCAGCTTGCGCACCAGTGAATCACCGTGCAGTTCCGGCAGACTTGCGGACTTGCGGGCGCGAACATGAAAGTAGACCAGACGCCCTTTGAGATGATTGGCATCCACCCAGCCGGCTACTGCCTTGTAATGCACATCCGGTACCAGCAGGCCCAGCCCGAAACCGCGTAGCAGACGTTCAGCCGCGCCTTCCCAGTCACGCTCGTCTTCACGCACCTGGATCAATTCGCCCGCAAAAGGCATGTCCTCCACATCTAGCGCAAGCGCGGCACACATTTCGGCACGGATTTGAATCTGTTTGTCATCAATATTGCTCCGTCGCCGTTTGAGGCTGCCAATTTCCGCCGTCAACTGGTCGTGCTCCCGCCTCCCCTGGCGCAAGGTCACGCCATGCTCGGTGACAACGTTCTGCAGATCTGCATAACGGTCACGTACATTTTCATGCCGAACTTTGAACTGCGCCCGCTGCGCGGCAAAAGAGGTTTCGTCGGTGGCCGCAGCTTCCTCCAGCTTGGCTGCCAACTCTTCGTAACGCTTGGCTTTTGCCATGCGATCATTTTGAATTTGTTCTTTCTTTCGGATGTCAGACGCAATCCGCTCCAGCCGGTCGCCGCCATTATCGCTGATTGCCTGCTTCAAACTGTCAATCTGGCTGCCCTGTTCTTCGCGCACAACGTTCAGTCGGCTTACCTGCGTATTGGCCTTGTCCCATTCGCCGCTCAGCAGGCTCAAGCGTTTATCCAGCAACGCCAGTTTTAATTGACCGAAATAACCCCGCAGGCTGTCGCGGCAATGGCGCAAGCGGTTTACTTCTGTCAGCAGTTCGCCGTGGCGTTTGCAGTCGGCTACCAGCGGGTTGAGTGCCTCAACCTGCCGTTGAGCCTTGAGCACGGCCTCATGGGCACGATTGAGATCATCGAAATGTCCGATCAACGCCTGAATGCGTGGAGCAACCTCGAAGGGTTCCAGCATGTGATTACGCACAAAATCAGTCAAATTGCCAACAGACTTCATTGATACCGTCTGGTGGAACAATTCCATCGCCTGATCGTTCTCGATGCCGAAACGACGCCTGAACCACGCAGCATAGGGCGGGAAGCTGTCGTGCAGATCGGCGTTCAACCTGCGCAATTTCTTGCGCAGGTCCGCAATGTCCGTGCCAAAGTTGGCAAAATCCGCCGCAATCGACAAGTCGCGTTCTATCCCCAGAAAGAACCGGGCTGGCTGCCCTTGGGCATCCTTCATCCAGAACACCTGTGCAAGAGTCACGGTCTGGTCATAGCCCGCGTTATAGAAGACGCCCAGAATGACGGAATAGTTGTTGTGGTTACGCAGTGGAACCGGTTTGGCCGCACCTGTAACCTCGCTACGCTCGGACTTGTAGTGCCCCAACACGTAAGAACGCAAGGAACGTTCCTTGCTGCCCGCACCAGCAGCCTTGTTATAGATGATGCGGTTAGCCGGAACCAACAGCGTGGTAATGGCATCCACCAGTGTGGACTTGCCCGAACCAATATCTCCGGTGAGAAGCCCGTTCCTGCCATCGAGTTGCAGCGTCCAGACGCGACCGTCAAAGGTACCCCAATTAAACACCTCCAGTCGGGTGAGCCGAAACCCCGACAAAGCATCGTCCGACGCAAAATCCAGATCCAGGGACTGCATCTCACCCATCATGCGCCTCCCTGGCCGATGCTACGTTCGAGAAGGCGGATTGGTAGCCCGCCAGCCTGGCATCGAATTCGGCCAACCATTGCGCGTCGACAAATGCTTTCAGGATACGTCGTACCTCAAAACTGGCCGCTCCTGCCGTACTGCCGCCAGCAGGCTTGAGTCTATGCAGGAAACCCAAATCCACCACCTTGTTGATGGTGGTCTCGATCTGGTCGATCAATCTGGCCTCGTTCGTGCCATCCGGCAGGAACACCCGCACCAGTTCCACAATCTCGTCACGGGAGAGAACCAGGCGCGTATCGCCGCCTCCGGCATCGAACTCAGCCAGTTTTTTGCGCAATAAGGCCAACAACAGGCTTACCGGAAACGACAAAGGCCGCCGTACAATCAACCGAGGCAGGCGCGGAACCGAATCATCATCCGTCAGTTCCGGGCGACTTTTCAGGAAGGCATACCCCTCTGCCTCATCCAGAATCAGTTCCAGATTGAGCACCGCCACATAATCGCGCACACGGGCTTGCAGGTTCAACAGGTTTTCCCACAGGCTTTCGTCCTGTTCGCGATACTGCACCCCCTTGAGCAGCCCGATGAGCAACGTCGAAAGATCGGGCGAGCGTGCCGGTGCAACCGTTGTGTCAGCGAAATCTTGTTCCATCCCTCGTGAATTCCCTTTTTCTTATCCGTCAGGTCAGCGCACGAAAATCACCCGTAACAGACGCGCAGTGCGGCTCACCGTTTCGCCATTGACCGCAACTGACTGCCATTGAATGAGTTCCGGCGTGCCCTCATCCACCGCCGTGCGAAACGCATCGCTGCCCAGCTCCAGATAAGCGATCAACTCGGCCAACCCTTGCTGCAAAGGTTGGGCGGCTACCAGTTCGCGTAGTGTAATTTGTGCCTTGTCCTGCAAGGCATGGCGGATGTGCCGGGTAAGCCTTGTCTTGTCCACCACGACCTGCTCGAACAAAGCCGATGGATCGATATCTCCGTCGCCCGCCTGCAGGATGAGATTGACAATGGTCGGCTTCACCGCTGGCGTAAACAAGGGGCGCTCCGCGACCAATTCAATACTGGCCTGCATGTCTGCCATTTCCATCACTGTCCCTGTTGGTGGAGCTTTGCGCAGAGCCAATGCCTTGCTTTCGATGTTATGCAGGATGTCCATGATGCGGCGGTTTTCCAACCAGGCCTTGTCATCAAGAAAACGCCGAAGCTGTTGCGACAAAACCGCCACGGTACGCTGGGTGTGATCCCCTGCTTCCAGCCAATCGTAATGCACCCGGCGAGTGCGGGCATCGGGCTGCAAAGCAGTCACAGCCGGAAGCGCAAGCACCCGCTCCAGCAACGCGCCCAGTTCCTCCTGACGGCGACTGGAAAGCAGAAAATCCCAGAACGCACGAAAACTTTTGCCCTGATCCGAATCGGCAATGGTGTCGCGCTCGCCCATGATTTCTTCCAGTAATGCGCCCTTGCTGCCTCCCCACAAGGCAATGCGTTCGCGCACCCGCCGATCCAGTTGGCGAAAATTGTGTTCCACCTCGCGGAAATCGGAGAGCAGTTCACGCGCCCCTTGCATGAACTGCTGAAAACGATCCTTGATCGCTGCGTCATCCAGCAGAGATACATCCCCCGTCTGTATCCGTGCCATTTCGGCATCAATTTCGTCACGCTTTTTCTGCAACTCGGCAATGCGTCTGGCCGGGTCGGCTTCACTGCCCTCGCTGATCTGTTTGAGCAGGCCAAAGAGCGTCAACAACCGGGATTCGGTGCCAACAAACTGCCGTTCGGATAATTGCGCCAGCCAGACGATAGCTTTTTCGGTGGCGGGGGTGAGATCAAATTGCACTTCATCGGTGCTCGGTTTGTAGAATTTGCGCAACCAGCCTTTGTCCGGTGCCGCCCAGTCATTCAAGTAATCAAGCGCTGTTTTAGGGAAGGCCGACTCACCCAGATGCAAGCGTAGGACGTACAAATCATCCTCCAGCGCCTCGGCCAGATCCGCTACCGATATCACTCGCACATTGGGTGCCACAAAAACACGATGCAGAAAACTTGCAATCAGTGGTGCATGGTCTGAACGCAACAAACGCCAAGCGGGATGTTGAGTGCGCAAGGCATTGAGGGTGGTGAAGTCAAGGGTCACAGGAGGATCGATTTGTAAAATGTCGGGATCAGGCGATTAGGTCACCGCATAATAATTAGTAGAGATCAGTGCGATGATGGTCCATGGTTCAATGAAACTGTACGTAGCGCTGATATTCGTACATACTCATTCCATCGGTTCCCCACTTGGTTCCCCACCCCAAATTTCCACCTTAGACAGAGACTTAATGAGATTATATGATACAAGGATGGACTGACGAAAGTTTGAACCCCTTGTGTTTGTAGGTGTTTCAAGACAGTATGAGACTGTCTGAAATTCTAAAAAATGTGTCGCCCTCTCCGCCAGAATCAATCCGAGCCAATCTTGAGCCGTCCTGCGCAGTCCCTTGAACTAGCGTAATATCAAGGCTTCTCGTCTATAATCGTTTCAAACAATCCACGCTCGTCCCGCTACAGCTACGCGCTGTTTATGGTACCGGGCGGGGTATTTGGATAGGCGATACCATGACTTGACGACCAAGGCGGTTGAAGCCGCGAGAACGCGGATACAAGCTGACTGATGGGCAGGGGGTGTATCTGTACGTGACACCTGCTGGCGGGAAAAGTTGGCGAGCTAATTTCATGCGTAGCGGAAAGCAACAAACCCGGACTTACGGGCGCTACCCAACGATGAGTCTGGCGGAGGCGCGCAAGGCTCATGTTGAGGCGCGAGACGAGCCGGTGGCTCGGCGGGCGACACTGACTTTCGCGAACGTTATGCGCCAGTGGCTCAATATCAAACTGCCAGGTCTGTCGAACCCCAAGCACCAGACTCAGGTCGTCGGTACGCTGGAACGCTTCGTGTTGCCAATCATCGGCGCAATGCCGATTAACGCGGGACCACGCACCAAGTTGGTTGAAGTTGTGCAGGCGGTACAGGCTGGTGGACAAATCGAAACCGCGCACCGTGTGGCTGGTCGCATCACGATGGTTTTTAATTACGCGCAGGATACTGGACTGATCGAGCATCACGCTGCAGCGGGGCTGACGCGCGTGCTGCAATCGCGCAAAGTACGTCAACCAATGGTGAGCATTCCGCCAGGTGAAACCGGGGCGCTGATGCGGGCCATCGAAGATTACGACGAACCTATCACTCGGCTTCGCAATGTCCCTCATGTTCTTGCGAGGAGCGAAGCGAGGGAGAAAATGTATAGATATGATGATTCGCAACCATTGTTTCTGGAACATGCTCACGATTTCAGCCGCCGTACCCTTGCACCGAGCGCGGAGAGCTTCTCATCCAGATGCTCATAACCACGGTCGAGGTGATAGATGCGCTCGATCATGGTTTCACCTTCGGCTACCAGCCCGGCAATCACTAGACTAGCGGAAGCGCGCAGGTCGGTTGCCATGACTGTTGCCCCCTGAAGGCGCTCGACCCCCCGCACCATCGCCGTGTTGCCGTCGATGTGAATGTCCGCACCGAGCCGTTGCAGTTCGACAGCGTGCATAAAACGGTTCTCGAAAATAGTCTCGCGGATTGTGGCCGCACCGTCCGCCACGCAGTCAAGCGCCATGAATTGTGCTTGCATGTCAGTCGGAAAAGCTGGATGGGGAGCTGTGCGCAGGCTCACCGCCGCAAGTTTCCCGGGCGCGGAGAGGTGAATACTGTTTGGTTCGCACCGAACCGAACAGCCCGCCTCGATTAGTTTGCCGATAACTGCATCAAGGCTGGAAGCCTGCGTGCTGGTAAGTCGCACCGACCCACCCGTCACTGCCACCGCACACAGGTAGGTTCCAGTTTCAATGCGGTCGGGCATGATGCGATGCCGTGCGCCATGTAGGCGGGAAACCCCTTTGATACGGATCACGTCAGAACCTGCACCGGAGATTTTCGCACCCATCGCGATAAGGCAGTTGGCGAGGTCGACGACTTCCGGCTCGCACGCAGCGTTCTCGATGACCGTTTCGCCATCGGCGAGGCAAGCTGCCATCATGAGGTTTTCGGTTCCAGTAACTGTCACCATGTCAGTGACGAGCCGTGCCCCTTTGAGGCGGGAGGCGCTGGCACGGATGTAGCCATGTTCGACATCGACTTTCGCGCCCATCGCCTGAAGCCCCTTGATGTGCTGGTCGACTGGGCGCGCACCAATGGCACAGCCACCGGGTAAGCTCACGCTCGCTTGGCCGCAGCGTGCGGCAAGCGGCCCGAGGACGAGGACGGAGGCGCGCATGGTTTTGACCATTTCGTAAGGCGCAACAGGCTCGGTCAGCCCGCTGGCGTCAAGCGTCACGGTATCGCCTTCACGCTCGACCTTGACACCCATCTGCTCAAGCAGCGCCAAGAGCGTGGTAACATCTTTTAATTGCGGCACGTTGGTGAACACCACCGGCCCAGCGCACAGCAGTGCCGCGCACAAAATGGGCAGGGCGGCATTCTTAGCCCCGGAAATAGCGATTTCGCCCGTGAGGCGCGAACCACCTTCAATCAATAATTTATCCATTTTGGCTTACTATCCTTTCAGGATTATTTTCTGTTCAACCGCGTAATTTATAGCCCCTTGAGAGCAACATCAGCGTAACCGCTGCCAACACCACGAAACAAAACCCCACTACGGCCAAACTCAACCAAGGTGAGGTGTCGGATTGACCGAAAAAACCATAACGGAAACCATCTATCATAAAGAAAAACGGGTTTGCGTGGGAAATTTTCTGCCATAAGGCTGGCAGGGAATGAATTGAATAGAATACGCCCGAGAGCATGGTGAGCGGCATGATAAGGAAATTCTGAAAGGCGGCAAGCTGATCGAACTTCTCCGCCCAAATCCCAGCAATAACGCCGAACGTGGCGAGTAGCGCACCACCAAGGATGCCAAAGGCAAACACCCAGGCCGGTTTCGCAAGCGGTAAATCGATGAAAAACGCTGACACCAACCATACTCCGATGGCAACGAACAGCCCACGGAGTACAGCGGCCAACACGTAAGCAGCATAAAAAACGCGACAGGAAAGCGGTGGCAGCAGCACGAAGATGATGTTGCCGGTGATCTTGCTTTGGATCAGCGAGGATGAACTGTTGGCGAAGGCGTTCTGTAACAGAGACATCATGATGAGCCCTGGCACGAGAAAGGCGGTATAGGGCACATCTCCATACACGGTCACGCGGCGTGCAAGCACATGGGAAAAAATCAACAGAAAAAGCAACGCATTGAGCACAGGTGCGGCCACCGTCTGGAAATTGACCTTCCAGAAGCGCTGAACCTCCTTATAGAACAAGGTACGAAATCCGATGAAGGTTGATGCGCGAAAAGAGTCGGGCAAGGTATCAGGGTCAAGCACGGCGCATTACCTCCATGAATACTTGTTCGAGATCAGGTTCACCCACGGAGACCCCTCGCACGCCTGCCCCGGCTTCACGCAGGCGGGCAAGCAGCGTTTCCAACATTTCTGCTCCCGAAGTGGGATCGAAGCCGAAAATCACCCAATCCCCGGAAACCTCGCCACCAAGTGACTCGGCCACATCGAGCCGCTCCACCTGTACCCGAAGGCTGCGGCTGGAAAAATGGGAAAGCAGGTTGGCGGTAGTATCGAGAGCCACGATGCGTCCTGCCTTCATCATAGCAATGCGCCCACACAAGGCTTCGGCTTCTTCAAGGTAGTGCGTGGTGAGCACGACGGTGTGGCCATCGGCGTTGAGTTGCTTCACGAACTGCCACAAACCCTGGCGCAGTTCGACATCCACCCCAGCGGTCGGCTCATCCAACACAATCACTGGCGGGCGATGCACCAGTGCCTGTGCCACCAACACCCGCCGTTTCATGCCCCCGGAGAGGGTACGCATGTTGGTATCGGCCCTGGAAAGCAGGTCGAGGCGAGAAAGAATCTCGTCGATCCAATCATCGTTGCCGTAGATGCCGTAATATCCGGACTGAAACCTCAGGATTTCGCGTACGGTAAAAAACGGATCGAACACCAATTCTTGCGGGACTACGCCGAGTTTGAGCCGGGCGCTGTAGAAGTCAGTGACAACATCGTGCCCCATGACTTCGAGCGTACCGCCATCCGCACGCACTAACCCGGCGAGCGCCGAAATCAAGGTGGTTTTGCCCGCGCCGTTCGGGCCGAGTAGGCCGAAGAACTCCCCCCTTGCGATTTCGAGGTCGACCCCGCCAAGAGCCTGAAGGTTGCCGTAACGTTTGGTCACGGCAGCGATACGGATTGCAGGTGTGGAAAACGGCATGTCAGGCCGCAAGCGGCAACAAGGTATCGATCCCGTAAAGCCGGGCAAGCGCCAACAGGGGCTCCGGTAATGCGCGCAGTTCAACCGCGCTCCCACGCGCCTTTGCACGCCGCAGCCAAGCCAGCAGGAGCGCAAGCGCAGAAGAATCCACGCGGGTAACGGAGCCTAAGTCAAACACCAGATCCCCGGCAGGTAAGGCACGCCCAAGGCAGGCCGTAACCGTCTCCAGGGTCAGAGCCCCTTCCAGCTTCACGACCGAAGGTTCCGCCATTATTTGCCGCCCTGCCCTGTTTCCAGCGATTTGTTCTTGGCTTCCAGCGAAGCAATCAGGCCATCGATGCCTTTTGCGTTGATTTCATTGGTAAAACTGCTGCGATAGTTAGTCACGAGACTCACCCCGGCCACGGTGACATCGAACACTTTCCAACCCTGGCCGTCTGATTCCAGCGCGTAGTCGATGGCGATGGGTTGCACACCATCCTGACGGACTTCGGTATTCACCCTGACCATCTTTTCACCGGGATTGGTTCGCAACGGTTTAACTTCGATTGTCTGGTCGCGATATTTGGTAAGTGCACTGGAATATGTGCGCACGAGCAGGGTACGGAAAGCCGCGATGAGGCGTTCCTGTTGTTCCGGGCTAGCAGAGCGCCAATTGGGACCCACGGCAAGGCTCGTCATGCGGCGGAAGTTGAAGTGCGGCAGCACTTTCTCATCGACCAGCGCAAGCACTTTGCCACTATCGCCCGCCTGGATCGATTTATCGCCACGCACGATAGCCAACACCTCGTTGGTCACATTACGTACCTGTTCGTCGGGAGATTGCACCCCATCAGCGGAAAAACCCGCAGCAGGGACGAAAAACACCACTAGCGTCAACAGGCAACGGGTAAACAGTTTTCTCGTCATTGTCATTGTTTTCCTCCAAATTCATGGGACGTGCCACTGGCATCCTCGCTAGAATCAAAATCTTCGTATTCAACAGGCACATTACCATCTAGCACCTTGAAACGGCGCTGCTGCAAATAGAAATCGCGCGCATAGCGATATTTGTCGAGCGTACCTTCATCAAGAGTACGTTCGAGCCCCAACAAACGCGCACGTTCATTAAGCAACTTCACCCCCGAAAGGCCATAACGACCCCATTCATCATGAACCACGGGGTTCCTATAAGGCAATGTCCAAGGCGTCTCGGCTGACGCATCCAGCGGGAGCGCGGCAGCATCGCGCAAAGTGCGCGGGCCAAAGAAAGGCAGCACCAGGAAAGGGCCTTCCTTGACACCCCACACGCCTAAGGTCTGCCCAAAATCCTCGTCATGCTTGGGAAGTTTTGCCTCGGAAGCAATGTCGAGCAAGCCACCTATTCCCAAGGTCGAATTAAATACGAAACGCATGAAGTCGTTAAGCGCATTGGCAGGCTTGCCTTGCAACAGGTTATTGAGGGCGATCCACGGATCCTGGAGGTTTCCGAAAAAATTACTCACATAGGTACGCAACGGCGAGGGCGCTACCGCCACATAAGCTTTTGCAGCTGGCTTGGTCACTGCGTTGTCCAGTTTCTCGTTGAACGAGAACATGGAGCGGTTATACGGCTCCAGCGGGTCATCCGGCGGCGCACCGGCGCAACCGGCAGCAAGCAGAACCGTGACGAAAACAAGGGGGGCGTTTTTCATCGTCGATGTAATTGCGGGTCAACCCGCCGTAAATGGTTTCAATGTGCCGAAGCCGGGGTTTCGGCTGCCTTGTTGAACATGAACTGACTGATAAGTCTTTCCAGCACGACCGCCGACTGGGTAATCTGCAAGGTATCGCCCTGCTTGAGAAGTCCTTCATCCCCCCCGGGGTCAAGCCCGATGTACTGCTCGCCAAGCACGCCCGAAGTCAGAACCGACGCACCGGTGTCGGTCGGGAATTTGAACCCATCATTGATATCGAGCCGCACGACGGCGCGGTAAGCCTTCTTATCGAGCTTGATCCTCCCAACCCGGCCCACCACTACGCCCGCACTCTTGACCGGGGCGCGTACCTTCAGGTTGCCGATATTGTCGAAGGACGCATTGACCGAATAAATCGCACCGCGCGCAGTCGAATAACTGCCTACCTTTACCGCCAGGAAGACCAAAGCGGCAAAACCAAGCGTCACAAATAAACCCACCCACAAATCAAGCGTTGCCCGATTCATCAAGGACCTCGGAACATAAAAGAAGTCAGCACAAAATCCAGCGCCAGGATCAGCAGCGCCGAATACACCACGGTGCGCGTAATTGCCCGCGACACCCCTTCAGCCGTCGGATGGCAGTCGTAGCCTTCGAATACCGCAACCCACGACACCGCCACGCCGAACACAAAAGATTTGATGACGCCATTGAGCACATCGTAACGGAAGTCGACCGAAGCCCGCATCTGCGACCAGAACGCACCATCATCAACCCCAATGGCCACCACGCCAATCATCCAGCCACCGAAGATACCCATCGCCGAGAACATCGCCGCCAAAAGCGGCATCGAAATCACCCCACCCCAAAAACGCGGCGCAACAACGCGCGCAAGCGGATTAACTGCCATCATGTCCATCGCCTGCAATTGTTCGGTGGTTTTCATAAGGCCGATCTCCGCCGTCACCGCTGAACCGGCCCGGCTAGCAAAAAGAAGCCCCGCCACGACCGGCCCAAGTTCGCGCAGAAGCGACAAGGCCACCATGATACCCAATGCGTCGGACGAGCCGAAACGCTGAAGAATGTCGTAGCCCTGCAAGCCGAGCACCATGCCCACGAAAAGCCCCGACACCAGGATGATGAGCAGCGAGAGCACACCGCTGAAATAAATCTCGCGGATCGTGAGCGGCAACCGCAGGAACGACTGACCGGAATAGCGCAGTACCGCCAAGAAAAACCGTGCAGCGAAGCCAAGCCGCCACACGCCGTCGATAGTCATCGCGCCAAGTTTGCGCAGGGTTGCGTCCAGAGCACTCATGCCGCAACTCCATCAAGCATGTTCGCCAACGGCGGGGCGGGATAATGGAACGGAACCGGACCATCGGTCTCGGCATGGACGAACTGGCGCACGAACGGGTCGTTTGATTTGCGAATCTCTTCCGGCGTGCCTTGCGCCACAATGACGCCATTGGACACGAAATAGACGTAATCGACCAGTTCGAGCGAAACCATCACGTCATGCGTCACCATGATAGAAGCCGCGCCGAGGGCGTCATTCAAACGCCGGATCAACTGGCCGGTGACACTAAGCGAAATTGGGTCAAGCCCCGCAAAAGGTTCGTCGTAAAGCATCAACATCGGGTCGAGCGCCACCGCCCGAGCCAACGCCACCCGCCGCGCCATCCCGCCGGAAAGTTCGGAAGGCATCAGCGATTGCGCGCCACGCAACCCAACTGCGTGGAGTTTCATCAACACGAGGTCACGAACCAACTCGGCGGGCAGCTTAGTGTGCTCGCGCAGCGGAAACGCCACATTGTCGAACACGTTCATGTCGGTAAAGAGCGCCCCGAACTGGAACAGCATACCCATACGCCGTCGCATCGCGTACATCGCACGGGTCGAAAGATGCCCTAAATCCTGGCCGTCCACTTCGACCTTTCCCGAACCAGCCCGCAACTGCCCGCCAATCAGGCGTAACAGCGTCGTCTTGCCACAGCCGCTCCCCCCCATAATTGCCACCACCTGACCGCGATGCACGGTCAAATCGACGCCACGTAGTATCTCGCGCTCGCCGTAAGCGAAACGCACGCCATCGAGGCGGACAAGGGAACTGTTAGACGCGATTGAATTCATGAGTCCTAAAACGTATTGGCGTTAAGGAAAATAATAGATTTTATCGCATGAATCCCAGAGAGTGTTGATAATACGGGTATAAACATGATGGTAACTAAGCATTTTTGGTGAGTTGGAGTTTGATTTGTTGCACCAAATAAACGTAGCACATCCCCTAAGCATGGCCGCTGCAACGTCCGAACCCGTCCGGTTGACCGGCTTGGCCCCGGTTTTCGACACTGGCATCCGCTGCCTGATCCTGGGCAGTTTCCCCTCCCCTGCGTCACTGGCGGCGCAACAGTATTACGGGCACAGGCAAAACCATTTCTGGAAACTGCTTGGCGCGGTTTTTGACGAACCGCTCCATGAGCTTCCCTACGCCGAACGCCTCCGGTGTGTCTTGGCGCACCGTGTTGGCATCTGGGACGTTTACCGTGCCTGTGTGCGGCCTGGGGCGCTGGACTCCGATATTCGTGCCGGGGAAGCCAATGATATTGCTGGTTTGATTGCGCAGGCTCCCGCGCTGGAGCGCGTTTGCTTTAATGGGCAGTGTGCGGGGAAATTCGCGCCACGGGTGATGCGGGCGGGGCTGGAGGTGCATGTGCTCCCTTCTTCCAGCCCGGCTTATACGCTGGGGTTTGCTGCAAAGTTGGAGCGGTGGCGGGTGGGGGTCGGGCTTACTGCTCCGTCTGGCCTTCCCGTCCCGTCACTGCGAGGAGCGTAGCGACGAAGCAATTCAGTAAAAGGGTAACTGGATTGCTTCGCTTTGCTCGCAATGACGGCATTGGCTGAATAACGGCAGGAAGAGGAGTTGAAATATAAAATGTAGAAGTTCAAGTTTATCGGGCGGGGGATCCATCGGCGTTTTTCAGAAATTCGCTTCCAAATACTTGGTCTATGAATACAACAATTTGACCTTCTTTGTTGATGAAACTCTGTTTCCCGTTTTTATTGACCTCTGCTAGGCCATTGGCGGCAAATTTATCTGCCCAATAAAATCTCGGCGAAATCACCCAGTTGCCATTAGCGTCGATGTAACCCCATGCTCTGTTTTCCCTGACCGCTGCCAAGCCATTGGCAGCAAAATTAACTGCTTCATCAAACCTTGGTGAAATCGCCCACTTGTCCTCGGCTTTGATGTAACCCCATTTTCCGTTTTCCCAGACCGCTGCTAGGCCATTAGCGGCAAAATCCCCTGCATTATCAAACCTCGGCTGAATCACCCACTCGCCCTTGGTGTCGATGTAACCAAACCTTCCGTTTCCCCCCATGACCCGTGCCAGACCATTGGCGGCAAAACTATATGCATTCATAAACCTTGTCGAAATCACCATCTCGCCCTTCACGTCGATGTAACCAAATTCATAGTTTTCCATGACCGGTGCCAAGCCATTGGCGGCAAAACTCCTTGCCAACTTAAACTTCGGCTGAATCACCATCACGCCATTGGTATCGATATAACCCCATTTCCCGTTTTCGTTGACCACTGCCAAGCCATTGGCGGCAAAATTCTCTGCCTGATAAAACCTCGGCAGAATCTCCCACTCGCCTTTGGCGTTGATGTAGCCCCATTTTCCGTTTAGGTTGACACTTGCAAATCCATTGGCAGCAAAATTATTTGCCTCATAAAACTGCGGCGGAATCATAAACTTGCCTTTGGCATTAATGTAACCGTATACCCCGTTTATTTTTATACGAATTAAATTCTTTGCCTCATTTACTTCGGCTTCCTGCGCTTGCGTGCTGGGTTTTTGTTGCGTTGCTGTTTTCTCCGGTTTGACGGCTATATCTGCTTGAGCAGATGCTTGGGCGATTGGCGTGGACGGTGGAGCAATCAACGGAGCAGGAGGTTTTGGTTGCACCACCGGCTCTTTGGGAAACCCTTGTGTAGTCCGCCATGGCGTACCGAATGCTTTGACAGGTTCAGTCGTAGTCCGCCGTGGCGCATCGAATGCTTTAACAGGTTCAGTCCGAACGATTGGGGGTTGTTCAGAGTTTCCTTTGGTGTCCTCTACATCCGAGTCCCACAAATAGCCCAGCGCCAGGACAACGGCAAATGCCGAGCCAATGGCAAACCCCCATCTAACATACCTTGCCTTAAACCATTTTTGATTTAAGCCTGTACCTTCGTTCCCCTCTCCCGCTTGCGGGAGAGGGTGCCCCGAAGGGGCGGGAGGGGAAAGTTTTGTATCAACTTGAACCGAAACCGCCCTAAGGTCGGGCTGCACATCCGCAGAGGTTTCCCGTTTCAGGTTGCGGGATGCTGGGTCACCTTGACTCAGTCTACCTAGTGGCGGTTTTGGCGTCGGATTGATTCCTCTCAGGCGGTTAAGCAAGTCCTTAAAACCGGCACACTGCTCGTATGGACGCTGGAGCCTGTAGCAGGAATAGCCGCTTACCCTTTTTGGAATATTTTTTTCTCGATCACCCTCATCCAATAAAATCGGAAGATACTTGTTGTTCTGGCCGTTTTCATCATAAATATCCTGATAGATGTAACCCGCTTCCCAGCAAACGCCAAGTCCTTTTTTTGGTTCTTTTGGATTAGATTTAGGATTTTCGATTCTTTCTTTGTAAGTAGGTGTACAGATCATCAGTACGAAACAGGACTCCCGAATTTGTGTTTCGCACCAGATCGGCCAAAGCTGGTTGAGATGATACTGATCCAGCTCCACGTCGATACCTTCTTCACTACGCAAAGTGTTCGCGAGTTCAAGGACACGCGCTTTGTGCTCATCATCATCGTGGCTATAGCTAACAAAGACTTTTATCGGCGTCATGGTGTTGTCCATTTTTCTACACGCAAGCCATCTGGAAGCAATACCATACAGCATAAACAATTCTGTCCTGCCAAAAAAGAGGCGCGCCCCAAAAACCGCTCGCCCCACCAAAACCTTGATGACGAAGCCATCCCATGCAGGAGCAAATCGACATTTCTCCAAGGACGCCTATTGTCTCATACGGCAAATTGCCGTATAACTGCATCAGGAGGATCACCCCATGTCCGCATCTGTCCCCACCGCCCGACTCGAAGCCCGGATCAGTATCGACCTGCACGCAATGCTCAAGCGCGCCGCTGAACTTCAGGGGCGCACCATGACCGATTTCGTTGTGGGCGCAGTCCAGGAGGCTGCACAACGCGCCATCGAGCAGGCGGGAGTTATCCGGCTCTCGCTGGCCGACCAGGAGTGCTTTGCACAGGCGCTGCTGTCACCTCCACAACCGTCACCGGCTTTGGAACGCGCCTTCGCCCGTCGCAGCAAGCTTTTGCGCACCTAAATGGGCAGCGCGCCGTTCCAGGTTGTGCCGCTCAATGTTGCGCATGACCGCACTGCGTTCAACAGCGGTTCGGAGCCATTGAACCGCTATCTGCGGGAACAGGCCACCCAGGACGCCCGCCGCCGCATGACAGCCTGTTTTGTCGCCTTAGCGGACGGGCAGCATATCGCGGGCTATTACACCCTGGCGTCAGCAAGCCTACTGCTGGCCGACCTTCCGGCCAGCATCGGCAAGAAACTACCGCGCTATCCGACCGTGCCAGCCATCCGCATGGGCCGTCTGGCTGTCGACCAGGCGTTCAAGGGGCAAGGTCTGGGCGGTGCGCTGCTGGCCGATGCGCTCGACCATGCCGCTCGTTTGGAAATCGCCGCCTATGCCCTGATGGTTGATGCCAAGGATGAGGCCGCAGCGGCCTTTTACCGGCACCATGGCTTCATCGCCCTGCCCGGCTCGCCGCTCACCCTGTTCCTGCCCTTGGCAACCGTCCAGCCTTTTTACGTTGGGTGACGGACAAACGGCCCAACGAAAAACAACCGTCTTGTTACCGTCAGCTACAATGCTCCGGCTCAGCGCAAGTTTTCACAAACGATTACATGTCTGTCCCCGATACCGTCCCATATTCCAGCCTGTTCGACGACCTACGCCAGCTTGGCCGCATCCTGGCACTGCGCCGTTCCAAACCGGGCAGTTTCAGCCTGGGTATCGGCAAGCTTCCCTGGCTCGTCCTGATTTATTGCCTGCTCTCGATCGCCCTTTCCATTGCCCTGAATGGCAAGGAGGGCGGTGCGGTGACGCTCGACGGCGCGATGTTCGTCCCGTTCGGAGCCGTGGCTGTTATCGCCGGTTTACTGAAATGGATCGACGGACAGCAAGACGGTGGGGCCACTTGGCTGGTATTCGCCCTGCTGCTGCTCGTGCTGCCGCTGGCCGAACTCATCGCCGAATTAGTGTGGCCAACCGTATCCGGACTAACTTTCGCCGATGTCAAAGACATGCCGCCAGGTCTTGTCTCATGGTTCAACGACATGCTGCCGCACTTCATTTCCGCGCTGCCCCATGCATGGCTGGCGCTGGCTGGAACCCTATTTGTCGTGCGCACCGGGCACGGCAGCGGCTGGCGCCGTGGCCTGTCTGCACCGTTCACCCTGTTGACCCTGCTTGCCGTTTTCACCAGCGCCGATCCGCTGGCGCTCTGGCAAATCAACATCGTTATCCCCCAAACAGATATCACAAACGCCAACGGCCCCACCCTGGATGAAGAAGTGCTCTACGGCCAGCCACGCCTTCTCACTGAACAACTAGCCAAAGTCGAAGCCGGAAAACCCGGCGTGCCGGAAATCTTTTTCCTCGGAGTCGCAGGCAGCGAAGAAAGCGTGTTCATGCGTGAAACCATCACCGTTGAACAATTGTTCAAGGAACGCTATGCCACTGCCGGCCACTCCATGATCCTGGTCAACAATCCGGCCACAGCGCGAAAACTTCCGTTTGCCAGTCATGAATCGCTCTCGCGGGCGTTGCGCCGCATTGGCAAGCAAATGAATAGGGAAGAAGACCTGCTTTTCCTGTTCTTGACCTCGCACGGCTCAGCCGATCACCAGTTTTCCATCAAGCTCCAACCGCTCAAGTTTTCCGACATCACCCCGCAAATGCTGCGCAAGGCTCTTGACGATGCCGGTATCAAACACCGGGTAGTCGTAATTTCGGCTTGCTATTCTGGTGGTTTTATCCCTGCGCTCGTCGATGACAACACCCTGGTCATCACCGCTGCTTCTGCTGACCGCAATTCTTTCGGTTGCGACGACACGAACGAACTGACCGACTTTGGCCGCGCCTATTTCGACGAAGCATTGCGCGAAACACGCTCATTCACCAAAGCGTTCGAACGCGCCAAGGCCATCATCGCCGCCCGCGAGACAGCCAGTGGTTCCGCACCTTCCAATCCTCAAATGACTGGGGGCGAATCCCTGCGCACCCAATTAGAATGGTTCGCGCGGGAATAACAATAGGGACTGCCCCCAATGCTGTTCACTTAGCAAAAATAGGGAATTGTTTTTTCAATACGAAGCATCAAAGATGTTGAAAAGCAACACCACTTCGTACCAAAAAACTACGACTTTTTACATCCTTATTCGTTAAGTGAACAGCATTGGGACTGCCCCACCCTGCATTCAGCGAAAAACAACCGTCTTATTGCCGTAGGCCAGTACGCGGTCTTCCAGATGGTAACGCAGGCCGCGTGCGAGCACGGTTTTTTCGATGTCCTTGCCGTAGCGCACCATGTCACCCACAGTATCCGTGTGATCGATGCGGATCACGTCCTGTTCGATGATCGGCCCCTGGTCGAGGTCGGCAGTCACGTAATGGCAGGTTGCGCCGATGAGCTTCACGCCCTTGACCCAAGCTTGGTGGTAAGGCCGCGCACCCACGAAACTGGGCAGGAAACTGTGATGGATGTTGATGATCCGCCCTGGATAGGCCGCGCACAGGTCAGGCGGAAGTATCTGCATGTAGCGCGCCAGCACCATGGCATCGCCGCACGCCTCTTCAAAAATGCGCCGCACTTCAGCATAAGCCGCTGGCTTGTTATCCGACGCAACTGGCACATGGTGGAACACAATGCCATGCCATTCGACAAAACCCCGGAAAGTTCCGTGATTAGAAATCACACACGGAATTTCAATATCTAGTTCCCCAGATTGCCAGCGCGCCAATAAATCGTACAGGCAATGCTCCTGCTGGCTAACGAGGATAACCACGCGCTTTTTGACCGCCGAATCGGTAATTTTCCACTCCATATCCAATTCTTCGGCAATAGGCTGGAAACGATCACGGAATTCATCCAAGGAAAACGGCAGTGAATCGGCTCGAATCTCAATACGCATGAAATAACGTCCGACTCCTTCCCCCTCGTCAATTTGCTCGGCATGGAACGCGGTTTCCAATATCCAACCTTGGTGCGCAGAAATGAAACCCGACACACGGGCAACGATCCCCACTCGATCCGGGCAAGAAGCAGACAGCGTATAAAAACGTTGGCGGTGCATACTCAATCAAACCATGGATGCAAAAGCGCGATCGATTTCCGTGCGGAGCGCTACGTAATCACGCGTCACGAGAAATTGCGGAAATTCGTGCACCACGTTTTCCGGCGGGCAGAAAAGAATACCGGCGTGCGCCGCACCCAGCATCGCAGTATCGTTATAAGAATCGCCTGCAGCAACGACGGCGAAATTGAGTTCGCGGAAACGCTTCACCGCCTCGCGTTTCTGCTCAGCCATGCGCAGGCGGTAATCCACGATCACGCCTTCAGAGTTGGTTTCCAACCCATGACAGAAAAGCGTGGGCCATGCGAGTTGCCGCATCAGCGGATGGGCGAATTCGTAGAACGTATCGGAAAGGATCACTACCTGGTACACCTCACGCAGACCGTCGAGAAACGTGCGTGCGCCAGGCAAGGGTCCCATGTCCGCAATCACCTTCTGAATGTCCGGCAGGCCAAGACGATGTTCCGCCAGAATGTTCAGCCGGTACTTCATCAACACATCATAATCTGGCTCGTCGCGCGTCGTGCGGCGCAGTTCCGGGATACCCGTGCGCCCAGCGAATTCGATCCAGATTTCGGGAACCAGCACTCCTTCGAGGTCGAGACAAACGATGCGCACCATGCAGCTCCTGAGCCTAACACGTGCCAAGCTTCAATCCCGGCAATAAATACGAATGGCGGGTTGAAGCGAGGGCAATTCAATATGGAGCACAAAGCTCCCCTAAACCACATCGAAGGGTTCCAGGTTAGAAAACCAGAGTAACTCGATAATGGAAGAGCGTGATTCTAGCAGTGTAAGGACATGCGGAAACACCCCGGAATGAGGTTCAACTCCAAACCACTGCGGGTGCGCACTAGGAAAGCACCCATTCAACGCATGAATGTGATATCTGTTGCAGCCAATGACATCAGAGGCAATTACCCTGAGAGTCAAACATTTTCATGAATGTATGATCAAACTCGTTCCTGTTTCCAAACTCCGCGTTGGCATGTACGTGCACGATCTCCACCACGACTGGATCGAGCACAATTTCCTGCGCAACCGTTTTCTCATCGACAGCGAAAACACGCTGCAAAAACTTCTCGTTTTGGGCGAAGGCGAAATCAGCATCGACACCTCGCGTGGCGCAGATGTTGAAGAACCACGACCCGCCCCAGCCAACCCCCCCGCCCCGCCTAAAGAAGAAGCGCCCCCTGCCCCACGTCCGACTAGGCTCGGCGAAGAACGTCAGCATGCGAAAAAACTGCACACCGAAGCCAACCGCATCGTGCACAACATGATGAAAGATATCCGCATGGGCAGGCAGATTACCGTCGAACATGTCGAACCCGTAGTCGAACGCATCGTCGATTCCATCTTTCGCCAGCAGGATGCCCTCCTGCCGCTGGCACAACTGAAAAACCACGACGACTACACGTTCCAGCATTCGGTTTCGGTATGTACGCTCATGATCTCATTTGCCCGCTCGCTGGAACTGCCACGCGAAGTCATCCGGGAAATCGCCATCGGCGCCCTGCTCCACGACGTAGGCAAGGCCACGGTTCCCGACATCATTTTGAACAAACCTGGCAAACTTACCGATGCCGAATTCGAGCAGATGAAAACACACGTCGTCCAAAGCAAGATCATTCTCGAAGACACACCGGGCATCAATCCCATCTCACTCTCTGTCGCCGCCCAACACCACGAACGTTTCGACGGCAGCGGCTACCCGAACAAGCTCAAGGGAAACGCCATCAACCGCTACGGCCAGATGAGTGCCATCGTCGACGTTTACGATGCCATCACGTCAGACCGCTGCTATCGCGAGGGCATGCCGCCCACCGAGGCGCTGCGCAAGATACTCGAATGGAGCAAGTTCCAGTTCAACCCGGAATTGGTCCAAATTTTCATCCACTCGCTCGGTATCTATCCCACAGGCTCGCTGGTACGGCTGGAGAGCGGGCGGCTTGCCATCGTCGATGAACAGTACCCGGAAAAACTCACAAAACCCAAGGTCAAAGTCATCTTCCACACGCGTGGCTACTACCTGAAACCTGAACTCATCGACCTACGGTACTCGCAGGACAACATCGTGGGCTATGAAGATTTCAAGCGCTGGAAGATCGACCCCATGCAGTGGATGCCACAATGAAGGGCAGTTTCTGCCGCTTTTGAAGGACGCAAAACGCACTCTGGCTACGAACCTACCCCCGCACCACTACCCGCGCCCCTGCGTTTGGCTCCCACCCCCGCAAGCACCCCACTTCTGCTACCGCCGTGAAAACTTCCGCGTGAAAGAGGGCCAACACATCCTTTGCTGCTTCCGCCGCACAAGCAACGAGCAAACCGCCGCTGGTTTGCGGGTCGGTAAGAAGAACCTGCTGCCAGGGGGCAATATCGTGCAGTTCCACCTCGTCCCCGTAAGAAGACCAGTTCCGTGCCGAAGCTCCCGTCTTGACCCCCTCTTGCGCCAGATTGCACGCCGCCTCAATCACTGGCAACGCCTCAAAGGCCAACTCGGCGCAACAGGCAGAACCCCGGCAAAGTTCGAGCAAATGCCCGAGCAGGCCAAAGCCGGTCACATCCGTCATCGCGTGAACATCGTCGGAGAGGGCAAGCCTTGTGCCGACGCGGTTCAATTGCGTGGTAATCGCAATCATGGCCGCATAACCGGCCTCATCCAGCCGCCCCAACTTCAGTGCCGCACTCAACACCCCGATACCCAACGGTTTACCCAGAACCAACACATCCCCAGGTTTCGCCCCCGCGTTGCTCTTCACCCTTTCCGGATGCACAAGCCCCATCGCCGCCAACCCGTAAATAGGTTCCACACTGTCGATCGAATGCCCGCCCGCCACCGGGATACCCGCTTCGCGGCACATGCTCGCACCGCCTTCCAGCACCTGGGCAATCACTTCCAGCGGCAACTTACCAATGGGCATTCCCACCAATGCCAGTGCCAGGATCGGAGAGCCGCCCATTGCGTAAACGTCTGAGAGCGCATTGGCCGCCGCGATGCGCCCAAAATCGAAAGGGTCGTCGACGATAGGCATGAAAAAATCCGTCGTCGCAATCAACGCCTGCTGGTCGTTCAGCCTATAGACCGCCGCGTCGTCGCTCGTTTGGGTTCCAATCAGCAACTCCGGCGGCGCAAACCCGGCAGGTAGCCGCGCCAGCATCTCGCTCAACACGGTGGGTGCAATTTTGCAGCCGCAACCGCCGCCATGCGAAAATTGTGTCAGCCTAATTCTTTCAGTCATGTTTCCCTATGTTGGTACTGGCGACGGAAAGAAATTGCGGAAGTTCGGAAAACTCCATTGTCGGCGCGGAAGTCAGCCGCGCTCCCGCGACGCACGCGCACGCCGCCAGGAATCGCTGACAAACACCCAACATATCCCGATAAACAAGCCGCCAACGGAACCAATGGCAAGCAGAAGCGCCTTCTTTGGCGACGCGGGCTTTTCCGGGACGAATATCCCCTCGATCGCGTGAACCGACTGCGTCGCTGGTGCGCCCAAGGCAGCCTCAAGCGTCATAATCATCTGACGCTGCCCAAAAGTTTCGGCCTCTTTGTTGGTGCGTAGCGAGTTTAGCAACGCCAACCGGGTAAAGCGATCATCCTTGACCTCCGCAGCCTCCACCAACTTGGTCAGTTCAACCAGATCACGCTCAGTACGCGCCAATTTCTCGCGACTGATTGCCAGATCGGTACGTAAGCGCATCAGGGTCGGCTGCGCCAATTCGTCATGTACCTTGGTCAACTCGCCCACCACAACTTCGGCTTTACGCCCAGCAGCTTCCGGGCTCCCTCCCACGGCATTCAACTCGATGAGCGGTACATCCTGCCCCGCAGTTGCTTTGATCACCTGCAACGAGAAAGCCTTGATAGTTCCCGTCGCAGAGCGCGCCAAGTCTTGCAGCCACTCCTGATCATTCAACACCCCAGCCACCCGCCGCTGGAAAGCCGGGGACTTCATCCGCTCGATGGCCTGTGCTGGCGACTCAACGGGCTGACCACTGACCTTGGTTTGGCCGCCCTGCCCAACCTGCCCGACTTGCCCGATCTGCCCAACCTGAATGAGCGCCACAGCCTCGTATTTCGGCGGAATCAACACAATTCCGGCAAGAGCGATGGCGGTTCCCAACGCCAACCCACCGACAACACCCTTCCAACCATCACGCAGCTTTTCCCACAGGTCCAACAAATTGATTTCGTCCTGCATCAACCCGTTTTCGTTCATTTCACTGATTTCCACCAATCGCTGTTCCATCAATCCCCGCCTTGGCCTGCTTCAGGGCGTGTAGCATACAATGAATGGATATGCGGCGACACGCTCATTTTTCAAGCGGCTACCCAACACACCACGAACGACGCAAAATAGTGAATTTCCTTCATTCCCATGCCCTCACCACTAGCGTTCGACCTCTCCAGCATACTCGAAGAACGCACCGGTTTCGACGAAATCGTCGATGTCCGTTCCCCTGCCGAATTCGCGGAAGACCATATTCCCGGCGCACTGAATTGTCCCGTTCTGAACAACGAAGAGCGCCACGAAGTCGGCCTGCTCTACGCGCAATCCCCGTTCAAGGCCAGGAAATTGGGTGCGGCTCTGGTGGCTAGGAACATCGCCGCGATGCTGGAGACGCATTTCCATGACCGCCCCAAACACTGGCGGCCCCTCGTCTACTGCTGGCGTGGAGGCATGCGGAGCCAAAGCGCCGCGCTGTGGTTCAACCTGATCGGCTGGCGTGCTGGGCAACTCGCGGGCGGCTACAAGACATGGCGAAGACACGTCGTCGGCCTGCTGGCAACCCTACCCACGACACTCCAATGGCGCGTCATCTGCGGTGCGACCGGCAGCGGCAAAACACGACTGCTCACCGCACTGGCCGCATGGGGCGAACAAACGCTCGACCTCGAAGCACTGGCCGCACACAAAGGTTCCGTACTCGGTGGCCTGCCAGATCGCGAGCAACCGACACAAAAATGGTTCGAGTCCTGCCTCGCCGACCGGATCGGGCGATTCGACCCAGAAAAAGTAATCTACGTCGAAGCCGAAAGCCGCAAAATCGGCGTCTGCGCCCTGCCCAACGCCCTGATAGACGCCATGCGTGCCGCGCCATGCATCGAAATCTGTGTCACGCAGCAAGCGCGGCTCACCTACCTGCTCGACGGCTACGCCTACCTGGGCGACAACCCCGCCGCGTTCGCGGGCAGGCTCGAACGCCTGCGCGGCCTCATCGACAATGCCACGCTGGAACGTTGGCAAACCTGGGCGCTTGAACGCAACTTGCCCCCGCTTTTCCAGGAACTCATCGCCCGCCACTACGACCCGCTCTACGCACGCTCACAGCACAAAAATTTCCACCAACTCGCCGGGGCGCGGCAGTTGGTGACGGATGACCTATCGGAAGAAGGGTTTCGGAAAATGGCGGCGGAGGTGGCAGGGACTGACATCTCTTCCCTGCCGTAATAGGGGGTGTACGCCGGAACCCGAGAAATTTCCGTCATCCCAACTCTAGCCCCTCAGTGACCTTTACCGACTACATTTTTAGCCAGTAGGGGGTAACCCCGCTGTCGTGTCACCAAGTGCCATCTTGGACTGCTCACTCTTAAGCCCGTCTGTTTTTGGTTGGATGAACCTGCGATGAAGCCCTCTGGGCATTGAACTTTGCTGTGCGGTGTTCGCGGGACTTTTCGGCGGACTCTTTTGTGCGGTTTATGCGCGACGACAACGTGTCCCATGATGCGTACTTTGGCGGAAAAAGTTTCTCCAATTCAAACCGCTCAATACAAACTCCTGCAAGCGACAAGCTATCAGAGGCAAGGTGCAAAAGCATGTTGAAAATATTTTCGACCAACTGACCATCACGCCCCCACCAATCATTGACGAATTTTTCTAGCGCATGAAGGGAGTCATAGAAGGCAATTAAAGCCGTTGCGTCGTCACCTGATAAATCTCTGAATTGCTGCGCGTTTGGGTACAGTACTGGCATGTACGGGACAAAGTCCATCTGCAAATCGCTTGGCGTGACTCCATCCTTAGCCCAGGTGCATACGTAGTTTACGCTTGCGCGTTCATGTATATATAGCACCCTCTCAATAACTCGGTTCAACTCGTGGGCTAGATACTTACGCGCCTCTGCTTCACGTCTGGCTTTGTCCTCGGAGCTAGAGCGGCGGCTGTTCATCTCCGTTATCCACGCTCCCAGCAATGAAGCGCCTGCCCCAAACAGCGCACCAGCAAGGGGCGGAATATTTGCAAGCAAAGACACAATACCAAACAAGACAAGCAGGCCGAATAATCCAAGGTGCGGATTCTTCCGTATAAAAACAAAAGAAATCGGCGCTGCCTGCCGCCAAAAGCGCACACATTTATATCAGAGGAACCTACACCTTCGGAGAAAGGTCATAACTCCTTCCACCCCTGAACTGGCCCCTTTATTTTTCTGTTCCCGCTCGGCGGCATTTTCACAAACCCATTTTTCAACTGCTTTGATACGCTAGGCTAGGCTGATTAAGCGTGTGCAACCTCTGCCGAGATAGGCTGCACCGCAAGCCGTAAGCCCATCGTTTTGAGGATTGCGGCTAGGCTACGGATTTCTGGGTTTCCGTCAGCAGACAGAGTTCTGTAAAGCTGTGTGCGGTTAAGTTGCGCTTGTTCCGCAATCTTTGGAACACCACCAAAGGCTTTTGTCATTTGGCGAAGCGCGATAAGTAACTCGCCTTGATCGCCGTCCTCAAGGATGCTGTTTAACAACTCAACAGCATAGGCCGGGTCTTTGCGGAAGGCATCGGCCATTGCATCATCATGGGTTCGCTCTTTCATCGCTCTTTCTCCTGCTTTGCGCTGCGACGCTGCCAGTCCTTCCAATACTCACATGCCGCCGAAATGTCGGCGTCTTGAGAACGTTTGTGACCGCCGCAAAGCAACAAGACAACTGTCTTCTCGGTTTGCGCGTAGTACACGCGGTAGCCCGGGCCTACATCGAGCCGCAGTTCCCACACCCCATCACGGCAAGGCTTGTGATCGCCAAAATTACCAAGCTCGACACGATAAATGCGTCGGTCAATGGCGATCTTGGCTTTACCGTCTTTCACTTGTTCGCGCCATTCCGCAAATACGTCCCGGCCATCGCTGGTGATGTAGTGCTTGATCTCGAACATGTTTTATTGTCGTTTATAAACGAAGATATGTCAAGAGGCACAATTATTCCAGCAGTCCTGATAGTGCCTTTCATATGTCGGTCTAGGCTATACCCTAACCGGACGTCAGGATACACCGTCTGAAACCGTCAAAATAGAGTTATATTCCAAATTTCTTGACAGGCACGGTACAAAGCCATAGATTTTTACCTGACACTTACGCTTGGAGAGCATTTTGCAGGGGCATCGCATCGGCTACGTCCGCGTCAGCAGTTTCGACCAAAATCCGGAACGACAACTGGAACAGGTTCAGGTGGACAAGGTGTTCACCGATAAGGCGTCTGGGAAAGACACGAAACGCCCGCAGCTTGACGCATTGCTTGCTTTCGTGCGTGAAGGTGACACGGTGGTGGTGCACAGCATGGATCGGCTGGCGCGCAACCTGGATGACCTACGCCGTTTAGTGCAGCAACTTACCCAAAGCGGAGTACGCATTGAGTTCGTCAAGGAATGCCTAACTTTTACTGGCGAAGACTCTCCAATGGCAAACTTGATGTTGTCAGTCATGGGCGCATTCGCCGAATTTGAGCGCGCACTCATCAAGGAGCGTCAACGCGAAGGCATCGCCTTGGCGAAACAGCGCGGTGCTTATCGTGGTCGCAAGAAATCGCTTTCCGATTCAGAAATTGCAGGATTGCGCCAGCGTGCCACTGCTGGCGAAAAGAAAACGACGCTTGCCCGTGAATTCGGCATCAGTCGTGAAACGCTATATCAATATTTGCGAGCGCAAGAGTAGGGACGCGCTTTCCGCCGAACATCGGCGGTTAGGTAGCCTGTTGGCAGAGGGATTGGATGAATCGGCCAAGGCTGCACTAGATCAGCTTCTGGTGCGTGATGACATCTTCGTCCGCTATACGTCGCACTCGATTTTGCAGGCACTGACCCGGATAGCCCGTGGCTTGTGGCGCTGGCCTGGGTCAAGGAAGTGTTCTCAAAACAACAGCGTCTGTCGCAACGACCGCTCGCCGAATGTCCAGCAGCCACGTTACCGAAACGCTTGCGCACGTTCCTGTTGACCTTCGATACCGATGGCAAGCCAACGAGCCTACATGCCGACCGCTACGAATTCTGGCTTTATCATCAAGTCAGGAAGCGTTTCCAGTCGGGGGAACTCTACCTTGATGACAGCCTACAACACCGTCATTTCTCCGACGAGTTGGTTTCGATGGAAGAAAGGGCCGACGCGCTGGCGCAGATGGACATTCCATTCCTGCGACAGCCGATTGATGCACAGCTTGATGTACTGGCGTCCGAACTGCATACACAATGGTTGGCTTTTACCTGCGCGATCCGCAATTGGAGCGCAACGTGCATCGCTCTCAGAACCGGATCGAGTCCTACCACCAGTTACGTTCGGCCATCGCACAGGTTGGCGGGAAGAAAGAACTGACCGGTCGCACAGACATCGAGGTCGAAATCAGCAACCAGTGTGCGCGTCTGATCGTCAACATGGTCATCTTCTACAACTCGGCAATCCTGTCCCGGCTTCTGGCGAAATATGAAGCAAGCGGTAACGCCAAAGCACTGGAGCTCATCACCAAGATGTCACCAACGGCCTGGAGGCACATCCTGCTGAACGGACATTACACCTTCCAGAGCGACGGCAAGGTGATCGACTTAGATGCGCTCGTAGCGGGGCTGGAGTTGGGGTGACGGAAATTTCTCGGGTTCCGGCTTGCAACCCCTAATACCGATCGTTCAATCCCGTGCCACACCACGTCCCATCACGTTGAACCCTTCATCGCGCATTTGCGTAAGGGTAGCATTGCCGCTATCGGTAACGCGAAACTCGCCGTAACGAGCCAGTTCGTAGGCTTTTCCCTGCCCTTCTTCAAAGAAAAACGCATTAGGCAAGCGATATCGAAATCGGATCTCATCATCTTGCAAAGCCGAATGCCCATCATCAATACGCTCAAAATTCGCAACATTGTTTTCGTCAAGCTTCAGAACAATCATTTCGTCCCTACTGACCTCGCTACTAACTTTATTTGCCAGTGCAAAACGTAGCGCCATGTAATCTCCCTGCATCAACGACCGTGGGTCGACCGGTGCCAGTTGTAACAGCACAATACGCCCTTTTTGGACGATGCTTTCCTTTTGAAAGATGCTCCAGTTAAGAAAACCAAGAATAAGAATTCCAGCAACAACGGCGACAATGGCTCGCAGACTTATCTTGGAAAAATTCATCCCTTTTCTCCTTCGTTGCATCCCGTTTTCGGCAAAAGGTAGCGACTGAAAGCATAGAGTAGCAGCAATACGGCACCCAGCGCGGTAAGCATCAGCGATTTGAATAACAGGATATCTTCAAGCGAGTAATAATAATAACCAACCGACCAAAGCAATTGGACGACGCCGATACCTTCCAGAAGCTTATCCCGCTGCGAGAAGCCAAGGATGTACACAGTCAGTGCAAATAATGCCATCGGTACTGGCCAGGTTCCTGCCGCAAGAAGGATCGCAAACAACCAGGCACCGCTGTTTGTAAGCGACAATGGTTTGGCTGTCCCTCGCCTCAACAAGGCATATACAATACCCAACCAGGCAACAACCAAACTGACCCGCCCAAAGACTTCAAACCCGTTACTACTGCTGGCTCCCATCACCGTCCACATGCTGCCTCCCATACCCCCCAATAGCATAGAGTTTCGTATTCCTGTAATGTCTTGCATTCCTGCAATAAAAAACGGAACCAGGCTGAGAACCAGCGCAACTACGGGCCAAAGCCGAGGTAAGCGCCATTGGTAACGCAATACGACTGCCAGCAACGCCAGACACAGCGACATGAACAACAAGGCAAGTAATTCTGCGACCTTAAAAGGCATGCCGGTATATGAAAAAGAAATTACCCAGAACAACACTGCGAAATACAGGGATGTCAAGGCAACCGATGCGCTCAGAAAACGGTTAGGCAAATACGGGATTGCCACCAGGACGGCGACCCCAAACAACGCCGTCAACAAGCAAGGGACATAAGACTCAGTCCAGCTTGACCCACCGAACCAGATGACGCTCACCAACAGCACCTGCCCCAAAAGTGCCAGAATAAAAAGAATCTGGTCAACAAATGCCGAAGACGGGCATTTGCGAAAACACACGACTGCCAACGTGCAGGCAATGGTTCCAAGGATTGCGCGTACCCATTCGTTTTCGAACTCTCTCCCCATAAAAAATGCGATAAAAAACAAAAATAAACATGAGGAAAGCCACGCTGCCACACCCAGCATCACCTTGACAAACCAAGGTGACCCGTCGCCATGAGCCTTTGCCGAATCGACCGGCATCTCTCCCTGCACCAGCCCTGCATCAGACAATGTCTGCCAAAAAATTTCAGGGTTGCCCCGGGACGGGAAAATTTTCATGGCGAAACCTCCTCATGGGTTTCAGCGGATGGGCTGTCTTTCCACGCATGTGCGACCTGCCGCAACCACCAGGCTGCCCCCGCCGTCGCCAGCATGGAAAACAGGCTCAACAGAAACAAAGGACCGGCGAAATCCCTCGAACCCTCAAAAAGGACGCGACCAAGCCATGTGGTCGCCACCACGATAACGCTCAATGCGCCGCCCGCCAGCATGAAAAGATCCGGCACCTTGTAACGATAACCGCCGTACAGGCCGGCCAGCACGAGGATGTACAGCACGAAATACCACCCATTCGCATGGCGATGGTCAAAGATCAGGTAAATCGCCAGCACCGTCGCTGCGCCCCCTGCCGCGAGCACCAACAACCTCGGCACCCAACGGCCACGCATCCACATCCAGCCATTCGCGGCCAGCCATTCCCAGGCGGCCAGCACACAAGCATCAAACAAAATCACGGCAGCCAGAACGGCTTCAAACTCCGAGGAAAAACCCCATAATTTCTCGGACACTTGAACATAAAAGATATATGCCACATGCAGGATTACCAGCCATAGGACCCATAAGGCCGACAGGCGTGCCGACAACGCCCAGGGAATGATCAGCAGCGCCCAGACGAGGAACAACTCGTAAGTATTCGCGCCTGTCTGGTAGGTTTGCCCGATCAATGCCAGCAATGCGCCGACTGCCAGGCTTGCAGCCAGCAGCGCAGCATTCCCATAGCGAAGATGTGCGCCCAGAACATACGCCACAAGGGAAGCGACAATCACCAACTCGACCAGCGCGAATTTGCTAAAACGTCCAATCCCTGACCAGTTCGCCGCCACGAAAAAAATCAACCCCGCCAGCAGCGCCGTGACCCCAAACCACAGCAGCAGCCGCTCGATCCAGAAGCGCCAATCCTGACGGGAAGGCGGAATCCCTGCCAACTGCAAGGCCGTCGGCACATGTTGCACAGGCAAGGCATTTTGCTCCCACCATTGCGCAATCCATCTTTGTCGTTCATGCATCGAAGTACTTCCTTTCATGGTTTCCATAGGGCCGGCACTCCTTTCCAGGCGCAAAACTTGATCATCGACGCCTCAGCCAGCCTCAGTCCAACGACCTTCCTCCAGGCACCTTGAATGCTGGATGTTCCTTCAGTAACCCGCCGATATAAGCCGCCCCAGCCTGCGTCAAATGGTCACCGTCATACGACAGAAGCTTTCCATCTGGAGAAAAGATCGGACAAGTTTGTGAATCTGTGCCGCAAATCAATCCATATAAATCAACAAACTCTATTTTTTCCATAGTTTCTATATTCTTACGCAATATTTTGTTTATAGTGACAATATCAGTACTAACACTGTTTCGTAGTTCAGCTTTTTTTTGAGGCGAAACTCCAAGATAATCTCGGTTTCTGATTTTACCAAAATTCTTCCTATCAACGCCTACAAACCCACCTCTTACCCACGGGAACCCCGCATGAAACAGAAAACAGACAAAACGGCGATGGCCCGTAAGCCATCTATTTCCCTACGATAATTCATTTAACTTTCGCGTAAAGACGAGTAAAGTTCGAAGGCTATCGGTGAGACTGAATTGTTCTCGGAGGATGAAATGCTCTTCCTGAAAAGCGGCAATACATCCCTCCAGCGTATAATCGGGGAAAACGTTTTGCCGGGCGGCCATCATGCGCTGCACCTGTGAATCTTCCCAAGGGACAAATTCCAGGATGAGGGTTCCATCTTGCCTAAGAAGAGATGCAAAATAGCGGGCAACCTTTCCGAGTGGGATGCCAGCATCTTGCACGAGGTGATGGATTAGCGCCAAAGCAGAGAGAAAATCCGCCTTGCAGCGTCCCTGGAAGGACTCCCTCTCCTCAGAGGCCCAACCGATGCCTGACGACGGATTGGAAAGATCCAGGACAAGCGGGAGGATGGGGCTGTTTCCTTCCTGCTTGAGCGCAGCGTACATCTTTTCGACCGCTAGGTAATCCAAGTCCGAAGCGATAACAGCACGAAAGTGTTCGGCCAGTATCCGACTGTAGAGGCCAGTATTCGCGCCAAGGTCTACACTCAGCGCTCCAGGACGAGAGGCCACCACTTGGCGGACGAACCGGGCTTTTTCTTCGGCTCCTTCGCGGCTGTAATTGGTGTCGCTGTAGTAATCCCCCCATTGCGTACTAAAGGTCGGCAACTGCATGTTTTCAATGACCATGCGTAGCGACTCGCACAATTTCGGGACAACGCTTTCGTTGAGCGTAAGTTGTTTGACTTTGTCGGCAACTTGGCGCGCATCGGCATGGCGATGCTGCATCCTCGCATGGGTGTGGATGTGGAGTTGTAGGAGAGGATTAAACCTAGTTTTCCAAGGCAGCAGGGAAGAGGCTATATCCAACGGCAAGCCATCTATCCAGAGGGAAAGCATCTTCCCGCAGCGCACATCCCGATAGCACATGAGCGCTAGTGGGGCGAGAAAATGTTTGCAGAATTGGAGGTAAGCCGCCCAAGGCTCCCCGGTGCGGCGCATCTCGAAGGAAAGATGGTCAATGAAAACAGGCTTTCCGTTGAAAAACTGGACGTTGTAAGAACTTGCGTCCTTGAGGACGAGGCCATGCTTCATCGCCAGTTGCATGAGATCAAGCGTGAGCAGGGCAGCGTCTTTCAGTTGTCCAAAACTCCATTCATAAGGGTAGGAGATGAACGGTAGACGCTCAATTTCTAGTGTTTTCCAGCTTCCTTCCAGTGGAGTAGTTTCAGTAAAGGGCAGCAGTTTGCCTTGCCGGATGGCTTCTTCAAAGAACCCGGACTTTTCTGCAAAGCCCCAATGTTCCGCATAAACAGGCTGTACCGTCCGGAATACGCGACCTTCCGTGAGATACACCATTCCGGAAGGGTCACGGAAAGAGCCAGGGGATCTAATGAAAAGGGGTAGGGAAGGAACGTTTGTCGTCATCCTACTATCCTGCACTATGGATTACTGTTCTGGGGGGCGCTGGACAATGCCATCCTTGACAAGTTTGATACCACCTAGCGTCGATTCGGAAGGTGCCCTGCGCTGCAAGATGGCGCGGCTTATGCCTGGATCGGAGTTATCCGCCAATGCGGCAAAAATGTGCCGAAAAATATTGACATGGCTCATTGGCAACCCATTGGAAATATCGCCTTTCCCTGGCATTCGGATTGCCAGAAACGTTCCGAAAGTGTCGCTAACAAGGGTATCAAGACTTTCACCATTTTGCTTCAAAAATGCATCAAGATTTGCTATACCTTGCCCTTGCCGTTCGGCATCCTTCTGGATATTTCGTAACCGTCTGGCACCATGATCGCCTATGAGAACAATGACTGCTGATGGGTCTTTGTCAACAATGAGGTCGACAATTTCAAAGATTTCCTGATTTCCTGAGCTGACGCCCCTCTGGTAGTTCCCACCAAAAACCCAATCATCCTTTTGCTTCCAGGAATGTTTAACACTGTCCGTATGTATTGCGCCAGATTTGAACCCAATAAATAATGGTATTTTATCATTATACTCTTCAATAATCATACGAATATTATCACTCAATTTGTTGCGAAATTCTGATTTAATATAATTTCTAGCATGACAGTAACGACAATTAGACAAAATTGGAACTAACTCACATATAGGTCTCATGCTAAAAATAAAATTGAATCCGAAATCGACATCTGTTTCATCTAGGTATGCTCCTTTAGTGTGAAAATAATAGAATGGGGCTTCAGTTGTGAGATAAGTAGTATGATAACCATTTTCTTTTAAAATACGATAAACCTGATTTCCTCTCCCACCACCGATCAGCTCTCTCACAGGTGCAAAAACATCATCCAGCCCCACTTCTTGAGCAATACCCAATTTCATTCCAAAAATATCGGACATGGAAGCTAATGTATGAATACTGTTTGAATATACATTTTCATAGATAAAAAAACCACGAGACAGCACATGGGACCGCAGTGGCTCACTATCGATACCATAAACATGGCGCATAGTATCTAGGTCGTGGTACGACTCCAAGATAAACAGATAAATATTTGATCGTTCCGTAAGTATTATATGTTCATCTTCATTCAGTATTTTTTCTTCATTCAACCAAGCTGAAACAGTATTATAAAGCCCCGTTCCAATCGACAAAAACATCCAGAAGATGAGAAAAAACTTGATCAACTTGAATCCGCCCTTCGTTATTATAAATAATAAAAAACTCGCCGCAATAAAATTAATTATAATAAGTTTTGTTTTGAAATATTCAAGCGCAAAAAATCCCCGCAAGGGGAGTTCAAGAAAAATAAGCAATATCTTCACAAAGAAAATACAAAATATGAAACAACATAAATACTTTAACCTTCCACTTACTTTGCTCTCAAACTTTGAGTAAACAAAATCACCTATTATAAAAACAACCGAACACGTCAAAATCAATATCAAAAAAGAAACAAAAAACTCACGCAAAGAATACATGTACCAGTTATTACTCCACATAAAGACAATTGGAGCAATAATTACCAGAGGTAATATCCAAGCAGGCGACGCCATTATATCTTTATGTTTTCTTATCATCACGTGTTTCGTATCCTTTACTCTTTAGAAACAGTATCGTCCTGATCTTGTTTTTCTTCCGACCGAGAAGGGGTTTGTGTTTCCCTCCGTTTATTGCCACGGAAAAAATTCATGATGCTCATGCGAAGGTTACGCCAAAACACCAAGACGGAGAGAAAAGCAGCAATGAGCCCCTGCAGCAACAGGCTACCAGTCCCTGGGTCTATATATGCTTGAGCAAGACCTGGAAACCCAAGAAAGATGAATAGTATAAAAACAATTTTTGATTTCATCACATTTCTCCATTAGAAAACAGCATGTGCCATTTGATTCGCGTTCAAAAAGACCGGACTCCTACCCGGAGTAATCGTGGCTTCGAGCATCCCCTGCTCATGTTCGCGGCTCGAAGGAGATACAGGCAAAAACAATCTGCACCTCCAAAAATGACGAGACATAGGAGCTTGTTTCCAGATTCATCATGTCAGTGCCCCAATTCTACCATATTATGTTCAGAAAATATCCGTTTATACAAGTACTGATTTTTCTCATGTGCAATTATTTCGTACCCCAAATACTCTGATGGTGAATCGGCTGCAAGAAGTATATACCCACACTGCAAGCTCTCTGAGTTAATAATAGGGCTTCGTAAAATAATCCACCCAAGCCGAGAATCTTTTTCTAGCATTATATGAGTATTCGCCTCTGCTCCCAAGTTTGTCAAAACAGTATTATCCCATCGACTCTTAGCGCTTTCATCATACCGTAATTCATTTACAAAATGAGGATACTCAGTTTCAGTCCACCTAACTATCGTTACGGGGGTTTTCAGACAAGTATATTGAGATAACAAGGCAAGATGAAAACCGATAAATAGTAATGGTATGATGGATTTCATCCTGGAATTAATCAAGAAATAAGTCATGAAAAATAAAGCGAAAGGAGCAAAAACGCGAAAATCACGGTAACCAAAAATATCATACAGCGCTACATCGAGCCCTAGAATTAATATTACAACCATCGAAAATGATAAAGACAATAAATCCTTTTCATTTCTCAAAGATAATTTATGGTTTTGATAGTCATAATAAAAAAATCCACGAACAAAAAACAGAATAAACATAATAATCAAACTGTATCTCATTATAATCCACGCGGGTATGCCCTCAGAAGTATCAAATAGTCTATTAGTATTGAGAACAATGTGATCCTTAAGAAAATAAACACCTTCAAGTATTCCCCTGTCCGCAAAGGTTTTTTTAAGTTCATACAAAAATCCTGTTGGATATGGAGCAGCAAAAAGTGAGTTAATAGAAAAAATTCCATAACAGCATACTAAAATAACGGCAAACAAGGCTAAACTAAACAAAATTGGCTGTTTATTGTTTTTTGATTTTAATACAATATAAGGAATAAAGAACAAAAAATTAATAATTCTACTTACACAAAATAAGAAAATGATGCTAACAAGTGCAATTTCAACAATACGAGAGCGATTATTTTTGTAATGCCAAAGTAAGGCCGCAGTGATAATAGCAAACACATATTGTGATATTTCCATTAAAAAAGAACCAAAATAAAGAAGTACTGGTAGAAACAAGAGAGATGCCAAAACCACAATCAACGTTTTGCGTAAGTTTTTTGTCAAAAAATAAACTGCAAGGAATGCAAAAGCTAAAAGAAGCCAATTGCTAACAATAACCGTTAAAAATTTTATTCCGAAAATCAAAAACAGCAAATAGTATGGCCAAAGTAAAAAAAATCCGTGTGCACCATAATTGAGTATCTTTGCTGTAAATAGTTCTCCATTAAAATAATACCCATTATAGCCACCGCCATTTACTGGCCCATATTGTACTAAACTGCTTATGAATCTAAAATAAGAAGATTCATCACTTACAATAGGATGAAACGCTCCGAGTCCTTCTCCTCCAAAAAGAAAACGGATAAAAAAATGATAAGCAATCAAAAATACGCTCATTAATCCTAGGATAACTAAGATAGATGCTAGATTTTTGAGCAGGTTTTGTTGTTCAAAATACTTCATTAAGCTCTCTTCAACCCTGTTCAACTAGTTGGCGATTTTTCCCTTGAAAAACTCGGCGGTTTTATCAGTGGGCAGCATTGCACAAAACTTCAACAACCCTGTCTTGTTGTTCTACTGACAAGCCAACGTACAGCGGCAATCGCACAAGCCTTCCGGACTGCCGGTTTGTAACTTCCAGGCTGCCATGCGTGCGTCCGTACCGCAATCCTGCAGGGGAGGAATGCAAGGGTACGTAGTGGAAAACCGGCCAGATATCGTTTTTCCTGAACTCGTCGAGCACTTTTTGCCTGTCGATTCCATGAGCTAACAAGATGTAGTACATATGGGCGTTGTGCTGGCATTCATCGGGAACGATTGGACGCCGCAGGATTCCTTTGGCTTCCAGCGGTTCAAGAAGCTCGTGATATCGCTGCCAGTTCCCAAGCCGTTCCTTAGTAATGCGGTCCGCTTCTTCAAGTTGGGCCCACAGGAAAGCAGCAATCAGCTCTCCAGGCAGGAATGACGACCCCACCTCCTGCCATGTATATTTATTCACTTCACCACGGAAAAAACGGCTGCGGTCAGTACCTTTCTCTCGGATGATTTCAGCCCGTAATGCCAGAGAAGGGTCGTTTACGAGCAAAGCGCCTCCTTCACCGGAAATCACATTTTTGGTCTCATGAAAACTGTAAGCACCAAGGTCACCAATGCTTCCCAGTGGCCTCTCCTTATAACGCGCCATCACACCTTGGGCTGCATCCTCAACAACCCGCAGATAGTGACGCTTGGCAATATCCATAATGATGTCCATCTCACAGGCTACGCCTGCATAGTGCACCGGTGCGATGACACGAGTCCGTGGGGTTATTGCCGACTCAAGAAGCCTTTCATCCAAATTCAGTGTGTCTTCCCGGATATCCACAAAAACGGGTATCCCTCCGCGAAGCACAAAAGCATTGGCCGTAGAAACGAAAGTATATGACGGCATGATGATTTCGTCACCGGGCTGGATTTCCAACAATAAGGCTGCCATCTCAAGCGCAGCCGTGCAGGAATGGGTCAGCAGGGTTTTGCCGCACCCAGTATGCCCCTCCAGCCAAGCATGACAGCGTTTGGTGAAAGGACCATCTCCCGCTAGGCTGCCATTGAAATGCGCTTCGGCAATATAGTAGAGTTCCCTGCCTGTCATGTAAGGCCAGTTGAAAGGAATTCTTTTATTCGTTTTTTCCATAGTCAAGCTCGGGCAACAACTATAGTACCAATAACAATCAAACCAACGCCAAACGTTTTTTGAAAGGACATTGGTTCACTCAATATCCAGCCACTTAGCAGCAAAACCACGACAAAATTGAGGCTCATGAAAGGGTAGGCATGGCTTAAATCGAACTTGGTCATGGCTGCCATCCATGCGAGGGATGCCAGGAAAGCCGCAGCAAATCCTGAAAAAATTGCCGGATCGAAAAGGAGCAAAATGAGAAACTTCAGCTTTTCTACTAATCCTGTGGGAAGAGAACCAAATTGTGCGATACGCCACTTGAGAATCATTTGCCCATATACCGTGAAGGCTATAGTGACGAAGATATACAGGTAGTCAAGAAGGCGATTCATATCTCCTACTCCAATACGGCTAAATCAAAATCAGTCTCGCTAAATCCATTTCTGTTGTAGAATATATATCTGCTTTTCAGTAGTTTCCTGGAATAACAAATGACAACTTCGTTGAGCAAATCAATCTTGTTTTTGTTGTCCATAAATATGCCTCACGATGGTATAAGGGCGTTGCTTTGTTTCCGAAAAAATCTTTGAAAGATAAATACCGATCACACCGACAAATGAAATGACCATTCCACCCAGCAACCAGATAGAGGCCATGACGGAGGTCCATCCGCTCAAAGGTTTTGCCAAAAATAACCAGTTAATGATCAAATAAGCAATATAGGACAACGCAAACAACGATATGAATACACCAATATAAAAAATGCTGATTAAAGGGACATTGCTGAATGATGTCACTGAGTTAACAAGCAGAGACATTTTTCTGCGGAAAGTGTATGTCGTTTCGCTCGTTTTGTGCTTTGTGACCGTTTGTGCATTCTGTGTAAACCCGGTGATGTACCACAGACCGGCCATGAGCACTTCTCTCTCTTGGTGGCGGAGTAATGCGTCGACGTAGCGGCGGGTCATTAAGCGAGCAGTCACTAGATTTTCTGGTAGTGAAAGACCGCTCAGGGCGTTGAAGAGACGATAAAACAATCGGCCGCTCCAGCGTTCAAACCATCTCCCTTTTCTACGTTCTTGAACCCCATAGACCACGTCACAGAGTTCATGGTTCATTTGCGCCGCAAAACTCAGCAACCACTCTGGTTCTTCCTCAAGATCACTATCGATTAGGAAAACTCGTTGCCCCTTTGCATGGGACAAACCAGTCATCATGGCCTTATAATGACCAAAGTTACGCGATAGATCGACAACGACGACATGAGCGTCCATTTCAGTGAATTTTATGGCCAAATCAAGGCTATTGTCAGGCGAACCATCATTCACAAGAACGATTTCAAAATCCTCCCCCACCTGTTGGCGTGCAGCCGTACTTGCCCTCTCATAAAACTCGCTGATGTAAGGGGCAGACTGGTACAGGGTTGCGACGATAGAGAGTTTCATGTTACGTATCTCTTCCGTACACATTGAGACATACTTTCATGATCGAAAATCTCCTTCACTAACGTAGCACAATTTGACTACACTTGCTCCGTATTTCGTTTGTGGGTTTTGAAAATCGCATCGGTACGGTCAAAAGTATCATCTTTTCCCACATGGAGACAAAACTCAAATGGCATGTAGTCATTCCGAAGAACCACATTGCGAGACAACCCATAAGCGAGCCGGAGAATATGTTCTGGGTTATTATGGTAGGTGTGCTCATGACGGTAGTCGACCTTGTCGGAGAGAAAGTCAAAGGCAAAACCTTCGGTACAGAGATTCCAAGCTTTCTTGAGTACCCTCTCTACAAAAAAGTCATTATTCCCACTGGCAAACTTGTGATTGAAAATACCAGACGCCACAACAATGTCGAACGTTTCCGTAAAGGGGTACTCAAGGAAGTCGGAATTCAGGAACCTAATGTTTTCTTGTGGGTACTGGCACCGTCCCTCATCAATCAGTTCACCGACAAGGTCGATTCCTAAATACTTGTACGAATCACCGATTTTCCGATGAAGAACCCGATTCAGATCACCGAATCCACACCCAATATCCAGAATCGATTTTCCGCGGCATTCGAAGAACGAGAGAAGTACTTTGAAGCGGATATCCTGTCGCCCCTTATCCCAACCGAGGGCTTTTGGCGAGTATCCGTGTTGTTCGTATCCTTTGCGGTACTTCTCAACGGTTCCAACCCGATCCTGGTTGTCCATACCTAGCGTTGTATTGTTCATATTGTCCTCTAAGCCTTCACCACGGGCGGAAGATTTCCTCCAATCACCGTCAATGGGGCGCACTCCATTCCCGATTTCAACTCACGGTAAGGTAGCACAACGCAATTCATTCCCACTTTGCAGCAGTCTCCGATTCTGGTGAAACCCCCTACTGAGGCACTTGGACTGAAAAAACAGTAATTACCAATGTGATTGTGGTGGGTAATCGACACTCCCGGGAAGATAATGTTGTATGAACCTAGCAAGCACTTTGTTCCAATATAAGCACCTGGCATGATGAGATTGCCCTCTCCTAACGTGGCGGAAGGTGACAGAATTGCCATTGGATCGATGACATTTGGAAAACGCACCCCAAGTGCTCGCAAACTTTCAATACAATGCTGTCGTTTCCAGTTGTCACCGATGGCTACAAAGGCGCCTTCAGCCATGGCGGTATGATTGTTCCGGAAGTCATCCAGGCAACCAAGCACTGGAATTTCGTCACACGCAGATGCTTCGCTTACATCATCATAGAATCCGCTAACTTTAAGACCTGCACGTGTAGCAGTCTCCAAAACGATCTCACCCAATGTACCTGCGCCAAGAATATACATTTAGATCCACCTGTGTTCGTTACGGACGTAAGCAATAAGCTTCTTGTTGTAGCCAGCCATCTCAATAGTTTCAATCAGAGTGCTTATGTCATAGTCGAATCGAATCAACTCGAAACGTCGGTTACAAGTATCAAAAACAACCATTGAGCAACGCCTTTCAACATCAACAGGAAAGCCAGCTGAGCCTGGATTAATAAAAACCGTATTTCGCCCATAAAGAATTGTGGGTAGATGCGTATGTCCAAAAAAGACGTAGTCATATTTCTGATAACGCTTTTCCAGCAACGATAAGTCTATGGAGTACTTGCTTTCTGTTTTGCGGGATTCGGGAGTCAAAAAATGAGTTACGCACATACGTATGCCATTCGATTCAAAGTTGCAGGTGTCAGAAATAGCAGATAGCATACCGAGGTTATCCTTAGAAATCACCTTGGCTTGTTTACTAAGCGACTCTGTCCCGGTGAAACTACCCGCGAGCCCGCCTCCCTCCATAAGCGCTTCCTCATGGTCCCCGCGCACATACAAAACATTGTTCAAGCGCTGCCAGTTCAGTACTTCATTAACTTGCGGGTAGAGTCCCACAGAGTCACCAAGAGCTACCCATTGGTCTACAGACCCTGCGGCTACCTGCATGGCGTGAAGCGCAGGTAAGTTTGCGTGCAAGTCAGCATAAACCCCGAGAATCATAAACCCTCCAGGTAATGTTCTTGCCAATAGCGTGTAAACCGACCATACCGCTTTGTCATGATATAACCCCCGAGCTTCCCCTGAAGCTCATGCAAGATCATGTCTGGCTCGTTAAAACCGAAGTAGGCACGAACGCTGGTCGTACTCGATAATCGCGGGTTGATCTCGTAGGCGTAAGGCCGTCCTTCGATAATCTTGAATTGAACATTGATAGAGTAGTAAGAGGAGATGGCCTCAGCAACCTTAAGGCAATAGTCAGAAAGCGCATCATCCTCGAATACAGTTCCTCGATATGACAATCCAAATTTCAGTTCTCGCTCAATCAACAATGTTCCGTAAAACGATCGATCACGCGAAATGTAAACACCAGCAGTAAAATCTCGCATGTCATCAAGAAAGGCTTGCGCGACGAAATAATCCCTAGGGAATGCTCTTAAGATACCAAAAAGTTGGTCACGATTTCTAACCTTAAAGATGTCGACGCTTGAAGCAGCTGAACGTGGTTTGACAAATACTGGGAAAACATTACGTTCCAAAAATTGCTCCACTTCTTCATCGTCGCGACAAAGCGTAGTGTCTGGCGCATCTAATCCCATGCTACGAAGGTGCATCATGGACTTATACTTGTCGTTGCATAGTTGGTAAACACTTGGGGCAGAAGTCAATATCTCTACGCCTGCGCTACGGAAATGCTCTGCATGTTCGGTAAAGAACTCATGTTCGAATCCAATTACAGGAAATATCGCCCGAATGTCATGTTTTTCAATGTAGGCGGTAAGGCATTCAAAATAGGCTGAATCCTTAACAAGCGGCAAAATAACAGGGTGAACCCCAGGAAGGTAAAACCCGGCAGCAAGATCATCAATGTCAGCGACGTATATGCATGGTTGCAACCTACTGGTTTGCAATGCCTTCACGATGCTTTGACCAAGGGGAGACCCTACAGCAAGAACAAGTACATTGAGGGGAACGTTAGCCATTTATCATCTCCAATACGGCCTCACGAGAGGCTCGGGCAAGCCCTAGGCCTTGGATACCGTATTTGTTTCCGTTATAGAACATGTAAAAATACGTGCCCCCATCAAACACATGCGGATAACAGAGCATTTCGCTATCCCACCCCGTAGCAGAGACATCAATTCCTACTCGCTCATCCATCCGCTTCCAGTGCAGTCCGTCCTTCGACACCGCGAGACCCGGTCGATAGGATTTCCCACGATACGAGTACCACATTACGAAGTGATCTTCTATTTTCAAGACACACGGCTTGGCAATGGCATATTCTGATTTATCCCGAAAATCAATGCAAACTCCGGAATCTGGCACCCACGTCACTCCATCAAATGATCGGGCATGCTTGATGTTGTAGTAATGAGGATGATCCTCTGGGCCTGTACCCCATCGATCAAACCGTGTGTACCACATGTGCCAGATATCGCCTTCCCGAAACACGCACGATGAACCAATACCGATATAGTCAAGGTCGTTTCTTGGCATTATCGGAGCTCGAGAAAATCGCTTGAATTGCTTTCCATCCAAACTACTGGCAAGTCCGAGATCGTTATACCAGGGGACATGTCTCCCTTGGATCCAACCCGTGTAGTACATCAAAAGACTGTTTCCATCCCTCACGACAGAAGGATATGACGTTCCGTTTTCGTCAAACGCTCCCCTGGTTCCGAGTGAAAGCACTGGTATCTCACACAAATCCACAACAGTCTCTGATTGTGTGTCAAAGTGGGCTAAACCAAGGCGCGACCGATTTTGGGAGTCACGTCCAGAAATGTAGAGATCAATCCAACACCTGTCGGTCAAATTGGCAATCGCGCAGCAGGGACCCGCTCCACCAGCAAGCCATTTGACTTTTGGATCCAAGGCAAGCAACAGTCCCAATTTTGTCCATACTGAATCGGTTTTCATTTCAAGCCAGTGGTTTTGTAAAGCATGTATGAGGAAGCATCCGACCCAACGTTAAAAAAGAGGTCAATGATGCTTACAGAATGTTCGAATGGTGGGTAAAGTTGCAGGTACTCTGGGTAGCCGTCATAATCCATCCATTCTAAACTTATTCCAACACACGAAAAATCGGAATCTGTCAGATAAGATTTTGCTGCAGGACCGGATAGGTAAATTTTTGCTCCTACTTTTTTTAATAACTCAATTACCCGATTCGCCTTTGTCTCCTTCAGATGGTAGGTTCGGGAATCGTCAAACCGCGTTGTCATCCCCAGCAACTCCGTACTAATCGTTCTGATGACATGCTGGTTCAGGTCAGAAAGGTTTTTCCAAACTTGACCGAGGTAAATTTCCTCAAAGAAGGGACTGTACTGCTTAAAGTAAGGTGCCTTGGCATAGTACGTCTGAATCAGATTCCAGTGTTTTCGTTGCCAATCCGCACTGGTCAGTTCGACATCACAAATGAGCCTGTGTTCACTCGTCCCACAGGGAACGGTGATCCACTCCGCACCTTTTGGTGTCTTGATCTTGTTCCTGTTTCGCCAATCACCCTTGGTGTACTGGAGGTCGTCATGGAAAACGAACAAGTCGACGTTCCCAACGATGTCGAAATACCCCTTCCAAGGGATGTAGTTGGACTGAACGATGGCTACTTTCTTCATTTCGCACCCCTTTCCCGGATGGCTTGGCAAGCCTCCAACGTTTCGTCCGATGCGACGGGGGAATACAGAACTTGGGTTCTGCTGACTGCGTAACCACCAGCACCTTCCGCTGTTTGCCAAGAACCTGCAACTTTATAGTTTGCGGGAAATTCAGCGCCCAAACTGTGCATAAGCTCAACCGGGATGCTACGTGGCCCATCCGGCTCAAACAGCACCCAAGCAGTTGCAATCTGTTTACACGGCGTACGGCTCAATGCTGCCTTGGCTTGGTTCAAACTACCTGAATATCCACCAATGATCCAAGCTTGGCCGATACTTAAGGCTCTTAGGACATAAAGAATTCCAGGTGATTGTCCAGACAGATCAATCATCGGAGTACCCGCTTCAAATCCGCCTTTCTGAGCAGCGGCCTTGGCATCCTCAAAGTACTGAGCGTATCCAGCCGACAGCACCAAGTTTGAACCTGTAGCCCCAATTTCTACAATGGAATCATTCAGCCTGAGAGGTTGAGGTTGTCGGTATGGTCGCTCCAAGCCTGTCTGCATAAGCGCTGCTGTTACGGCTTGGGCAGCAAGCACGAGCGGTATTGCAAACGACCATTTTGCTTTTTCACGAACAAACGGACTAAGTATAGTGAGACCTGCGAGCAGCCAAAAGATAGAAGCTGAAGCCCCTTGTTTCCAATAATTACCATTCGTACCAAATGCATAGATATGCGGCATTGCAAAAAATAGCAATGCAAAACCCCATTGAACAGAAAAAATGTTGCTTAATAATTTTTTACCTCCAAAAACAAAATAAATAGCTATTGCAGAAAAAACTATTCCAAAAACTTCCATCCCTTGAAACTCGAGAAACACTCCTTTTTGTTGAATTATACCGAAGGCAAGCAAGGCAGTTAGGCTGAAAAACGCGGAGGAGATCAACAAAGATAAAGTTACTCCACTCTTAGTGCCGAGATAAGCGCCTCCTGTCGCGACAAATGCTGTTACGGCCACGAAGAGAATTGCTATTTTTTCTCGCGTTTCGAGGTAGTCGTAAATATCATCTATACGTAATATTTGACTCAGTGAATACCCATGTTCCAAAGACCCCACATTTTGAAGGCGGGCAAATTCTATCCCCGACCGCAGCCTTTCAACAAACTTGAATATTGACCCATCTATCAACAAAGCGCTGACCAGAAGCAACCCAAGCGTGCTTGTGGCAGCAAGCAACATCATGCGAACAGAAAACTTGCGCGCAATCACAAGGCAAGCTAGAACCCCAACAGCAAGTGCAAGTGCGGTGCTTGGTTTTGCCATGAATGCGAGCCAACCACCTACGCCAATCAGCACCCAGCCGACCGCACTTTTGGAAGAACTAGCCTTATCAGCTAGGAGCAAACCTATGGCAACTATCAGCAAGGCCTGAAAAGCCAAGCTATTGTAGCTTGGCGTTGGTAGCCAGCTAACATTGTGAAAAAAAGAAATAAAAGAGGTTGCAGCTAGCCCAGCGGCCAAAATATGCAAACTTACCTTTTGTACGCTATTCTCTGGTATCAGCGATTTCAAGAAAAAATAAGCTAAACACCATGAAAGACAAAATGTAATTAAGATATTTGCTTGCCGAAAGGTGGCAACATCGCCATCTAAAATCAAAAAAAGTGGGTGATAAATATAACCAAACTGTGTAACTGAGGCATCATAGAGAAATGGGTTTGAAATCCAGACCAAATAAAAGGATTCGTCTGTAAAATCAATACCGTAAAAACAATATTTTAAAATCCAAACCAAGATCAACAACGTGCTAACCGCAGAAAGCATATGCATCACAGCCTGCGAGCTCAGGAAAGTAGAATTATTGCTATTTTTGTCAGGAAACATATGTGACACCGACTCCCTAATCACCGTGACGGAGCGCGATCACCCTGCCCCTGCCCTGCAACCGTAAGAAAAATATAGCGAAAATAATCCGCCAAACCGAGGCTGGCAAGCATGGCCGCGTCCGTTTCTGCCAGTAATACAGGGGTAGACATATCGATCCCCTTTGTTTGAGCTAGCCCGGTAATGCCGGGACGAGCCTCGAATACGCCTCTTTTGGCACGTTCCTGGATGAGCTCTTCCTGATTGAAAAGGCAGGGCCGCGGCCCGACCAGGCTCATCTCACCTTTAAGCACGTTCCATAGCTGCGGCAATTCATCGAGTTTCGTCCGGCGCAAGAAACGCCCCCACCGGGTAATGGAAGCGCCATCGGCCAGATGCGAGGCCACCGAAGCAGTCCCCGGTTTCATCGTGCGGAATTTCACCAGGACGAAAGGTTTCTGATGCCTACCCACCCGCATCTGCCGGAACAGGGGCGAGCCAATCATAAAAACTCCCACAAGCCACAGTAGCAGGAAAAACGGCCCACCCAGAATCAAACCTGCTACTGAAAAGATGAGATCGAAAAAACGTTGCATGACGGGTTACGCTTCCCTGTATTTCGCACACATCCGCGCAATGCCTTCGACGAAGCTGATCTTGGGTAACCAACCGAGCAAGGCGCAGGAGACAGCGGGGTCGACCTGAAAATTGCCCACCAGTTTCTCAAAGCTTGCCTCCTGCCCGAGCAGGGTACAGGCCGTTTTCAAAAACCTTTGCGGCACTGAGAAAAGCCGCGCAGTTTTTCCTGATTCGCGGGCAATCGCACGGATCAGACCCGGCGTGGACACATCTTCCCGGTCGGACACCAGCAAAATTTGCCCGTTTGCGGCCGGATGATACGCGGCAGTGAGAAGATAATCCACGCAATTGGGGATATTGACAAAGCTTCTGCGATTATCAATGCCTGACAATGGCAGAGGCATACCACTACATGCTAACCGCACGAGTGCAGCCATGTTTCCCTTAACGCCTGTGCCGTAAACAAGCGGCAGACGGACGATAACCGGCTCCAGGGCAGCGCGAATATCAGCGGACAACAAGAACTCCTCCGCCGCCAGCTTAGACTGCGCGTAGGCGTCATTGGAGTACGGTGCGGCTAGCGAATCTTCCCGGAAAGCCTCACCAGGAGTCGAAGCCGTACCGTAGACAGTCACGGAACTGGCGAAAACAAAGCGGCGCACCCGTTCCTTCAGCGCCGCTTCCGCCAAGGTACGGGTCATTTCCAGATTGTCACGGAAATAAATGGAGCGCGCAGACGACGAAGAATCGTTTCCACGATGGGCACGCCCGGCGAGATGAAAAACCACCTCTACATCCCGGCAAACTGCCTGCCAGATTGCGGGGTCAAGCGCACTTCGCGCTACCCGGACGCTTTCCAACCTTTCGTCAGCGATGGTTCCCGTTGGCTCTGAAGAACCAACCGCCCTGACCTCATGGCCGACATCAAGAAGGTAACGAACGAGATGAGCGCCAACAAAACCATTTGCACCAGTAACAAGGCACTTCATGCCATTTCCTATTACATATGTACTTATGTTTATATTAAACAATCAACCTATTTCGCTCTAAGGAATAAATCCTGGGGCGGCAAGAACTTCCTGGATCAATTCATGATATTTCCGAGCGACAACATAAGTAGAGTAGCATTTCTCGACAAGTTTCAAACCATTCTGCCCCATCTGCTCTCTGCGTTCCGGGTTAGCATAAGCTTCGCGGATCGCTTCAATAAATCCGTCGACATCGCTTGTCTCCACTGTCCATCCGAGATCATTTTCACGAATCAATCGGCCGATATCCGTTTCACAAGGTCCATAATACAGTACCGGCCTCCCTGATGCCATGATGGTATAAAGTTTGGACGGGAAACTGCCAACAGCCCCTTTTCTGTCAAGGAGAATCAAGCACAAATCACTAGATGCATTTATCATCGCAGTCGTTTCGATGGGTTGGTATCCCCAAACCTCCCAATTTTTATTATCCAGCGCTTCGGCAGCGTGAATCAGTTCTTCGTATCTTAGGCCAGCACCGGCACAGATGAATTTGACGCCCAGATCGGAACAGGCGGACACAGCTCTAGGAAGCGGTGAAAAATCCTGGAATCGCCCGTAGTTCCCCACGTAACTAATTAAAAATCGATCGTTCCAGCCATGCTTTCCAGAAAAACCATTATTTCTCGGTCGAGGAAAGTACAGATTAACATCAACTGTGGTTGGAATTTCAGCAACACAACACTCCGATTGGCATCTTGTCCGAATCAATTTAACCAAGGTCGGTGACAAACCAACGATTGCATTATTCCACCGATAGGAAACTGCTTCGATGCGGCGCAAAACCCATGTCATCCAGCCATTTTTTTTATTATCCACAAGAAAGTTTTCTGACGAAAGATCCCAGACGACAAAAACAGACTTTGCCTTGTGAAACCTCGCAATTAACGGTCCAATCAAGCCAATTGTTGGCGGTGTAGAAACCGTCAGAACAATATCGCAAGCCAATTCTTTTCGTTTCCCAATCCACAACGAAAGGCTGTGGAAAATCATCGCTGTCCAAATTCTCTTAAAAAAACCACCTTTCGTAGCGGGAACTTTTATATGATAGCAAGGAATTCCATCAAAATCGCTTTTAAAAACCCGTTGTCCAACATATGGACTCAAAGGCTGTTTTGCGGAGATATCTGAAAGCGTCTGATAATGCGGCGTGGTCGTCAACACAGAAATCTCATGTCCGAACGAGCGTAATTCTCGGACAATACCGGCAAGAACATGTGCGTTTGCAACTTGATCCGGTGGAAAGACAAGAGAATAAATGAGAATTCTAGACATAAATATCGGGGCGACCTTTAAAAATACTCCTTCCAAACTACACGTTTCACGTAGTCCGTATAACTGTGAATGATGCGCACAACCTTGTCCGATACATTGGGCATGCTATAGTCCGCCGCTAGCCGCAAGTTCCTGTCTATACCCCTCAACTGTGAATCAAGAATCGCCAACCCTTGCCGTACCCGCTCAACTTCGAGCCCAACCATCATCACCACCGCTTCTTCCATCCCCTCGGGACGCTCATGCGCTTCTCGCAGGTTCAGCGCCGGGAAATTCAAAATCGATGACTCCTCGCTGATCGTGCCACTGTCGGACAGCACTACCTTGGCCGATATTTGCAATTTCACATAATCGAGGAATCCCAACGGCTTGAGCAAACGCACCTGCGGATGGAAAGTTGCGCCGGTTGCATCCACTCTGTTCCGGGTGCGCGGGTGTGTCGAAACAATCACCGGCAGACCGTAATCTTCGGCTACTGCGTTCAACACCGCCACCAGCTTGCCAAAGGAACGCTCGGACTCGATATTCTCCTCGCGGTGCGCACTTACCACGAAATAACGGCCTTCGGCCAAAACCAGCCGCTGCAACACGTCGGATGTCTCGATACGCGGCAGGTAGTGATGCAGCACCTCGTACATCGGGCTGCCGGTTTTGATCACCTGATCCGGCGGCAATCCCTCTCGCAGCAGATAATCGCGCGCAATCGAACTGTAGGTCAGATTGATATCGGCCGTATGATCGACAATACGGCGATTCGTTTCTTCCGGCACGCGCAGGTCGAAACACCGATTGCCTGCCTCCATATGAAAAACCGGGATTTTGCGCCGCTTGGCGGGGATCACTGACAGGCAACTATTGGTATCGCCCAACACCAGCATCGCCTCAGGCCGCACCTCAGCCAGCACTTGATCCACTGCGATGATCAGGTTACCGATGGTATGTGCCGCGCTACCGGCCGCGCTGTTCAGAAAGTGATCCGGCTTACGTACACCGAGGTCGTCAAAGAAAACTTGATTCAACTCGTAATCGTAATTCTGACCAGTATGCACCAGGACATGGTCGCAATGCTCATCCAGCCGAGCCAACACACGCGACAGACGGATGATTTCGGGCCGGGTACCGACTACGGTGATGACCTTGAGTTTTTTCATAATTTGATTCTCGAAAGCATGTCACGCAAGGAGGTATCTTCCAAGGCATAAACACCGCGCGAGGCACGCCAGATGAGCGACTTGTCCTGTAGTGCCTCCAGCGCCGCTTGTATGGAAGGCACGTCTGCCTTCGCTGCCGATTCGGCTGGTTCTCCGGCGGCCATCAGAGTCTCGCGGTACTTGTCCAGTGTGGCCGCCTCGAACGGGCGATAATTCGCGCCACTCCCGGCCAACACGCGCAATACCGCGGATTGTAGCGGGGTGAGAGCCGCGATGACCCGCCAGGTTTCGGCATTCATGGCCTCGATCTGCTCATCGACGAGCATTGTGAATCGGACGGGTACCTCAGCCGGCTCAATCTCAAAATCGAAGCGCAAAGCATCCGCTGCGGCGCCGAGCAACTCGGGCCGCCAGCCCGCCTTCTCGAACATCGTCCACACGGCATCTGGTTCAAGCGGCGCGGACAAATCCACGTTGTTGCAGAACCATTCGACGTAATCCCGGCCCAGATGCGGAAAAGCCACCATCGGCGCACCGTAAAACGCCTGCTCCTTACTGTTGCGCAGCATGGCGAGTTTGTCGCGATTGGAACCGGTGCAGACCAGCCGCAAACCATGATGCGCGCTGCTGTTGAGCGCATCGCGGGCCGCTTTCAAGGCAAACAGGCTATCCATGCCGGCCTGGCTGGTCAGGGCGTGCTGTGCCTCGTCGATCACCAACACGATGGGCCGCCCGACTTCATCGGAAAGCGATGCCAGCGCCTGAGCCAGCGTAACCTCCTTGCCGATGCCGATACGTTCGAGCGAAAAATCAATGCCGCCCACCTTGCCGCCGCTGATACCCAGGCTCCGGGCCATTTTCTGTATCGCGTTATCGTGCCCGCTCATCTCAAGGCGAATCGCGGCGGCAAGAAGCTCGCTCGGGTCGACATGGCGGTCTGCCCACAGATCGGCATAGATGACGGTGGCGCCCTTGCCTTCCAGCGCCGGGCGAAGATCTTCCCGAACAAACGTGGATTTTCCAGTACGGCGCGGTGCGGCCAGAAAGATGCCGGAAGACGATGACGAAACCGGGGAACGGGTCAGTATCTGTTCCGCCAGCCGATTGGCAAGTGCCGGACGATGGAAGATGGTTTCGGCCATGACACACCCTTTTAGGGTGAAATATGTTTAATTATGGTTGACTATACTTCCATATCCAAGAGCCTACAACGGACAAGCAAAGGTGTCCGGCCGCGCACGGTTGAACACCTCGTTGGCCCAGAGCATGACGATCATTTCTTCAGCACCGATGTTGGTGATGTCATGCGTCCAACCCGGCACCGTTTCGACGACTTCAGGTTTGTCGCCTGCGGTGATCAATTCATGGGTTTCGCCAGTCTGCATGTGCCGGAATTTGAAGCGCGCCTGACCCTTGATGACCAGGAATTTCTCGGTCTTGCTATGGTGATAGTGGCCGCCCCGCGTAATACCGGGGTACGCGGTAAAAAACGAGAACTGCCCTGCATCCGGTGTCTTGAGCATCTCAACGAATACACCGCGCACATCGCCGTATTGCGGTATCGGGTAGGCAAACGACTCGGGCGGCAGGTAGCTCACATAAGTCGAATAGAGCGCCCGCACCAGCCCCGTTCCCACACGGTCGATCATGAGGGTATTGCGGCTGTCCCTAAAAGACTGGATCTGCCGAGCCATTTCGCCCACCGTGGTGGTGTATTGCGGCGCTACGGTCGCAAAACCCTCGGCATCCACTGTGGCATCAGCACCATCCATCAATTGAATGAAACGCTCAATGACATCATCCACATACACCAGCGTGACAGCCGCAGCCGGATCGTTGACCTGGATCGGCAGACCCCGCGCGATGTTGTGACAGAACGTGGCCACCGCCGAATTGTAGTTGGGCCGGCACCACTTGCCGAACACGTTGGGCAAACGGAAGACATGCACCGGAATGCCATGACTGAGGACTACGGCTTGCAACGCTTTTTCTGCTTCGCGCTTGCTGCGGCCATAGGGGTTATCTTGCGTCGCCTGAGTAGATGAGGTGTAGATGATCGGCACCTTCCTGCCGGTAGTATCGGCCACAGTGCGGACGGCGCAACACAAATTCCGCGTTAGTTCTGCGTTGCCAGCGACGAATTCCTGCGGGTCTTGCGGGCGATTGACCCCCGCGAAGTGAAACACGAAATCCACACCTTGCAACAACGTCGGCAGTTGCTCCACATTGCCATCGCGTGTGAAGCAAACTACTTGCACATCCTTGCGCTCGGCGAGGTGCAATTGCAGGTTCTTGCCCAGGAAACCGCTGGCACCGGTCATCAACACCTTCATGGTCTTATTCCTGCGCCTCGACGGGTTCACCGCGTGCAATGCGCTGCATAAAGTCAAGCTTGAGCAGCAGCTTCTTCATGCTTTCCACATCGAGGCGAACGGTATTGTGCGAGTTGTAGTCCTCGCCGTGCGTGCTTTGGGTAATACGCTGCTCGCCCTCTTCCACAAATTTGGCGTAATTCAGGTCGCGCCCATCGGGCGGCACGCGGTAATAGTCGCCCTGGTCTTCGGCGCAGGCCATTTCTTCCCGGCTCAACAGTGTTTCATAGAGTTTTTCGCCGTGGCGCGTGCCAATCTCGCGCACCTCGTGATCCGGTTTGCCCATCAATTCCAGGATGGCCTGCGTCAACACCTGCACCGTAGCTGCCGGTGCCTTCTGCACAAAAATATCACCGTTGCTGCCGTGCTCGAAAGCGTGCAACACCAGTTCGACCGCATCGTCCAGAGTCATCATGAAGCGGGTCATGGACGGGTCGGTCACGGTGATCGGCTTGCCCGCCAAGACCTGCTCCACGAACAACGGAATCACCGAGCCGCGAGAGGCCATTACGTTGCCGTAGCGAGTGCCGCAAATAACGGTGTTTGTACCCTCCAGATTACGGCTAGCGGCAACCATGACCTTCTCCATCATCGCCTTGGAGATACCCATGGCGTTGATGGGATAGACGGCCTTATCCGTACTTAAGCACACCACACGCTTGACCCTGGTTGAAATCGCCGCCTCAAGCATATTTTCCGTCCCCATAATGTTGGTCTTGACGGCCTCCAGAGGATGAAATTCGCAGGAGGGAACCTGCTTCAACGCAGCAGCATGAAAGATGTAGTCAGCACCGCGCACGGCGCTTAACACAGACTGATAATCACGCACATCGCCAATGTAGAATTTCAACTTGGAATTGTTATAGCGCTTGCGCATGTCGTCCTGCTTCTTTTCATCCCGGCTGAGGATGCGGATTTCTTTCAAGTCAGACTGCAAAAAACGGCGCAGCACGGCGTTACCAAATGATCCGGTTCCGCCAGTAATAAGAAGGGTTGTATTAGAGAGCACTTGACGATCCAATTGGTTTATAAGTACATTAAATCACCGGAAAAACCGTTTCTCAAACCCCAAGCGACGCAGGATATCTGTACCGGCTCCAATCAACCAGCGCTTATTCTTGTAGTCGCGATAAGTTTTGTTCTCACCGTTGAAAAGCGCTTGCAACTCATCAACCGACAAATCCAGCTTGTGCGCGACAAACTCAAACTTCTGCTGCAATAACTCCTCACTTAATTCTGGGCGCGAAATACGATCAAGCGCCTCATCGCGCGTCATCTGCCCAGTCATGATCAAGCTGGAAAAATGCGCCCGCCGCTTGTGAAAACCGAATTTGCGCGGCAGCCAATAATCCTCGAAAAAGATTGTGAAATGCGATTCATGGTGCTTGTGCTGAAACCGCTGCCAGCCAAATAGGCGCTCCAACTCATCCTCGGCATCCTTCTTGATGAACGGCACCATATTCAGTGGTTTGATCACCTGCATACCCAATAGATACTGGTATATTCCCTTATAGACGAGGATATCGAGCATCGGGAAAGTTTTCAGTGGGCGCTTGCCGAAACGCGAATGGATGTCGCCGATCAGCGTTCTGTCAAGCCCCAGGTAAGCACCCCATTCCTCCGGCTCGCGGCAACATTCTGTCGAATAATTCGATCCGGTCATCACATATTTGATCTTGTGCTGCCGAGCAAATTTGTACAGTGACGAGAAAAATGAAATATCCTGCGGCATATCCTGATCTGGAATTTGAGACTTGAAGAACGCCACTTGCAAATCCTTCATTTCCTCCCAGTCGATCGTCTCGATATGAAGATCCAAGCCCAAGCCGTCCTTTAATTTTTTAATGTTGCTGACAGCCTGATCGATATCCCAACCGGCATCGACATGAAACAGCAGTGGCCGTAGGCCCATCTTCTCTTTAACCACATACGCGGTGTATGAACTGTCTAAACTACCCGAAAGGCCGATAATGCAATCGAAATCCTTCCCCTTGCCTTCTGCCTTGATTTTTTCGGCGAATTTTGCCAACTCGGCTTCACCTCGCGAATCGGTATGCCAGTTGGGTAAAATGGTTGTATCAAAATTGTTGCAGTAGTCACATATGCCACTACTGTCAAACAATATGCCTGGATCAGAGGTGTCCATGATGCAGCGAGAGCAAATCTTGTAATTTTTTTCAAGTTTCATCCTGTGTTCCTCGAGTAAATTTTTTTGCTTGAATGGCATAATCCAATAGAGTTTTAGCAATCATGGTTGATTGCGAAGACATTGACTCAAGCTCTGATTGTTGGATGCATGCAGCAGAACTCAGCGCATCATTTAGGCTATGGATTGAGCTGACAAGCCAAGCATTGGAAGAAACAAGAGCTCGATGGCTAACTACATCGGCAATAATTACAGGCTTCCTGCAACAGAGAGCCATTTGCATGGTGGCAGACTGCGACCCAGGTTGCAAATAAACATCAGCTCCTACGAGAAGGCTGGTCAGACGCTGGGTATCCAGCCACCCTAAATTGATTATACGCGAATCATTGCGCACCAACTCCTCAGCCTGCTCTTTGATATCGTCCATGAAAACGCCCGTGAGCATCAAGCGCAAATTTTTGTTGGGTAAGGCGCTAAAGGCTTTCAGGGAATCAAGCAAGCGTTTTTTTGTGTCGAATTTTCCACTCTGAACAAAAACCCGCACATCCTTGCCCCATTGATATTCGGCTCTGGAGGTTTTGCGAAGTTAGTTATATTCCTCGTCTGAGAAAATCTTTCCCCCAAGGGGAAGAAATTCGATCTTGATTTCTGGGCAGCCGTAAAAATCTCGAACAAATAGCACAGTTTCCTTAGAAATGCAAAAAACTTTGCTGATTTCCGGTAGCGATATTTGAAAAATTACCCGGTAACACATGAAATGCAGAAGCCATTTCGAAAGCAATCCGCGCGCACTGGTATTGAAATCTTCATGTGAGTCTGCGTATAAAACCACACGCGGATTTCGTTTGACGTATTTAGCCACTTCAAGGAGAGCGAATCCGCAAAGCCCATGGAATACGATCACATCGGGCGCAATTTCCTCAAGACGGGCTGTTAAGCCCACATAGGCACGAAATTTCCGTGCGAAGAAATGGGAAAACGAAGTAAAACGATAGGGCAAACGCTCAACTATCGCACCATCAGATCCCATATATGAGGACGAATTAATGTATGTCAGCTTGCCATCGGTTCCAAATGTCTCGGTGGATGCGAGTACATGAACACTGTGACCTGCCCGGACGTGCTCGGCGACGAGCATGTTTTCCTGGTAGGCGTATCCATCTATGTAAAAATTCGAGAGGCAGACGTGCAAAATCTTCATAGCTGGTTACTCATTGTTGAGTGTGGAAAGCAACAAAAATAATGTTTAAGTGCGTGCGGAGCCGCCTTAGCGACTACGATCAACCGCTTTAAGCAGTTCACAAAACAAAACCCCTAGCTTTGTCGGAGATAGTTTGCTTTAAGTGGGCACTATCGCCAGCAACTGACAGTAGGTCTCAAGCAGTTGGTCGCTTGCGAGCCATTATAAACAAAGTCCTATACTCCGAGGTGAACGGAAGCGCCACCCGAACATTTCGGCCTAGAAGTTTTTTCACGACGTTCTTTGCAGAACAGATTGGCCCATCAATTCTGTAGCGCTCTATCTGCACTACATCGAAGCCAGCTCGATCCAAGAAGCCCACGATGTGTTTTTCTCCCGCAAACGCCAGATGGTCAGGCAGACCCAACTCACCGAAGAAATCCTCTCGGCGCTTGAGATCAGCGAGATTGCCGGTTTCCAGCAGGAACACGCCATTGTCCACCAGGACGGCGGACACGTCCACAAGAAAAGAATCAAAGTCGGGGATATGTGAGAACACGTCGATGAGTGACGCGATCTGGACCTTTGGATGGTCGCGCCGTAGATAGCCCTCTGTGACCGATAGGCCGAGCGCTTGCGCAGCTTTCGCCTTGACGTGCATGGGTTCTATGCCGACAACCCTGCTCCCTGATGGGGCGACCATAGTGACCGCTTGTATTATTTCGCCGTATCCGGCGCCTATATCAAGCCAAGAGACCGGCTGCCCTTTCGCAAATATGTCAGCGAAGATCTTTGAGATGATTCTACGGTAAAGGCCGATACGTCTTGGCACCCGCCTAGAGCTTACGTCGAGATCCCCAGCCTCTGTGTGAGTGAAACCGGTTCGCACTGCCGCATCGATCGTTTTCCCGGTCGGCCGTGGATTCAGGAACAAAAAATCGCAACTTTCGCACTTAACCGTTGTGTACCCGGCCTCCTTGCCCCAGGGCGTGTTCTGATCTGATCCACAATATGGGCAGGCTACCATGACTAAAGTAGTTTTCAAGCAAAATCCTCTTTAATATGCGCAGTCAAACGACAAATGCGGGATTGATAAGGATTATACCTACCGTTCCCAGCGATGCAAAAGCAATAATTATTGTTGAATTACGAGTGAGTTTGAAGAGATTTTTCCGCATTTCTCAATATTTTTTACTTTTTTAGTTGCCCACCAGCCAACAAAAAGAATGCCTAACCCGCCAAATGAGAACAGGGCAGTTGTAAAAGGGGTATTCAAAAAAGCAATTATAAACCCAGCAGCCCAGGCAATCACAAACGAAGTCGGAAAAATATAAGTTAGTCTGTTAAAAAGATTAAAAAACACACCAACAAACGGAGTTATTATGAATATTCCCAGCACCCCAAAAGCTGCAAATCCATCGCTTGCCCAAAAGCTAGCATTATGATTATACTCAGGGGATCCATTGTATACCATGCCAATTAATTGACCCAACGAATAATCGCCATACAAGTACCCTCCAAAAATAGCTTGAATTGGGCCTATATGAGAATAGTAGGTAAAACCATTTTTATCGAAATATTCCATATATTTGGCAAGAACCCATCCATCTGATCCAATCACGCGCAGTAATATAATTGACTTTACCCACCTGTAGACACCTTCATCTGGAACCACCAAAACCAGCACAACAACTCCAAGTAAAGCGGACAAAATTACACGCCACAAAAACCCTCTCCCGTCTTTCCAGATGACGATTAATGCATATGTTATTGGCAACAACAAAATGATCGCTTTCGCAGCCTCTGCCATATATATAGCCATAGATCCAATCAAACCCACCCCGATATATATCCATTTTTTGTAGACCAAACCTCTAGCATAAAAATATGTTGTGAAAAAATATGCCAAAAATGCCTGAGAATACTCAGCCAACTTACTCTTATTTGCACTGACGCTTTCCGCGCGTAGATCGTAAACTTGTTCAAACGTTACGAAACGCATATGATCAAAATCATTGAACACCACCAAACATATCGCCAACACCATAAAAATGACCATCGTTGCATCAAGCGTAAAAAACCTCCTGAATACAACCCGTGATCGTGACGGCTCCTTGTAGGTACGAGCAGCCACAAATAAAAAAGCCATGCTTGCAGCCAATGCAATTTGAGGCAAGACAATTTCATAATATGTCTTATCTACCGTAAATAAAATTATTAATTGAGCGGGAATATAAACCAATATATAAAGCAACCCCACTATCGCTTGAGCTGGGTGAGCAGTATTTTTATAAAAAACAATAACAATCCAACTCAAAAAATAAGTAATCAACAGCTCGGACAACGAAAACTGAAGGTAATCGTAACGAAGATACTCAAATACGGGGTTAATATATTCCACATAAGCATAGTGAACTGCGAGAATATACAATGCCGCCAAGAAGTACGTGCGTCTCACACCATTAGCCATCATCG
>Ga0123357_10000167_pt1 | contig 59977 bp, 47 predicted proteins | sample TergutEmb28metaG_FD_89873 | JGI IMG/M metagenome (GOLD analysis project Ga0123357, IMG submission 89873) | Embiratermes neotenicus P4 segment gut microbial communities from Petit-Saut dam, French Guiana - Emb289 P4 | ecosystem: Host-associated > Arthropoda: Insects > Digestive system > Gut ...
CAGGTGCGGTGGCACAACTCGGAATCGATGCTGTCGTTGATAGCGTGGGAACGAAGGAGGACAAGTACGCATACGGTGCCGGCCAAATGGTTGGAGCCGTGGTTACCGGCGCGGCGGGCCTTGCAGGGGTCGTTGGTGGCATTGCCGCCGAAGGCGGAAGCGGTGGCGCAGCATCGGAAGTGGCAGTGCCCCTTGCGGCTGCAGGTGCGCAAACGGTGGTTGTTGCGGGCTCGCTCGCCCTTGGCGCGCACATTCTCATGTCGAGGGGAGCGGCGCCTGTTGCCAAGCCGGCTTCACCGGACACGCCCGCCACAGAACCAGAAAAACCCGTTGCCACCGAACCAAGCAAGTCGCCGGAAGCAGAGGCGCCTGTCAAGGCGTCGTCGCCCACCACCGGTCCATCAAAAGCCGATGTTGTCAAACCAAGCAGGTCGCCGGACGCGAATGCAGTGCCGAGGGGCAATAAAGCAACATTTAGGAAGAACGACAACGCGGAGACAATAAGAGGTAGAACCAGAGAAAATGAAGCCGCGCAAACTTTAGCTAAAAACGGTTACGATGTGGAACAAAGTCCCAAGGTCCCGGGCGACAAAAAACCAGATTATCGCATCGAAGGAGAGATCTTTGATTGCTATGCCCCCAAGCCCGAAAAAACTGCACGAAATATACACGATGTTATCAAAAAAAAGGTGGAGGATAAGCAGGCGAGTCGGATTATTCTCAATCTGGATGATTGGGGTGGCAATGTCGAAAATATGCGCAAACAGTTGACCGACTACCCAATTAAGGATTTGAAGGAGGTCAAGATAGTGAAAAATGGATCTGTCGTTGACCTTTATCCCTAAATCTTGCTGTACGAACAAGGAGAGCAGAAAATGGCTATTGGATTGACGCTTAGTTTAGCAGAAGAAGTGCTTGACGAAGAGATGGTTCTCAAAGGAATTCATGACCTCGGGTTTACGTCCACAATAAAGACTTCAGAGACTTCGACCAAACATCCAGTTTTTCATTTCACATCATGCTACGACACGCTGGGCTTTCTGGTGAACCTGGTCAAGTCTATGGGGCCCGAGAACGGCGTAACGGACGTATGGCTTCTTGGGGGAGGGGGAAGAACTGTCGAGTTTGAATACAGGCAATTTTTGTCATTTCGTTTCAATAATGACTTCGAGGCGAACGATTGCTTCGAACGCGCCCTAAGGATGATCTTTCGTTTAATGAGTCATGTGCGCACGAGGGCGTATCTCGAAACAAGCCACTCCGATGAAATTTGTTTTTTCAACGAAGACAAGAGTGTGCTTTACAAAAAGTCGTCTAGTTTGTTCGACCTCATCGACATAAAAAAAGAATTCAGCGACTGGAAAGTCATCGAAGTCGCGATGTAGAGAGCGCGTAAAGCATACACGCGGAGACCGCTCTCAAGGTGAGTCGGGCCCCGGGATTGCTCCCTGGGGCCAGCCACCACCTCGCGCTCGTGCGGGAAGCTTCGCGCGGCATCGACGAGCGCGCAGGCGCTTACGCTCGGCTTTCGTGATACCGATAATAGCCCGCTTTCACGTTGACGTCGGTCTCGACTCAGGTTGATGAATGCGCAGCGTGTTCTGCACGTCGCGCACGCCAAAGACGTCGCTCGTAACATCCTCGGCGAGGCGCTTGGACTGCCAGCTCTCGACGATGCCGCTCAGCGTTACTTCGCCGTTGCGAACGACGACTTCGACGTCCGAGGCATCAACGTAAGGATGGTACGAAAGCCGCTCGCAAACGTCCTCACGAATGCGATCGTCCGAGCGAACATAGTTTTTCGGCCCGCGACCAACGAAAATGTCTCTCACGCGGTTCCAGATCCGCGCCTGCGCTGCGCTTTCGCGGCGGAGATGATGAGCGCCGTCGCTGTCAAAGCGATTCTCGTGGCTACGGGCACGTAGCGGCAACACACCGAAGATCCCACGGATACGCTCGCGGATCGTTCCATGGATGCGAGAGCGTCCCCAAAAATCGTAGTCTTCGTCACGCCCGCGCCATGGCGCAAAAGGTCGCGACGCGGCGTAGCTCGGCTCGCGTGACCAGGGGCGCGCGGTGGAATCGCCGCGCGAAAAGGCATACTCGCGCTCGTATTGCTCCCAGCGCGCACGCGCTTCGTCCGCATACCTTTGTGCCTCTTCGGCGCGCGCTCGGAACGATGGATCGTAGGGTAGCACGCGCTGATCTCTTCTTTGCCAAGCCTCGTCCCACCCCTCATCGTGGCGATTTCGCCCACGCTCTTCGGAAGCGCTACTGCGCGGATCGCCAACGCCATTGGCCAAATTGCGATAGTCACCCCCCGAACCGCGATTCATCGTTCGTCCTCCTTGCTGGTGCGAAGGAGTTGGTTTCGTACGGTGTGCACGCCCGTGACATTGCCAAGCGCATCTTCGGCATGATCGCGCGTGCGCCGATCGATGACGAAGCCATCGAGGACGACCTCGCCCTCGGTCACGCGAACCTCGATCCCTCGATCATCAATCTCCGGATCGCGCGCGAGCCTTTCGCAGATCTGTTCGCGAACCCGCTGATCAGAGCGCATTATCGCGCTTTTTTTTCGATCGCATCGGTCTAGGGAAAGGAAATCGTAAACGGTTCTTCCCAAACCATGCCCCGAGCGAAAGAGCGTCGCGACGACGCTTTTGACAACCATGCTCGACGCTTCAGCGAAATTGTCGAGGTGTCGATGTTGCCCGTAGTGCCGCATGCGTTGCCTCCTGACCGCAACCAAGTGCAACGCAAGTGGCTGCAACGCGCGTTCCTATGCCAAGGTGAGCAACGTTCTGACCACAACTATTCTGCGGCGTCGTGCACTGATGCCACGGGACTCGTGCTTGTCGTTGCCTGTTGGCTTCGGCGGTTGAAAATGCGCCCGAAAAACTGCGAGGCATCGTCGAAGAGCGAATAGAACACCGGGGTCGCGAGCAGTGTGAGCAAGAGCGAGAAGGTTTGACCGCCGACGACCACACCCGCCGTTGCCTGGTTGTTGCTCGCGCCAATGCCCCTCGAAAGAAGCAGCGGAAGCATGCCGGCGACGAATGCGAGTGTCGTCATGAGGATGGGGCGAAGGCGATCTCTGTTGGCTTCGAGGATGGCTTCGGCGCGCGGTAAGCCCTCGGAGCGCAAGTGGTTGGTGTGATCGATCTGCAAGATGGCGTTCTTCTTTACGACGCCGAAGAGCACCAGGATGCCGAGGCCAGAGAACAGATCGAGCGACTGTCTGAAAAGCACGACGGACAAGACCGCGAATGGCAGCGTGAGCGGCAACGAGAGAAGGATCGTGACCGGGTGCAGCCACGACTCGAATTGAGCGGCGAGCACGAGATACATGAAGACGAACGACAAGCCGATGGCCGTAGCAAAGCTTATGAACAGACGGCCCATCTCGCGTGTTTGGCCTGTGGCTTCCGCGATGTAGTCGGGCGGAAGGTTCTCTTGCTGGATGATGTTCGAAATGGCGTCTACGACGGCGCTCTCGCTGTACCCCGGCTTCACGTTGCTGAGGAACGTGACGACGCGCTGACGATTGAGGTGGTTGATGGTTGCGGGCCCTGCTCCTCGCTTCACATCGACAACACTGCGCAGAGGCACGAGCCCGAGTCGAGTGGAAGGCAGCGTGAGCATTTCGAGGCCCGCTGTGTCCGCACGGTATTGCGGCTCAGCGCGCACGCGGACATCGTACTCTTCGCCTTTTTCCTCGTATGTCGAGACTTTCTCACCATCGACGAGCACGCGGAGCGCCGCGGCCGTGTCAGCGACAGACACGCCGAGGTCGGCGGCGCGCGGGCGATCGATGTACACGCCGAGTTCGGGTTTGCCGGAGATGAGCGACGAGTCGACGTCGACGGCACCCGGTACCTCACGGATCTTAGCGAGGATGTGACTCGTGTATTGTTCAAGCTTCCGGAGCTCTGGACCGCGCAGCGTGTATTGGATCTTTGCGGTGGCAAATCCGCTGCCCCCGAACATGGCAACCTCCTGCACGCTGAGACGCAGATCCTTTGACTCGTGCGCGAAGATTTCCGTGCGCACGCGGTTCATGATCTCGTTTTGTGTCTGCTCGCGGAGTTTTGGATCGGCGAGGCGCGTGAAGATGCGGCCGACGTTTTGTGTTTTGGCCGCATCATCACCAATGGTCACCAGCGTAAGTCCGACCACGGGCCATGTTCGAAGCTGCGCGGCTATGCGGTTGGTAATGAGCTCGGTTTGCGCAAGGCTCGTTCCTTCTGGCGCGCGCACGACGACTTCGAATTGAGCTTCGTCGTTGACGGGCAAAAATCCTTTCTTTGCGGCACCCGCGAGCGGGAAGCACGAACCGAGCGAGAGTGCAATCGCGACGAAGACCACCCAGCGGCGCTTCATGACGAAGCGGAGCATGATCATGTAGACGCGTTCGATGGGCCGATAAAACGCGTCGACGATGCGTTCCCCGAGCGGCTTCTGCGCGCCCGGATCTTTCATCTTGAGCCACCGCGACGAGAGCATGGGCGTGAGCGAGAAGCTCACAACGAGCGAGACGAGGATCGAGAATGCCATCGTCACGCCGAAGCTGCGGAGGAAGCGCCCGGGAATGCCGCCGAGAAATGCGACAGGCAAGAAGACGGCGACGAGCGAGAACGTGGTTGCGAGGACCGCGAGACCGATCTCCTTGGTGGCGAGGACCGCAGCGCGTTTCGGTTCGACCTTCTTCTCGTCGACGAAGCGGAAAATATTTTCGAGCACGACGATGGCGTCATCGATGACGATGCCGACCGCGAGAGCGAGCGCGAGGAGCGTGATGATGTTCAAGGTGAAGCCCATGAACCACATGCACGCGAAGGTGCCGATGATGCTGGTTGGGATGGCGAGCGCCGCGATGATCGTGCTGCGTGGGCTGCCGAGGAAGAAAAAAACGACGATGGCGGCGAGCAGAGCGCCGACCGCGAGGTGCTCTTTGACGCCGTCGACGCTGGTGCGAATGACGTTCGAATCGTCGCGGACGATGTCCAAGGTGGCGCCTTTTGGCAAACTGCCTTGTACCGCTCCAAGGCGTGCGCGGATCTCGTCGACGACTTCGATGGTGTTCGATCCGGACTGCTTGCGGATTGGCATCACGATCGTCGACTCACCATTGAGTATCGCGGCAGTCTCGCGCTCTTCGGCGCCGTCCTCCACGCGCGCAACATCGCCCACGAGCGTGGAGTGCCCCGCCTCCCGCCGGACGACGAGCGTGCCGATTTCCTCGGCGTGCTCCACGCGACCGTGAACGCGAAGCGTGAGTTGTTCGGGCCCCGTGTCCACGCGACCGCCAGGAACGGTGAGGTTCTGCGTTGCGATTGCGCGTTCGACATCGAGCGCGGTCACGTTGGCTCCGCGCATGCGCACCGGATCGAGCCACACATTCACCTGACGCAACTGACCGCCCACGATACTGACTTGACCGACGCCGTTCACAGTCTCGAGCGCACGACGAACGCGCTTGTCGGCGAGCTCGGTGACTTCTTGGACGGGATGCCCTGGCCACTTGAGTGCAAGCGAGAGGATCGGCGATGCGTCCGGATCCAGCTTTTGAACCGTGGGCAGATCGATGCCCTTTGGCAAGTCCGGAATGGCGAGCTGAAGGCGATCACGCACTTCTTGAGTGGCAACGTCCGTGTCCTTCTCGAGGATGAAACGGATGACGACTTGTGAGACACCTTCGCTCGAAATCGACGTGAGCTCGTCGATACCACTCACCGTGTTGACGGACTCTTCGATCTTGTCGCTGATCTCCGTCTCGATGTCCTCCGGCGCGGCGCCTGGCAAGGTTGTCGTGACGACGACGATGGGCAAATCGACGTTCGGGAATCTGTCGACACCGAGTTTCGTGTAGCCGGCGAGGCCGATGACCGCGATGAGGAGGATGAGAACCGTCGCGAAGATGGGTCGCTTGACGCAGATCTCTGCAAGCCACTGCATCGCGCTCTCCTACAACGCCTGGGCGCCGTCGCGCACCTCGGGTCCGGGTTTGTCGACGACGTTCTCGCCCGCGTTCACACCCGCGACGATTCCGACGAAGCCATCCTTCTCACCGCCAAGTTGAACGATACGCTCTTGAATGCGCTTGTCCAAAACGACGAAGACGCGCGGGCCCGTGTCTGCCTTGAGGAGGGTGCTCGACGGGACGACCGGCACGTTGCGTTCGCCGACGGCGAGATTCGCAACGGCGAACATGCCGGGACGAAGCTTGCCGTCTCCGTTTGGGCACAAGGCTTCGACGACGAGGTCGCGTGTTGCGGGGCGGACGTTGGGGCTAATGAATTTGACGGCGCCGGAGAACGGATGATCCTCACCGAACGATGCAACGGTGAACGTGACCGGCATGTCCGCTTTGATGGCGCCGACGTTGGCCTCCGGAACGGTGAGCTCGAGGCGCAGCGGATCGGGATCGTACAGGGAGACGATCTTCGTGCTTGATTGCACATACTGACCCACGTTGACGAGGCGCTCACCCACGACACCGGAGAACGGTGCACGAATGACAGCGTCGGCGACGATCTTTTGTGCGCTTTGCTGCTGCGCCTGGGCGGCCGCCGCAGACCACTGCGTGGTTGCACATTGCGAGGTGGTGCGGTCGTATTCGGCCTGCGAAATGGCCCCTGATTTGTAGAGTGCCTGTACGCGGTCGCACTCTTTTTTCGCCTGATCGAGCTGCGCGCGTGCAAGCTCCGTTTGCGCGTTTGCCGCCCGTGCAGTCAGGGTGGCCGAGCGCGCGTCGAGCAGGGCGAGCGTGTCGCCCTGCTTCACCCTCTGCCCGCGCTCGACATACGTTGCGGTGACTTTGCCGGAAGCATCGGCTGCCACCTCCGATTCCTGGCTTGCGCGTAGGGTTCCTGTAAGCGTGAGGTATTCCGGCATGGGCCGTTCGGCAACTGCCACTATCTCCACCTTGACCGGCGCCGATTGCTTGGCGGAGGCGTCGTCGGCCGAAGTGCCTTCCGCCTTATGACACGCGATAAGGCTTACAAACAGCGCGAAAAAATAGACTAAGCGCATGGAGGGCGCCCACGAGTATTCGAATGGTTTGGGACCGTCAAGCGGCCAACGTTCGGGGTGTTGAATGCGGACTTCGATGCCGCGCGAGAGATCGGCGTTGCGGCTACTCGTGGTCTACAAAGACAGGCGGCGACCTCTTGACCATAAAAAATTCCAATAGAAAGTCTGGTAAAGGCAAAACCAAATGGTTGCGAGAAATTGCGCTACGAGAATCGTTATGAGTGGCAACCGATCATTCGATGTGTCCTCGAGGTAAGCTGGTAGTTCGGCGCCGCTGAAATGCAGCGCGGGCCACGCAAGACCAATGCTCGCAAGGCACAGCGGGTGACCGACAAAGAGCATTGCGTGCAGCCACTGCTCGCCCGGTGTGCATGCGCCCGCGTGAACGAATTCGTCTTTCGTCACAAAGACGCACGAGGCAAAGGCGAGTGCCGCATACACGGCGATAGCCCTCGGTGTTGGCTCGGAGACAAACGTCCACGCAATGCATACAATGACTGTAAGTGTGTCGAGCGGATGACCAATGCGTTCCCACCTGCCGAGACCACGGCCGTGGTGATAATAAAATTCATCCATGAGCATGAGCGGCGCTTGCACCGCAATCGGTGCAAGCAAAAGCCACGTCGGAATCATTAACATTCTCCTCCCACGCGCGAGTGCGAGGCGTGCGATCGCAAAAAAAGCTCGGCGGCGCGCGAATCTTGCAAGCGCTGCGCCGATCGATGTCGAAACCACGCGCCACCCGTTTTCCGGCGCAAGCAAAGACGCTTTCAAGTTGCCGCGAGTACAAGGCGGCGGGAAGTGCCTGCACCTCTCCTCGCGATGAAGCGCACACAAGATCGCCACGCAGTGGCAAACTTCATCGGAAGACGTGGCTACCAGCCGCACGCATCACACGTTGAGACTGCCAGGGCGTGGTAGCGTCGCTGTATTCCTTTGCAGTGCACGCGATTTGTTGCTTTGCCCATATTCGCAACTCTTTCGCTCTTCGCCGGCCGTGTGCTGGCGTATCGCCCATTCGATGGGACCGACGCCGACGTCGCCGAACCACACGTTTTCGAGCTCGAGCTCGGCCCCGTCCACTACTATCGCGAAGACCATCACACCTACCTCATTACTCCCGCGCTTGTTTTGAACTTCGGCCTGTTCGCCAATACCGAACTCGTCATCGACGCAAATAACTACATCACCGTCGCCGATCCGGAACCGAATGCGTCGCGCGACCGAGTTCTCGGCGATGATGTGCTCATCAAGCACGTGTTGCGAGAAGGCGTGCTCCAGGGCAAAACAGGGCTTAGTATGGCTGCCGAAGGCGGCGTTTTGCTTCCCGAAATGAACGGCAGTCGCGGTTTCGGCGCCTCGCTCAACGTGATCACTTCGTATCGGTGGTCGTGGGGCACCATCCACTACAATGAGTGGTTCGAAATCACGCGTCAACAGCACGCCGATCTGTTCAGCGGCGTCATCGTGGAAGGCCCTTACGATTGGCCCGTGCGCCCTGTTACCGAAGTGTTCTTCGAGAAAGACTTCAACGCCGACCAAACGGTGTCGCTCCTCGCCGGCGCGATCTGGCGCGCGAGCGAGTCGTTTGCGTTCGACATGGGCATGCGTGGTGCACGCATTGCAAACGCAAACGCCGGGGAGATCCGCCTTGGGCTAACGTGGTCGTTCGACATGGGTAAGCACGACGACGAGCGACGAGACCACGACGAACAAAAATTGATGAGCCACGCAAGATGAGAAGGATACGAATATGACTACGCTGACAGAGACGGTGCTTTCGTACGAAACGATTGAAACGCCCATTGACGCGTTTCTTCTTATCTACGAAGAAGGCGATACTGCTGCTGGCGCTCTCGTTTATGCAGACTTCAACGATCAGAGTGCACGGAGGCAGGCGCACCTCGCGCGACGCTACGGCTCGTTCAAGCTCGAGCAGCGACACGCAGCACACCCCCTGCGCATGCGCTTCGAACGCTATTTCGCATGCGATGCCCATGCGTTCGACGCGCTCGGGCAAGACGCCAATTTGTCTCCCGGAGGAAGCGACACGCAACAGCGCGTGTGGACGGCACTCCGATCGATTCCAACCGGCACCACAACTTCGTACGGCGAGCTTGCAGCGCGGCTCGGACGCAAAGGCGCCGCGCGTGCCATTGGACGCATCAATGGACAAAACCCACTTAGCATCATTGTTCCCTGCCATCGCGTCATTGGTGCCAATGGCAATCTCGTGGGCTACGCCGGCGGCGTGGAGCGAAAAGAATGGCTATTAAGACACGAAGGCGCAATTCATTAATTGTTTCACTCACGAACGACAACGCCGTGCGCGGTTTCGGCGAATACGAAATCCGTTAGCTCACGCAAAGCCGTATTGAGCTGCCATTCGCCGGCAAAGAGCATGACAGGTCTGCCTCGGACATCGACCGCCACAGTGCCAATTCTCTCGCGGGCAAGCGCCGCAAGATCGATGGAAGCACCGTCTTTACGCGATATCCATCGCGCAAAGGAGCAATTTACCCCTTCGTAGCGGATCTCAACTCCATATTCGTCCTTCAAACGATATTTGACGACCTCGAGCTGAAGTTCGCCGACGGCGCCAAGAATCACGTCACCCGCTCGCGCATCGGGCGGACGATAAAGCTGAATGGTGCCTTCCTGCGCGAGCTGCTCGATGCCCTTGGCAAGCTGCTTTCGCTTGAGCGGATCGGCCATTATAAGACGCGAAAAATGCTCGGGGGCAAAGCTCGGAATGTCTTCGAAGCGCAGCGTTCTACCCTCGGTGAGGGTGTCGCCAATTTCGAAAATGCCAGGGTCATAAACGCCGAGAACATCGCCGGCGTAAGCCTGGTCCACGATGGATCTGTCTTGCGCGAGAAATTGCGTGGGATTCGCAAGGCGCAAGTCGCGACCCGTACGCACATGGTGGACCTTCATTCCGCGATCGAAGCGACCGGAGCAGATGCGCACGAAAGCAACGCGGTCGCGGTGCGCTCTATCCATGTTCGCTTGGATCTTAAAAACGAAAGCGCTGAAGCGCTCATCGTCTGCGGAGAGCTCGCCCTCCGATGTCATGCGCGACTGCGGCGACGGCATCATCTCGCTAAAGCTCTCGAGAAATACCTCGAGACCAAAATTGTTGATGGCGCTGCCGAAGAACATGGGGGACACCTCGCCCGTCATGAATCGCGGCTTGTCGAGCGAATCACCCGCGGCTTCGAGAAGCTCCATTTCGTCGCGAAGGCGCCCTCCCCCCTCTTGCCCGAGCTCGCGATCGACCGCTGGGTCGTCCAAGCTCGCGACTTTCACCGGCAGAGTCTCGGCGCCCGCAGCCTGACTCGATTTGGCAAACTCCGCGTCATACAATTGCACGCAGCGCGTAGGGCGATGGTAAACACCACGGAATGTATCGCCGGTAAGTACAGGCCAAGTCATTGGGTAAACACCAATACCGAGCACATTCTCGACTTCGCCAACGAGCTCGAACGAGTCGCGACCGGGGCGGTCCATCTTGTTGACGAATGTGAAAATAGGAATTTTACGCTGGCGGCAAACACGAAATAGCTTTTTCGTCTGCGCTTCCACACCTTTGGCACGATCGAGCAGCATAATGGCGCCGTCCACTGCGTGCAGGGTGCGATAAGTGTCTTCGCTAAAGTCGGCGTGCCCCGGCGTGTCGAGCAGATTCATTTGCAAACCGCGATACGGAAACTGCATCACGCTCGTCGTAATTGAGATTCCGCGCTCGCGCTCGAGCGCCATCCAATCGCTTACCGCCGAGGCACGACCACGCTTGGCCTTCACCGCGCCGGCAAGCTGAATGACGCCCCCGTAAAGCAAAAGCTTTTCCGTGAGCGTTGTTTTGCCGGCGTCCGGATGGGAGATGATCGCGAACGTTTTTCGACGCTTCACCTCGCGAGTGAGATCGCGATCGGTCATTTTCGGGCGCGTCCCATAGCACAGATGCCGAATTCGGCACACCAGCTACGATGCTAACCAGCAGCCGAGTTAGTACGAGCACCATGACCGTGCGTGGCATCGGCAAAGTGGCTATGGAACCAACGCGAAGCAAGTTGAGCGACGACTTCGAGCGCGCCGGGCTCTTCAAACAGATGCGACGCGCCAGCAACAACCTCGATCGACTTCTCGCACGCAAGCCGATCGAACGCCTCGCGATTGAGCTCTAGCACCTCGGTGTCTTCGCCGCCCACGACAAGAAGCGTGGGCGCCTTCACGAGCAAAAGATCATCGCCAGCAAGGTCTGGTCGACCACCGCGCGAGACGATGCAGCGGACAGCGCCCGGACGCTTGGCCGCCGCAACCAGCGCCGCTGCCGCGCCGGTACTTGCCCCAAAAAGCCCAAACGGCAGCTCGCGCACTTCGGCCTCGGCACGGAGCCAATCGGTGGCGACGACAAGGCGGCAAGCAAGCAGATCGATGTCGAAACGCATCGACGCCGTTACCCGATCGACCCGCTCTTCTTCTTCGGTCAAAAGGTCGAAAAGCAACGTTGCAATCTTGGCGCGGTGAAGCTCGCCTGCAACATAGCGGTTGCGTACGCTGTAACGGCTGCTGCCACTTCCATGCGCAAAGGCAACGAGCCCGCACGCATTCGGCATGATGTCGAGCGTGCCACCCATCCACCCGTGCCCTGATGGCAATGCGATCTGCACCTCGCGCGTTGCTGGTCGACGCACGCGATCGGACTTGCGAGGAGCCGCCAAATTCCTATGATCGACCCGCTCGTTGTCCGTTCTTTGGCGGGCAAGCAGACGGACGACCTCGTCGTCTGTCGTGGCCGAAAAATTGTCATACCAGAGTCCGACCGCGATGAAGTCGTCTTCAGGGAACGGGCAAACGATCGAGTCTGCCAGCTTCTCGAGATCGTGCAAGCTTTCGGTTGCACCCACAGGCACGGCGAGCACGAGCCTGTGGGCACCGCACGCGCGCAAATGCCGAAGCGCAGCCTGCACCGTGCCTCCGGTTGCAACGCCGTCGTCCACGACAAGCACGGTTTTTCCGCGTAGGTCGACGGGAGCATGGCCCCGCCGCAAACGCTGAACACGCTCGTCGACTTCTTGCGTTTTCTCGGCAACGAGCGCGTCGAGCTCTTCGTCCGAAACGCCGGCGAGGCTCATTGTGTCTCGGTTGATGTAGATTGCACCGCCTTCGGCAACCGCACCCACTCCAAGTTCCGGCTGCACCGGCGCTCCAAGCTTGCGCACCACGCAAACGTCAAGCGGCGCTGCAAGCGCGTGAGCGATTTCGTAAGCCACGACGACGCCGCCTCGAGGAAGCCCGATGACAACGACGTCGTCGTGGCGGAAGCGATCGAGCGATCGCGCGAGCTTTCGTCCTGCATCGACGCGATCTCGAAAATGCGCTTTGGTCTGCCAGCTCATTGCGATCGAGGGAGCAAAGTGAGTGCCTTTGACAACCGAACAACCACGTTTCTTTTCGCGAGGGCGTCTGTCGGGCTCATGCTAGCTGTCTGCGTTGCCGATCGCTGCCCAACCGCGCCGTCGCCCGCTTACGCTGCATCTACCACCCCGAACTCAACGTTTGCAACGGCAACGCCGATAGCACCTACAAGCCCCCGAGCCCCCCACGCGCGCCTCGACGGCCGCGCCTTCCCCGACAAGGTGCTCGCACTAAGCTGGGACGACGGGCCGGATGCGTCGACCTTCGAGCTTGCCGCCTATCTTGCAGAGCAGAGAATTTCGGCGACGTTCTTCGTCGTAAACTCGTGGGTCGATGGCTTGTCCGACGACCCTGGTTCGGGCAAAAACGTTTTTCAAACCGGCTACGAATCGTATCCAATCGTTGGCGATCTCGTCGCGCTCGGCCATCGCATTGGCAACCACACGCTCCACCACGTCGTGCTCCGTGAGGCCGTGGGTGAAATGGAGATCGACCGCGAGCTTCGCCAAAACCAGCGTGCGCTCGATCCCTTCATCACGAGCGAGCTTCGACTGTTCCGCGCGCCGGGTGGAGGTTGGGGTCCCTTTGCCGAGAATGTCATTGATCGCGATTCGTATCTTGCCGAGCTCGTTGGCCCTGTGTTCTGGGATGTCGATCGCAAAGACTGGGACGCATCGCTCAGCTGCGCGGGCGCTCGGAAGGACTGCGAGCGCGGCCCGAGCACGCTTCGCACAAAGCCGAGCGTGGTTGCCGCGCGCTACCTTGAAACCATCGAGCGCGTGGGCCACGGCATCGTCCTGCTCCACGATCGGGTGGGCGACGTCGGCTCGACGTACGCGCTCACCATCGCCCGCACGCTCATCCCCGCGCTAAAGGCGCGCGGATACGTCTTTGCCGCACCCGTGCTGCACTTTTCGCCGCTCACACTGAGGCTCGAGCGCAGTGCAAATGCGGCTCCTCCCGCATTCGACGCGTTCGACATCCGTGATGTCAATGGCGATGGGCGTGGTGATGTGTGCGAGCCCTCGCCCGGCGGGGTCGACTGCGCCGTCTCGGTGCTTGCACCAAGCTCGCCGGCGGATCGTCTCCAGCGCACAATCTTTCGCCGCTTGGAACCCATACCCTTCGACGATCCCGAGGGCGCGATGAATCGCGCCCCTACAACCAACAAAACGCAATTCGTAGGGGCGTATGGCCATACGCCCCTACACGAAGCAGCCACCTCAAGTCCTGCAGGACCGATCTATGTCGCGGATGTCACAGGCGACGGCAAAACTGATATTTGCGTGGCGAGCGCAAAGGCCGGCGTAGAGTGCGCAACGTCGGACGGAGCGCGCTTCGGTCGCCTTAGCCAGTGGTCGGTCACTGGTGACTTCAGCGACGCAACCAACGTGGTGCTCGGTTCGGTGCGCCTCGCCGATCTCAACGGCGATGGCCGTGCAGATGTATGCGCCGTCACGTCCAATGGACTCGACTGCGCGCTATCGACCGGCCGCGCGTTCACAAAAGCAACACCGTGGCTTTCGCACGACGAGCTCGTAGCGCAAGGCTGGCAACTTCCGGAGCGCGCCGAAACCATCCGGTTTGGAGACATCAACGGCGATGGCCGCGCAGATGTGTGCGGCCGCGGTCAAGACGGACAAGGCGGGCAAGAGGGTATCGTGTGCGGGATTTCACCTTGAATGCGAAGGCTGCTACCCGCACGCGATTGCTGTAAAGGCAACTACGCGTCTTGCCCTGCTTGCAGTAATGCCACGACGCGCATAGGGTCCGTCGGCCGCTCGGATTTTTTCCCCGAACCGGATCCCTCGGAGGACCCATCGTGACTGTGCACGCAATTCGCACCCAACCGCAACCACCCAATCACGCAGCCCCCGAGGAGCCTCCGCGCAGCCATCGCGAGCGCGCCGGCGTTGAGCAGCACCTTCGCTTTCACGATCCCAAGCTCGCCGAGAAGTTTTCGCGCGGCAAACTCCCAATGACCACGCTTTACGAAGCCTACTTCGACGGGCGGGTCGATATTCTTGGCGATATTTACGAATTTTTGAGTGAGCGCGATCACTATGTAAAATACGAAATCACAGCCGAGCACGTGAAGTTTCTTTTCAAGAACTTCATTCCCGAAGTCACCATTCACTCGAAAAACCAAGACCGGCGCATCGTCCGCGAACATTACGATCGCGGCGACGATTTCTTCGGTGCGTACCTCGGCGATCGCATGGTTTACACGTCTGCTTATTTCAAAGACGGCCCCACCACGTCAACTCTCGAAGAAGCACAAGACGAAAAGATGCACCGCTGCTGCCGCAAGCTCGATTTGAAGCCCGGCGAGAAACTCGCCGACATCGGTTGCGGCTGGGGAACCCTGGTTCGTCACGCGGCCGTTCATTACGGCGCAGACGCCACGGGCATTACCATCAGCAAGAACCAGACGGAATTCGGCAACGCTCGCATCGAGAAGGCGGGCGTTGCCGACAAGGCGCGCCTACTTTGCCTTGATTACCGCGACACGCCGCAGCGTGCCTACGACAAGATCGTAAGCCTCGAGATGGTCGAGCACGTGGGCGTGAAGAACTTGCCAAAGTACTTTTCGAAAATGTTCAATCTCTTGAAAGATGACGGTCGCTTCCTCTTGCAGTGGACGGGCCTGCGCCGCGCAGGCTTCGACGGCGTTCCACCGGTCGGCCTTCGCGCCGAGGACATGATCTGGGGCCTATTCATGGCCAAATACGTCTTTCCGGGCGCCGATGCATCGCTGCCACTCAGCGACATGATGCGCTACGCCGAAAGAGCCGGCTTCGAGATTCACTCCGTCGAGAACGTGAGCATCCACTACGCGTGGACGATCAAAGCGTGGCACGACAACTGGCTCTCTAACAAAAAACAAATTCTCGAAGTGTACGGCGAGCGTTGGTTTCGCATCTGGCATCTGTTCCTTGCGTGGTCCGTATGCATTGCCAAGCAGGGCACGGCGGCGTGCTTCCAAGTTGTCTTCAACAAGAACCGCAACGACTTCGATCGCGCACAGTACGTCGGCTCCGACAAGATCTAAGAACAGACTCTAAGAGCATGTTGACCAGCCGTCGCGAGCGACGCAACGCCGAGGCGGGCCCGAGGAGCCCGCGTAAGCGTACGTTGTGGTACGTGCGCAGGCACCGCAGGGCCCAACGAAGGCATCGCGGCGCGCAGCAGGCTGGTCAAGTCGGCGGGTCGAAGATCTTTGCTGTCATCGCCGGACCATAGGTCATGAGCGCAGCGCCGATGGCTTTGCCCGCCGATGTCGTTGCTGGAGCGGCGGTGTGGCCAACCGACAGGCTCGTTGCGACGTAGACGAGAGCGTCGTAGTAACTTTGGATCTTGGGGTTGTGCCCGTGTTCGGCTTGGTAAAAAAGCCAAGCCCCAACGAGCACGGCAGCTACGACGTTTCCCATTGGATCGCGCGCGAAGCCTTCGCGCACGCTGTTCTTCAGCCGGGCGGATGCGCCTTTGCCCATATCTTCCGATGTGGCAACGGCAAGGGCGGCGAGAACAAGAAGCGGGCGCGGGTTCATCAAAGCTCGTAATGGTACGCTCAAGGGTAGGTGTGCGCTACGCTCCGCAGGCGGCATGGGGCACTTTGGATCGATCGCGCTGTCCTTCCCTTGCGGCGTCTACACGGTGCTTCTTGGAGCCGCACTGATTTACTGGGTATTCGTGATGATTGGCCTCGCGCGGCTCGAGCTGCACGCCGACGGCGGAGCGGGACTCGATGGCCTCGACGGCGGCGCCCATGCAGGCGATGTAGGGGGCCACCACGCGGGCGACATTGGCGATGCCGGAGGCCACCATGCAGGCGACGGCGATGCGGGCGACGGCGGAGACCACGATGCAGGTGCTGACGGGCACGACGGCCCGAACGCGCACGCGCCTCCCAGCGGCGTGCTCTCAGGAATGCTTGCATCGCTCAAGCTTCGATCGGTGCCCGCTACGGTAACGGCCAGCGTGATCGTTCTGTTCGCGTGGCTCTTCTCAACGCTCGCCATGCTGTCGGCTGACACGCTCGTGCCCTCGGCAAGGCTCGGCACCGTGCGCATCGCTGTATTCTTTCTCGCGCCACTCGTTGCGCTGCCGTTCACTTCGCTTGCCATCCGTCCGCTCGCGCCGCTCTTCGCACCACCGAAAGCCGCTGGCCGGCAAGATCTCGTCGGCCAGATTTGTACGATACGCACCGGTACAGTGACCGAACGCTTCGGCGAAGCCATGCTCGACGACGGCGGCGCCGGGCTCGTTGTGCGCGTGCGTGTCGACGGCGACGACAAGCTTGGTCGCGGCGACAAAGCCGTGATCGTGGGGTACGACGATGATACGCAAGAATTCACGGTTGCCCGTTTGGATGACGATTTCATCGACGATCGCCCGCGGCGCAGCGGCAGCAGCGCCAACCGCTAGACCCAATGCCGCATTGGAACGTGCGACGCACCTGTGCGACTCTTGCTGCTCGCTGACGTGCTCGAGCGCGAACATGCGGTAATGGAGAATGGAATATGCCTGAGCAGCTGATTGCAATCCTGATTGCAGCCGTAGCCGTTTTCGTCGTGGTCGTCGGTGTTCTCGCACTCGTCGCCCGCTTCTACCGCCAAGTGGAACAGGGCAAAGCGCTCATCGTGAACACCATGCGAAGCGAACCCGTGGTCGCATTCACCGGCGCGGTGGTTTACCCCATCATCAACCGCGCGGAGGTCATGGACCTGTCGGTGAAAACGATCGACATCGATCGCCGCGGGAAAGAAGGGCTCATCTGCAACGACAACATTCGCGCCGACATCAACGTGACCTTCTTCATTCGCGTCAACAAAACGCGCGAGGACGTGCTCAAGGTTGCTCAGTCCATCGGCTGCACACGCGCAAGCGATCCGAAAACACTCGAAGATCTTTTTACTTCGAAGTTCGCCGAGGCGCTGAAAACCGTCGGCAAGCACTTCAATTTCGAGCAGCTCTACACGAATCGCGAAGACTTCAAAGACAAGATCATCGAAGTCATTGGCAAAGATCTCAATGGCTTCATACTCGACGACGCGGCCATCGACTACCTTGAGCAGACCCCGCTCGAGGCGCTCGACAAAGACAACATCATGGATGCCGACGGCATCCGCAAAATCACCGAAATTACCGTTACACACAACGTGCAGACCAACGAGCTCCGTCAGAAAGAGCGCATGGAGATAGGCAGCCAGAACCTAAACGCCGACGAGGCGATTTTCCGGTTCGAGCAGCGGCGCGCCGAAGCCGAGGCAAAGAAGAACAAAGAGGTCTCCGTCGCCCAGTCGCGAGAGCAAAACGAAGCGGCCCGCGTGAACAGCGACGAGCAGAAAAAGACGTTGCTCGTTCACCACAAAAACGAGGAAGAAGCGCTCGTCGCGGCCGAGGCCAAGGCTCGCGGCGTCGCCATTGCGCAGAAGAACCGCGAGCGCGAGATTGCCGTCGAAACCGAACGCGTCGAAAAGGCCCGTCAGCTCGAGATCATCGGCCGCGAGCGCGAGGTCACCCTCGTCGGCATCTCGCGCGACAAAGAAGTCGAGAGCCAGAAAAAGGAGATCGCCGACGTCGTCCGCTCACGCATCGTCGTCGAGAAAACCGTCGCAGTGGAAGAAGAGGCGACGAAAGACGTGCGCGCCCTGGCGACAGCAAACCGCGATCGCGAAGGGCAACGCATCAAGGCCGAGGCCGAAGCACAAACGGCGCTCGTCAAGCAGGTCAAGGCGGCGGAGGCAGCCGCAGAAGTCTCCAAGCACGCCGCGCGTCAGAAGACGATTGCCGCCGACGCCGAACTCGATACGGCCGACAAACTCGCGCGCGCAAAAATCCGCATCGCAGAAGGCGTGCAAGCCGAGGCTGCAGCGGAAGGCTTGGCCAAGGTGCGCGTCAAAGAGGCCGACGCGGTCGCAAGCGAAAAGCAGGGGCTCGTTGAGGCGCGCATCACGCTCGAAAAAATGCAGGCAACCGCCGCAGGCGAAGAGAAGCAGGGGTTCGCTCGCGCAAAAGTCAAGCAAGCCGATGCCGACGCCGTGCAGAAGCTCGGTGTCGCCGAGGCGAGCGCACTTCGTGAGAAGCTCGCGGCCGAAGCCGCAGGCGAAGAGCAGAAGGGGCTCGCGGGCGTGAAAGTGCGCGAGGCCGACGCGGTGGCCATCGAGCGGCGCGGCCTGGCCGAAGCCGCGGCCACGCGCGAGAAACTCGTTGCGGAGGCAGCAGGCATCGCCGAAAAAGCAGCCTCGATGAAGGCCCTCGATCAAGCGAGCCGCGGCCACGAAGAGTTCCGCCTCAAGCTTGATAAAGAGAAAACCATCGAGCTCGAAGCGATCCACGCGAAGAAAGACGTTGCCGCGGCCCAGGCACAAATCCTCGCGCAGGCATTTGCGAACGCGAAGTTCAATATCGTCGGCGGCGACGGTCAGTTCTTCGAGCGCTTCGTCAAGGCCGTGAGCGTGAGCCAGGCCATCGACGGCGCTGTCGACTCGAGCCCGACGGTCAAGTCTCTCGTTCAGGCGGCCATGGGTCCCGACGACGAGGCCGCGCTCGGTCTCATTGAAAAGTTGCTCGGCCCTGATCGGGCGGCGCAGGCGCGCCTCGCAACGACTGCACACGCTGCGCGAGAGGATGCGGGCAACGGCAACTCATCGCAGCCATGACGCCATTGGACAACGGCAACGGCGCGGACGCTGCCTCGCCAGTGTCGCCGGCATCACCGGCGGCAGTCACGATGGCGGCGGCGCTCGAAGGAGGCAGCTACGACGTCGTTAGGCGTCGACTCCTCGAGCAGGCCGCCGAACTCGGGGCACGAGCCGAGGCACTCAACGAAAAGCGAAAAAGCATCTTCGGCGTCACCGAGCTTGCGCTGATCGCGAACGAGCGGGTGCGAACCGAGCACAATTGCATCGCACGCGACGTCGTCAGCGTGCACGGCAATCTCCTCTTCGGCTTCCAAGTTTTCATGGGCCTGAAAACCGAAGTTGGGGTCTCCGATATATTTGCATTCTATAAATTTCAGCGGAAGTCCAAGCCTGACGGCGACTTCGAATGGGATCTGTCCGCGTTGCCCCCGGGCGATGCGGAATGCGCGTTTCTGGCGGATACGAGCTTCGACAAGGAGCTGCATGACACCTTCAAGTACTACGCGAAAGACGCTCGCTTGCTTCGTTTGAAGCGCACCGAGTCTCGCCTCTTCGCGGCGGTTCAGGTCGGAGCCACGCCGCGCGATGCCAAAGTCTTTCGTTGGGCGATCGATGCTGCAGGGCGCCTGACCTACGTGGACGCGCGAGGCGAAGAAGAAATGGCGCCGCCAGCGCCGCACGATTTCACATGGACGACCACGCGCCGTGAAGACCAAGTGCATGGCGAGCATCCACACATCAACATTCTCGACACGGTTTTCGTCGAGACAGTCGGCGGCGATCTCACGGTCAAAGTCGAAAACAACACGAAAGACGGCAGGGGCATTTACCGCGAGCCCGTCGACGACGCGAACCAAACGCTCGACGACGCCGACATCTCGTACGCGAAGGTCGGTCAGCTCATTTTGCTGCGCATCAAGCCATTTCGCGAAGAGAAGGTCCGCTATCTCGTCTACGACATTCGCGGCCGCTCTGTCACGCGCATCGACGCGATTGGCATTTCATGCCGCGAGCTACCTGAAGACCATGGCATCGTCTTCCCTGGTGGCTATTACCTGCAGACAGGCGAACACAAAGTCTTCGAAGGAGACATGAGCGACTTCGAGTTCGAGCGCATCCTCGAATCGCCGAACGGTGAAGACGTGCTTTACGTGTATCATGCACGCGACGCAGGCGAGTACATTCTTTTGCCGTACAACGTCATTCGCAAAGAGGTAACCTCGCTGGTACGCTGCCACGGTTACAGTCTCGCGGCCGACGGTACCATGGCAATCTTCCGCGCGGTGGACGAGCCAACGCGCGTGCACCCGCTGCAAATCTGGCGAACGCCCTTCAGCACCACAGAGTACGCGGCGGCCGCACCCAAAGGAGCAAGTTACCTCGCGAAGGTAGGCAATGCCGATCTCGTGCGCGGGATCTCGAGCACCCTGTCGCTTCGCAAGCTCGCGAACACCGAAAAGCCCACGCGCACGACGTACGAAGATCTCGCCCTCGAGCTGTCACGCACAATCAACGCGCACTACTGGCTTGGCCACGGCGAGGTGGGAGATCTCCTCTCGACTCTCACGTCGATGAAAAAGACGAGCGAGCTCGTTTTGAACGAGTTCGACAAAGTCGACGCCATCAAAAAGCGCGCAGCCCTAGCGCTTGAAACAGCTACCGCAGAGCAAAAAGAGCTTCTCGCGCGCGTGCGCGCGGGCGACTTGCACGGCGCCCAAGAATTCCTGACGGCACTCGCCACACTTCGAAGTCAGCGCGGGCAGCTCATTGGCTTGAAAGATCTGCGCGGCATCAACGCCGACGCCGTTGCGAAGCTCGAGGCCGAAGTCACCGAGCGCGCAGACGAAGTGGGCAAGGCATGCGCCGAGTACTTCATGAAGGACGACGCGTGGGCGCCGCTCGTGGAAAGCCTGACCGTCCTCGAGTCGAAAATCGAATCCGCTACCAAGGCAAGCGATCTCGCCCCGCACGCTATCGAGCTCGACACCCTCCAACAGGGGCTCACGCTCCTCGCAGAGATCACCTCGAGCCTGAAGATCGAAGACACGACCGCGCGAACCAAGGTTCTCGAAGGCGTATCGGCCGCGTTCGCGCGTCAGAACCGAGCACGCGCAATCTACCAAGAGCGCAAGAAGGACTTGTCACTCAAGGAGGGTCGTGCCGAGTTCGCGGCGCAGTTTCTCCTGTTTGGGCAAGCTGTTACCGGAGCGCTCTCGCTCTGCAATTCGCCCGAGGCATGCGATCAGCAGCTGTCGAGACTTTTGCTCAGTCTCGAGGAGCTCGAGGGAAAATTCGGCGAACTTGGTGAGTTCTCCGCCGATCTGGCGCAGAAGCGCGAAGAGGTAAACGACGCGATTTCTGCGCGGCGCCAGCAGCTTCTCGACGAGCGGCAGCGCCGCGTGCAGAACCTGATGACCGCGGCCGAGCGCATCTTGTCGAGCGTTTCGCGACGCACCAAAACGCTGACGACGCAGGACGAGCTCCACGCGTATTTCGCGTCCGATGCGATGGTGCAAAAGCTCGGCGAGCTCGAGGTGCAGCTTCGCGCGATGGGCGACACCGTGCGCTCCGACGAGATCGCGTCGCGAACGAAAGCCGCGAAGCAAGATGCACTTCGTGCGCTGCGCGATAGAACCGAGCTTTCCGCCGAAAGCGAAGGCACCATCAAGCTCGGACCGCACGTTTTCAGCGTGCACACGCAGCCACTCGAGTTGGTGCTCGTGCCGAAGTCCGGTGTGATGACGCTGCACCTGACAGGAACCGAATACTTCGAGACCATTCAAGATCCAACGCTCGAAGCCTCACGCGATCTTTGGGAGCAAACGCTCGTGTCGGAAAGCCCGCAGGTTTACCGCGGTGAGTACCTCGCGGCGTCCATGCTGCTCAACGCGGAAGACGGGAAAAATGGGCTCAGTGTCGACGCGCTGAACGAAGCCGCTCGCGATCCAGCGCACTTGCTCGAAAAAGTGCGCGCCTTCGCGCAAGAGCGACTCGACGAAGGCTACGAGCGCGGTGTGCACGACGTCGACGCGGCGAAAATCCTCGAGAAGCTTGTCTCGCTGAGGGCTTCGGCAGGGCTTTTGCGCTACGCACCCGATGTGCGTGCCCTCGCGTGGCTTCATTGGGCGGGCGTTGGGCCACAAGCACGCAATGTGCTGCATGCGCGAGCCAAGAGCCTCGGACGTCTGCGCGCAAACGCCGCGTATGCCACGGGCCATGCCGCTACGAAAAGCCAAGCAGCGCTCGCCACGGAGATCAGCGAGTCGCTGGCCGAAAGCGCGCAAACCTTCGCGCTAACCGTGAACGCAGCGAGCGCTGCACGCTACCTCGTCGAAGAGCTCGCCCAGGAGCGAATCCATTTCTGCGCGAGTATTACTGCCGACAGCCTGTGCCGCGGGCTCATCGCAATGCTTGACGAAAGCGGCCATCGCCGCTGGTTCGAAGACGAGCTCTCCGTGCTCGAACAGCACCCTCTGGCACGACTTCAAGTGGCCATTGCATACGTCGGCGCGTTCATCGAAAAAAAGAAGCTTGAGACCGCGAGTTCGTTCACGCGCGAAGCGGCGACGTTGCTCGTGCTCCACCACGACATATCGCACGAGCCGAGTGCGGCAACCGTCGAGGCAAAGGTAGACGGGCTGCTCGGCGTGCACCCTCGAATCGAGAATCGGACCATGCGTCTTGCGATCGACGAGGCTTTGCTGCGGCTCGTCCCGTTTGTGACCGAGCATGCGCCGCGCTTCCGAGATTTTCGCAAAGTGAAAGCGAGCATCATCGAGCGCGAGAAAGAACGTCTTCGAATGGGCGAGTTTTTGCCGCGCGTTTTGACGTCGTTCGTACGAAACCGGCTCATCGATCAGGTGTACTTGCCGCTCGTTGGCGCGAACCTCGCCAAGCAGATTGGCACACTCGGCATGAACGGTCGCACCGATCGAATGGGCATGCTGCTGCTCGTTTCGCCGCCTGGTTACGGCAAAACAACGCTCATGGAGTACATCGCGAGCGTGCTCGGGCTCGTTTTCATGAAGGTAAACGGACCGGCACTCGGCCGCGAGGTCACGTCACTCGACCCCGCGGATGCAAAGAGCGCGACGGCCCGGCAGGAGGTCGAGAAAATCAACCTTGCCTTCGAGATGCAGAGCAACGTCATGCTCTACCTCGATGACATCCAGCACGTGAGCACCGAGCTTTTGCAAAAGTTCATCTCACTTTGCGATGCCCAGAGGCGCATTGAAGGCGTGTGGAAGGGCAAGAGTCGCACCTATGACTTTCGCGGCAAAAAATTCTGCGTGGTCATGGCGGGTAACCCATACACGGAAACGGGCACGCGTTTTCAGATCCCCGACATGCTTGCGAACCGTGCCGACACCTACAACCTTGGCGACATTCTTGGTGGGCAGGACGAGCTCTTTGCCTCGAGTTACATCGAGAACGCGCTCACGTCGAATCCGACACTTACTCCGCTCGCGATGCGCGATCCGGCGGACGTTCAGAAACTTGTCAGGCTCGCACGCGGCGAAGACGTGCCGCTCACCGAGCTGTCACACGGTTACTCGGCAGCCGAAGTCGATGAGATCGCATCCGTGCTCCGCCATCTTTTCGTGGTGCAGAAGGTGCTGCTCGAGGTGAACCGACAGTACATTGCGTCGGCCTCGCAGGAGGACGCCTTCCGAACCGAGCCCCCATTCAAACTTCAGGGCAGCTACCGCAACATGAACAAGCTTGCCGAAAAAATCGTCTCAGCGATGAACGACAGCGAGCTAGAGCAGCTCATTGATGATCACTACGCGAGCGAGGCACAAACGCTGACAACCGTGGCCGAGCAGAACTTACTCAAGCTCGGCGAGATCCGCGGGCGAATGACCGACGAGCAGCGCGCACGTTGGCGCGAAATCAAGGACGCGTACATGCGCACGCGGCGCGCGGGCGGAAAGGGCGAGCTCACGGAGCTCACGGAGCTCACGGAAAGAGTGCGCAGGCTCGAGCAGCGCCTCACGCATCCGTGAGCAGCCATCACGCCAATCACGTAAGCCAGTCGGGCGGCGCCTGCGGTCCTGGAACGATTCCGGCGATGTCCGGATCTTCGCCTGATTCCGTCTCGGGACGGCTTGCCTTGTCGCGTTTGCGCTCTTCACGCTTTGCATTCTTTTCTCGCTGCCGCTCCTGCCTCTGCCGCTCTTTTTGCCGCTTGTTTACACTCGGGTTCGACATGAAAAACACACCCTTTCCGCGGTCGCACTAGCCCACCTCGGTCGGGCCAGACCGCCTGTAGTTTGCCACAACTACACCATCAACGCGGACACCGCGTGATGCCGATCGCGGATCGCTTCGAGACCGCCACGCGGAAACGGCTCAGCGAGGCGATTTTGCGTTGTGCTTGGTTGGCTAGGCTACGGCTCTAGACTAGACGGTATGTCGCCGTTGCTACGTACTTCAGCACGCGCTCGCAAGAGGCATTGCCGACCTGCCCATAGCAGGTATCTTCACCCTCGAATCGATGCGATCGCATGCGAAGAGCGCTCATAATCGAGGTCGTTAAATCATGCCCGCCATCGCTACACGACGGGTTGCTGCAAGGGACCTCAAATAAGGCAGGTGCCGATGCAACAACGACTCTTCGAATGTGAGAGACTTCCGCAGACACGGCCCCCGACCTTCGCTCCTCGAGTTCGAGCTTGAGGCTTTCGAGTGTTGGGGCTTCGGCATGCAGGCGAGGCGCTTCGTCTTCGCGCCGTCGTCGCTCAGCAAAGCGATTCGCTGCGTCTCTGTTGCGGCGGTTCATCAACGCAATCAATCCCCTTCGAACGGTTTTTTGAATGGCGCCGTCACTCGCGCATTAGCAAATATTGCGCCGAGCTAGCGTGTGCCTACCTGCATAGCACGCGCGGCTGCTGCCTTACTCACTCTTGTCGCCCATGCCTTCGCGGAGCCCAAGCTCCTTCATTTTGAGCTGAAGGCCCTTGCGCGAAATTTTGAGCAAGCGAGCAGCGTGCGTGACGTTGCCTCCTGTCTGCTTGAGCGCACGGCTCACCAGATCGCGCTCGAGGCGACTCATTGCAACTTTCACGTGCTCTTTGAGCCCGCCGTCGGTGGGTAGAGCAACCGCCAAATCGGGCGGCGACGCCGAGGTTCCACTCACGCCGCGGAGCTCGGCGGGTAAGTCGTCGATGCGAAGCTTCTGCGCGTCACAAAACAGAACGGCGCGCTCCATGACGTTCTCGAGCTCGCGGATGTTGCCAGGCCACGCGTACGCGATAAGAAGATTGATGGCTTCGGGCTCAATGCCAACGACGTGCTTTCTGAGGCGCTCGTTGAACTTCGCGAGGAAGTGTTCTCCGAGCAGCGGAATGTCGCTCGCACGCTCGCGCAGCGCTGGAAGGCGAAGCGACACCACATTGAGCCGATAGAACAAGTCCTCGCGGAACGCACCGGCCGCAATGAGCTTCTTGAGATCGCGATTCGTCGCAGCCACGAGGCGCACGTCGACGCGGATTGTTTTGATGCCACCCACGCGCTCAAATTCGCTTTCTTGCAGCGCACGGAGAAGCTTCACCTGCATTTCGACCGGGATTTCGCCAATCTCGTCGAGAAACAGCGTGCCGCCGTTGGCGAGCTCGAAGCGACCGGGCTTGCTCGACACGGCGCCCGTGAATGCACCACGTTCGTAGCCAAAAAGCTCGCTTTCGATGAGCTCCTTCGGGATTGCCGCGCAATTGACCTTGATGAATGGCTTGGTGCGACGCGACGAATGATCGTGAAGTGCGCGTGCGACGAGCTCTTTGCCCGTGCCGCTCTCGCCCGTAACGAGCACAGTCGTCGGACTGTCGGCAACGCGCTCGAGCACACCGTACAGATCCGTGAGGCCAGGCGACTGACCAATGATGCCGAAGCGCGCGCCAGGCACGTCCCTTGGAGCGCTCAGCACCTCTTCCTCGGCGAGCTGACGCGTCTTCAGTGCCTTCGCAACGACCTGCCGAACCTCGTCTTTGTCGAACGGCTTCGTCAAGTAGTCGAATGCACCACTTTTCAGCGCCTCGACGGCTGTGTCGACCGTGCCGTGCGCCGTGATCATGACAACAGGCAGCTCGGGTGCCTCTCGCAAAGCTTCGCGCAAGAGCGTGATGCCGTCTACCTTCGGCATCTTGAGATCCGTCACGACGAGATCGATGTGATGCTCGCGCAAGAGCGCAAGGCCCTGCTCACCATCCTCGGCAAGAAGAACGTCGTAGCCGTCGCGGGAGAGCTGTGCGGCAAGGATTTTCCGCAGGTTCGGCTCGTCGTCAACGATGAGAACCTGCTTTTTCTCGGGAAGCATTCTAAAAAGCGACCTTACTCTAAGTAAGTGGCATCGCAGCATAATCGTCGAGATGCGCTCGATGCGCTCGCCATGTTTCATCCGGCGATCGGCGCATGGTTTCGCTCTTCGCTGGGCGAGCCAACGCGCGCACAGACCGACGCATGGCCACCCATCGCTCGCGGAGAGTCAACACTTCTCTTCGCGCCAACCGGGTCGGGCAAGACACTCGCGGCATTTCTCTGGGCAATCGACAAGCTTGTGCGCCGCACGAGCGGCCTGCCGTCTCGAGTGCTTTACATTTCGCCGCTCAAAGCCCTCGCCGTTGACATCGAACACAACCTCCGCGCGCCACTCGTGGGGATCGCCGAGGCCGCCAAATGCATTGGGCAACCGATTTGCGACATCGTCGCCGCTGTGCGCACGGGCGATACCAAAGCCAGCGAGCGCACGAAAATGCGGAGAGTACCACCCGACATTCTCATTACGACGCCGGAGTCGCTTTACCTGCTTCTCACATCACGGCAGCGCGATCTGCTCGCTTCTGTCGACACCGTGATTGTCGACGAGATTCACCAGATGGTGCCAACCAAGCGTGGCGCACATCTTTTTGTGTCACTCGAGAGGCTCGAGGCCCTGCGGCACGGACAGCCGCTACAGCGCATTGGCTTGTCCGCCACGCAAAAGCCGCTCGACGAAGTCGCACGCATGCTCGGCGGCTTTGAAACAAAGAGCAAGCGTGTACGCCCTACTCCAAGACCCGTCACGATCGTCGACGCGAACGCGAAAAAAGCAATCTCAATCACCGTCGAGGCCCCGCCTCCCCTGCCCGACGCAATCCCCAACGCATCCGTAGGGGCGGCCCCCTGTGGCCGCCCTATACAAGGCGGGGGCAGGCACGGGGGCCTGCCCCTACCCGCAATCGCGAATAGCACGCGTCAAATCGAAAGCGGCGGAAGCGTCTGGCCCAAGATTCATGCGTACCTGATCGATCGCATTGGCAAGGCGCGCTCTACGATGATCTTCGTCAACAGCCGCAGGCTCGCCGAGCGGCTCGCAGCAGCCATCAACGATCGCGCGAATCGTGAGATCGCGCTAGCGCATCACGGCTCGGTCGCGAAAGACACGCGGCGCATCATCGAAGAGCGTCTCAAGGCCGGCGAGCTCCCTGCCATCGTCGCCACATCGTCACTCGAACTCGGCATCGACATGGGCGCGGTCGACCAGGTCATTCAGGTCGAGGCGCCGCCGTCGATTGCTTCGGGCATTCAGCGCATTGGCCGCGCGAGCCATCACGTTGGTGGAGTTCCAACCGGTGTGATCGTGCCCAAGCACCCGAGCGATCTGCTCGCGTGTGCAGCCGCCGCGGCAGGCATTGAAAGCGGCGATGTCGAAGAGACGTTCTACGCGCGAAGTCCACTCGATGTCCTCGCCCAGCAAATCGTGGCTATCGCGTCCATCGGCATCGCCAACGCAAGCCCCGATCGTGGAGGCAAGGAAAGCGATGAGCCGCGCGTGGAGACGAGCGTAGAGGCTCTCTGGGATCTGGTGCGAGGGGCCGCGCCCTTCGCAGAGCTGCCGCGCGCAAGTTTCGACAGCGTTCTTGATATGCTTTCAGGCCACAGCCAAGCTTGCGAATGGATCGATTTGCGCCCGCGCATCACGTGGGACCGAAAGCACGGCGTGATCCATTCGCGCCACGGCGCGCTTCGCCTGGCCATCCTCAACGGTGGCACCATCCCCGATCGCGGTCTTTTCGGCGTTTTTCTCGCGCAAGACGATGCGCCTGATGCACCTCCAACGGCGCCTACGAGCCGGAGCAGCCGGCGCGTTGGCGAGCTCGACGAAGAGATGGTTTTCGAGCTGCGCGAAGGCGAAGTCTTTTTGCTCGGCGCTTCGTCGTGGCGCACCGAGCGCATCGGCCACGAAAAAGTGATTGTGACGCCCGCCCCTGGCGTGGCGGGGAAAATGCCGTTTTGGCATGGCGACCGCGCAGGCAGGAGTTTCGCGTTCGGCATGCGCATTGGCAAGCTCGCTCGTGACATCGAACACCTAACTCCGCAAGCTGCACGCGCAATGCTCACGAGCGCGCACTGCCTCGATGCGCGTTCGGCTGCATCGCTCGCCCACTACGTGCAAAGCCAGGCAAAGTCCTCGGGCGTTGTCCCCACCGATCGCACCTTGGTCGTGGAGCACGTCATGGGCGAACTCGGAGATCGGCGTATTTGTGTTCTTTCGCCGTTCGGCAACCGCGTTCACGCGCCATGGGCGATGGCGGTGCGCGCGAACCTGCGCGCAGCGGGCGCCGGGAATGTCGATGTATTGTACACTGATGACGGTCTCGTGCTGCGCCTTCCCGAAGGAGCCACACCACCATCGATTGACCTGCTTTTCCCCTCACCCGACGAGATCGCCGACATGGTCACGCGCGAGCTTGGTCAAACGTCGCTGTTCGCAGCGCGTTTCCGTGAAGCGGCCGCACGCGCGCTACTCTTGCCTCGGCGATCGTTCAAAAAGAGAACGCCGCTCTGGGCGCAGCGCAAACGTTCTTCCGATCTCTTGTCGGCCGTTAGCCACGATCCATCGTTTCCCATCGTCCTCGAAACGTACCGCGAGTGTTTGAAAGACACGTTCGACATGCCCGCGCTCACCGAAGTCCTTCGAAACGTTGCGTCGAAGAAGATCCGCATCTGTACGGTCGACCGCCCCTACCCGTCGCCGTTCGCGGCATCCTTGCTCTTCTCTTTCGTCGGAAACTTCATCTACGACGCGGATGCCCCTGCAGCCGAGCGTCGCGCCCATGCGCTGACAATCGACCAGGGGCGCCTCTTCGAACTCCTTGGCGAAACCGAAGTCCGCAAGCTGCTCGACCCTGACGTACTCGTAGACTACGAGCGAAGTCTCTCTGGCATCGATCATCCACTTCGTCACGCCGATGCGCTCGCCGATTTGCTTCTCCGGCGCGGCGACATGAGCCAGAGCGAAATTGCTCTACACGCCGAAGATGCAGCCGCAGTCGGGCGTTGGTTGTCGCTTCTTCTGGCTGAAGGGCGCGCTCTTCGGGTGCGCATTGCAGGCGAAGTGCGATTCGTCGCCATCGAAGACGCTGGGCGCTACCGGAGTGCTCTCGGCATTGCGATGGACCCGAGCGTGCCCGATGCGTTCGCTGCTCCGGTCGATGGATCCCTCACAAGCCTGATTGCCCGCCACGCGCGAACCCGCGGCCCCTTCACCGCGGCCGATCTCGCAAAGCGTTGGGCAATCAGCGAAAACGATGCACGCGCGGCGCTCGAGCCCCTTGCTCGAACCGGCAAAGTCGTACAAGGCGCATTTCGCACCACGCCCGCCGCACCAGGCACACCAGAATACTGCGATGCCGAGGTACTGCGCGCTCTGAAGCACAAAACACTCGCGAAACTTCGCAAGGCAATCCGCCCCGCGTCAGCGTCTGCGTTCGCTCGTTTTCTCTCGGCATGGCAAAATGTGATCTCCGTCGATGGGCGTGACAACAAAACCGATCTCATCAGCGCGATCGCGCAACTCGAAGGCTGCCCACTGCCTGCCTCGGTGCTCGAAACCGAGATTCTACCGGCGCGTGTCCCTGGCTACTGCCCGCACCACCTCGACATGCTGCTGGCATCAGGGAAAGTGGTGTGGGCAGGCATCGAGCCCATTGGCCATAGCGAAGGCCGCATTGCGCTCTACCTCGCCGATCACGAAGCGCTGCTTGCGCGCGCGCCGGCCGACAGAAGCGAGCTACCGTGCAGTGCACTTCACGACAAGCTCCGCGAGCTACTGACTCGCCGTGGCGCGCTCTTCTTTGGCGAGATCGCGCGTGCGCTTGGTGCATTTCCGGCCGACGTACAGAATGCACTCTGGGATCTCGTTTGGGCAGGCGAAGTCACCAACGACACGTTCGAACCCCTTCGCAGTCTTGGTATGCTTGGCATGAAAGACACGCGGAAAAGGCCTCATCGAGCACGTCGTCGGGTTGCACCAACGTCGCGATTCGAGCCGCGCGGCGGCGATGGCCGGTGGTCGCTCCGCCAAGCACGCTTGACACCTGCGGCGCCAACCGAACACTTCGCCGCCGTCGCGCGAGCGCTACTCGAACGCTACGGTGTCGTTTTGCGTGAAGCCGCGCAGGCCGAAGGGATCGCCGGTGGTTTTCCGCCGCTCTACGAGATCTATCGCACAATGGAAGATCAGGGTCGCGTGCGTCGAGGCTACTTCGTCGCCGATCGCGGCGCGCTTCAATTCGCACTACCTGGAGCCGCAGAACGATTGCGCGAGCCTTTGCCCGAAGACGAAAAGCTCGTGGTGCTCGCCGCGACCGATCCTGCCAATCCTTACGGTGCGCTACTGGCTTGGCCAAGCGCGCGTGGCCCACGCCCGCAGCGTGCGCCGGGCGCGCGCGTCGTGCTGTCGAGCGGAAGGCTTGTCGCGTGGCTTTCGCGCAGCGGCCGTCACCTTGCAACGTTTCTGTCGACGGGCGATCGCCAAGCACGTCAAACACCCGACGCGGCCGAAGCTCTTGCCAACGCGATGGATGCGATTGCGCAGAATGCGCAACGTGATGACCGCGCCATTTTCCTTGCCACAATCGACGAATTTTCGGCGCCCGATAGCCCTTTTGTGCCTGCACTGCTTGCTCGCGGCTTCCGAAAACGCATGGGGCTGCTCGTCCGACTCGCCCATACAGATGCGGGAGATCGCGGCGCGCTGGAAGACGAACGATGAGCCGCACCGAAGCCTTCTTGAATGAAATCCGCGCGGAGTTTCCTTCGTTCCGTATCGAGAAGAAACGTTCGAGCAACCTGCAAGTAGCCATCCATATTGCGCTCGCAGGGATCACATTCGGCGGCCAACGGATGTATCTTACACATTATCATACGGTGCTCTTCGACGTTCTTTGGACAGCCGACGCGTGGGACACGATGAGCGACGACGAGCGCTACATCCTGTTACGCCACGAGCGCGTGCACCTGCGCCAAAGGCGGCGTATGGGCGACGTGCCGATGGCGTTGGTCTATCTCCTACTGCCGTTGCCGCTTTTCGTTGCGTGGGGTCGCGCTCGCATCGAGTGGGAAGCGTACGTGGAAACCATCCGCGCCACCGCCGAAATCCACGGCATTGAAGCGGCTGCCAGGCTCCGCGAAGTCATCGTGCGTCGCTTCGTTGGCCCCGACTACGGCTGGATGTGGCCGTTCCCGAAAACCATCCACCGCTGGTTCGACGAAGCTTTAGCCAACATCCGCGCCGACCGTTAGCAAGTAGGGGCGCGATTCATCGCGCCCTCGGAATCGGCCAATGCCATGGATTCCAAAATGCCGCGGTCGGGCGCCATGAATGGCGCCCCTACTTTGGCCTGGAAAAGACCTGAACGCCAATGCGCCCCATGCCCTGCTTTGCCACCACGTCGAGCCTGTATGGGAGAGGGACCGGCAAGATTGGGCACTGCGCGTTGGCCTTGCCCCTTCCGATGATGGGCATGTTCTTGTCTTTCGCCCCCGACGCACCAGCCTGAATGTTGAGCGGCTGCGCCATGAGCTTCATGTCAAGCTCGGTAACTTGGCCTGGCGGGGAATAGGCAATGAACGTGTAACACTGGTTTGGTTGCAGCGTGACCACCATGCTGAAGCTCCCGCCTGGCTGAAGCGTTGCGCGCCCAACCTGACCTTCGGGGCTCATTGATGGAGCGGAGTGTACTGCTTGGGCTCGAATCGCAAGATCGATGGCACCATCGATAATGGTTTCAAGCGAGCCCATGCCCGCGTCGAACCCGCCGGGGGGTGCATTGGGGTCGCCATTCCATGCCGCGCCCGCATCGGGCGCCAGGTACGGCGTGGCTGGCGGTGGCTGATCCTTCGAGCAAGCAATAGGCAGTGTGACTATCGCGGTTGCTGCAAAAACCACGAACGGCAGAGGCATTTTGCGCATGGTATGAAGCGTTATCTTATCTTCTTTTTCTTTTTTTTTGTGAATTGCGCGATTGTCATTTTCCACGAAAGTACAGACGAATCTTGTAGGGTGAAGCGTCATGCGCCTGTCGCCTCGCCGTTGCCTGTTTGCGTTTGCCATCTTCAGCGTGCTGCCGCTGCTCGTCGCCTGCCCGAAGAAGCAAGAGCCCGTGCCCGACGCTGCACCGCCTCCACCACCACCGCAACCGGTTGTCGAGGAAGATGCGGCCGTCACGGTCCTCGAGCCAATCGCTGAAGACGCCGATACAGATGGCGATGCCGATGCTGACGCCGCAAAAGCAACCGGCCCCGCTGTTCCCACCAACGTCCAGCGCCTCAAAATGTGCTGCCAGCAGCTGCGTGTTCAGGCCAAGGCTTTGGGCGCGTCACCCGAAGCCGCCATGCTCAAAAATGCTGCTGCGCAGTGCGATGCAACCGCGGCGCAGTTCGGCAAGAGCGGCGGCTCAGCCCCTGAGCTCGGCATGATCAAAACGCTTCTCGCGGGTCGAAACGTGCCGCCCGTGTGCTCCAGATTTTAGGGCTGTTAATCAGCCAAAATGATCGAAGCCATATGGCTCCACTTCGCGCGTTCCAGAAGGTCCGCGAACCATCACGCATGGCTTTTTGCCTGGGCTGACCGGTTCGACAACACCAACACACGAAAAGCCATCCATGGGCACATCGCTCGCTACGAGAAGCGCGTAGTCCTCGCCTCCGTAAAGCGCCAAGCTCAAAGGATCACGGCCCAACACGTCGGCTGCTGCGAGCAATTTCGGACCAACGTGGGTAACAAGCTTTTCGGCGTCGAAGACGAGCCGAACACCGCTTGCTCGTGCAATGTGTGACGCGTCGCGCACCAGGCCATCGGAGATGTCGATGGCCGCATGCGCATGCCCTTTCTGCGCGAATGCGGCAAGCATTCGGCCGTCGGCAATGCGTGCGCGAGGTCGTCGCCATGCCTCGAGACACGGCGCAATACGTGCATCTTGCACGCCATGAAGAAGCGCGAGCAACCCGGCACCAGCAAGCCCCACGTCGCCAGCGAGTAAGAGGAGATCGCCGGCGCGTGCACCGCTGCGCAGAACAGGATGCGTTGCCCGGCCAACGAGCGTTGTCGTCACGGACGTCTCTGTGCCGCGCGCAAGGTTTCCGCCGACGATTGGCGCGCCAACGTCGCGTGCGGCATCGGCTTGCCCTGTTGATAGGGCGCCTACCGCCTCGTCATCGACCGACAGCGGCAGCACCAGCGACGAGAGCGCCGCAACAGGCTCGGCGCCCATGGCTGCCAGATCGCTTGCGGCCGCCATGAAGCTTCGAAAGCCAACGTCGTAGAAGCTTGCCCACTCGACGCGAAAATGGATACGGTCGACCTGCGCGTCGACGGTCCACACGAGCGAGCCCGCGAAACCCTCGAGAACCGCCGCGTCATCGCCAATTCCGACACGCACAGCGGGGCCGCCAACGCCAAAGCGTGCAGCAAGATGAGCGATGCGTTCGAGCTCGTTCATACGGTTTTTTTAGCGTCTTTGTCGTCGTGTGAGGAAAATTGCGAAGCCTGGGAACAGAACGCGCGAGCCGGTTGTAAGAAAACCATGAAGGCAACGCGAGGCTCTGCAAGAAAGGGGGTTTTTAGCGTTTTTGTTACTTGTTTTTGTCACGTTTTGCCGAGGATCGCACATTACTCGAGCGTCGCGCCCTTCGTTCCTTGACGCATTCATTCGCTGTTTTCCGTATCCTCATTTTTCATCCCGTATCCATCCTATCTGTATTGTTTGGCAATTTGTATTCTCGTCCCCGCCCTTTTCGTGACCGTTTTCCGATCCTCCCACGGAGAATGGCCGCGAAAAGGGCAAATTCTCACACTCTGGAGGTGTCACAGAACCGCATTACTCAGATTGATTGTTCCGAATCAAATCAGCTCCCGGCGCGAGATCAAGAACGCGACCCGGGAGCTTGTCTTTTGTCCCGTAGGAGTTTCTTAGCAGCCTGCTAGTGCCGTTCAGCAAAAGTTCGGCCAGAGGCCGAACACGCTGCTTCGCAGCGCCCGAACGGCCCTAGTTTTGTTCATGGGGGCTCCGCCCCCCGACCCCCGAAGCCGCTCCCGCGGCTTCTCCTAGCAGGCTGCTGAAAAAGTTTTCAGCAGCCTGCTAGATTGTCGCTACTCACGCTGAAAGAGGAATTATGGCCGAAGCCCCCACGCTCGATTTCAATGCCTTCGTGACTCGCAAGAAGGCCGAGCATGTTGGCGGCGCTCAAGAGGGCGAGCACGACTATTCCTATGTGCTCGACAGGCAAACGCGCGCCACATTTGAGCACGCCAAAGCCGTCGAGCTCGCCGTGGCAAGCACAGTGCGCATGTACAAGCAGGTTTGGCGCGGGCAGCTTCTGGGCAACGCCGTGCGCGTGTCCGATCGGCAGTTTCCACGCATTCACGGCATTGTGAACGAATGCGCCGAAACACTCGGCATTCATGTGCCTCAAGTTTACATCGTCAATAACCCTACCCTCAACGCCGCCACGTACGGCACCGACGATGAATCGTTCGTCATGGTGCACTCTGCACTTGTCGATCATTATTCGGACGAAGAATTGCGCACCGTGCTCGGCCACGAATGCGGGCACATCCACAACAAGCACGTCGTTTACCTGACAACGCTGCACTACCTGAAACTCGTGGCGCAGGCTTACCTCGGCGTGCTCGTTGCCCCGGCCATGCTGCCGCTCAACGCGTGGTCGCGCCGTGCGGAGATCACCTGCGATCGCGCGGGCATGCTCTGCGCAAAAAACGAGCATGTGGCGGCCCGCGCCCTCACCAAGCTCGTACTCGGCTCGCACAAGCTTTACGACGAGTTCAACATCGAAGCGTTCCTCGAACAATACGAGGAAGGCAAAGACGGTATTGGCCGGTATATGGAGGCCTTTGCTTCGCACCCGTACCTGCCGAAGCGCGTGCTTGCCATGCGTATCTTCGGCGAGAGCAGCCTTTATCGACAGCGCATTGGAAGCGGAACGGGCTTGACCATGGAACAAGTTGACGAGCGCGTAAAAGCACTGCTCAAAGGCGACGCGTAGCGCGGGCTTGACCGCTTTCGATTCGATGCGGTCTCTTTCTCGCTCGGAAAGAACTCGGAAAGAAGAAGATATGCTCGAAGGATTTCGCGAACGAAAGCTCGAAGTAACCGCGGCGCTCGCGGAGCTCTCCGACATTGCGCACGGGCTCGGTGCCAGGAGTCTCAGCGATCGACTTTGTCGCGAGCTCATAAAAAAGCTCGAGGAAGATCGCTTTCATCTCGTTGTGGTCGGCGAGTTCAATCACGGCAAATCGTCGTTCGTGAACGCCCTGCTCGGCGAGCATGTGCTGCCTGTCGGGGTCACACCAACCACGGCGGTCATTCATCAGCTGAAGTTCACCGACCCGCCCGAAGCCACAATCGTTTTTCAATCAGGCAAGCGCGACCCCATTGCGTTCGACGAAACTCGAAGTTTTTCCGTTGGCGGCAAAAGCGTCGATGAAATCGATTACCTCGAGGTCGGCTACCCGGCGCCCTTGTTGCGCGAGCGCATTCTTCTCGTCGACACACCCGGCGTGAACGATTTGTCGCTTCAGCGGGCCGACATTACCTACAGCTACATTCCGCGTGCCGACGCTGTTTTGTTTCTGCTCGACGCGGGGCAAATCCTAAAAGAAAGTGAGCGGCAGTTTTTGAACGAGAAGCTTCTCAAGGCGTCGCGCGACAAAATCGTTTTTGTCATCGCAAAGTGGGACATTCTGAATGACGACGAGAAGACCGAAGCTCTCGCCTACGCGCGTTCGCAGCTCGCAAACCTCGTCAAAGATCCCGTCGTTTTCCCGGTAAGCGCCGAAGCCTCGCTGGCAGGCCGTAATACCGAAAGCGGAATGCCGGAGCTGCTCGGTCATCTCACCACGTTCCTCGCCGAAGAACGCGGGCGCATCTTGCTCGACAACGCCCTTGGCGAAGGCGAAAACGCCGTGCGCCTCGTTGCCAAGGGTGTCGACGCGCGGCGCCGGTCGATCGCCATGAAAGCCGAGGAACTCGAACGCCGCATCAAAATGCTCGAAGACGATCTCGCCGGTCAGGCCGGTACGCTCGAGCAGCGCCGCATCCGCATTCGCGAAGAAGTGAGCGGCATCAAAGCGGGTGCGCAGAAGGATCTCGAGCGGTTCGTCACCGACACCGTGCGCCAGCTTCCCAACATCATCGACTCGGCAAAAAAAGACGACCTTCGCAAGTTCCTTCCCGCATTCCTCGAAGACACCTTTCGGCAGTGGGCCGAAGCCGAAAGCCAAGAAATTGCCCACCGGCTCGAGGCCCTCGCCGAAGCCACCATTGCGCTCATCAAAGAAGACGCTCACGAAGCGAGCAAGCGCGTTGCGAGCACACTTGGCGGCGACGTAAAAAAGCTCGACATCGAAATCGACACGTTCCGCTACGACGCGAGCGTTGCCGGCGTGCTCATGATCGGCATCGGCACGATGATCGCCGTAAACTTCATCGCGGGCGGTATGCTCGTCGCTGCGGCGCCCCTGCTCGCTCTCGCCATGCGCGATCGAGTGGATGCAGAATACAAGAAGCGAGCGAACGAGCAGGCGCCCGAGGTCATTCGCGAAGCGGCGAAACGCGTTGGACCAAAGCTCGAAGAAATGATCGAAGACTTCGCGAAGAAGCTCGATGCATGGGTGGTAACGGCGGGCGAGGAACTCTATCGAGAAATCCTCGAGGTGCTCGACGCAGCCCGCAACGCACGCGCATCAGGCGAGAAAGACGAAGCCGCGGCAAGAGCCGAAGTTATTGCGTGGGAAGAGCGCCTTGGGAAAGCTTGCTCGCGCATCGAGGGCCTTCGCACTGCGCTATCGAGCACGGCCCACGTGCGTATCGCTTCTTGAGCTCGCCATCCGCCCGGCAATCATCAGAGAAGCACTCGTTACGAACACGCTCGCAGCACCGGCGAAAAGCACGTGCGGAACCCTAAGCATTGACGCAACGCCTTGGTCGAGCACGGCTCCCAGCGAAACACCATCGCGCGTGCCGAAGCCAACGAACGACAACGCCGCTTCGCTGACGACGATCGCCGCGGCCGTTGCACCCAGTTGAACGGCGACGACGCCGAGAAGGTTCGGCACCAGATGACGGGCAATCATGCGCGCCGAACTTGCACCGAGAGCGCGCGCCGCTTCGATGAACGCAGCGTCGCGCAGAACGCGAGTTTGCGCGAGCGCCAGGCGCGCGAACGGCGCCCATGCCGTAAGCGCAAAGACGACACCGAGATGCACGCGCGTTGGAACCCGAACCGCGGAGAGCACTACGAGCGCAAGCAAGAACGATGGAAAGGATTGAACGAGATCACAAGTTCTGCCCACGAGCCGCTCAAAGCGTCCACGAAAAAGGCCTGCCGAGGCACCGAGTGGGCAGCCGACAAGAAAGCCGGTGAGTGCCACGGCCGATGCAAGCGCAACGCCTCGCAGGGTCGCATGCGCAACGAGCGCCAGAAGATCGACACCGGCCTCACCACATCCGAATGGAAATTGCAGCGACGGCGAAGCCCACGACAACGCGGGCACGAGCCGGGTTGGCGAACGCGAGCCCAAGGCAACGATGGCCGAAGTGGCGATGACCATCGCGAGCGGCACACCACGCATGACACGAACCTTGTGATCGCTGCGATTCACGCGGATCACCGAACACGCGGATCGATGAGCGCGTGCACCGCGGATGCAAGCTGCTGGACGAATGCGAACAGCGCACCTGAAAAAACCACCGCCGCTTCGAGCACCGGCAAATCACGCGACGCATAGGCATCGAGAATGAGCGAGCCAAGCCCTCGTCGCTCGAAAAGCCGCTCGAGCACGATGGCACCTCCAAGGAGCGATCCGAGCTGCGCGCCGATGACTGTCACGATCGGCCCGGCGGCTGCCGGCAGCGCATGAATCCAAAGCACGCGCGCGAAACTCCCGCCTTTGGCGCGCGCAACATCGAGGAACTGAGCGCGCGCAACGTCATCGAGAGCCGCCCGCGACACACGCGCAACATGCGCTGAAAGCGGCAACGCGAGAAGACCGCTGGCGAAAAAGAGTCCGAGCGCGCCCGCTTCAGGATCGCCCGGCAGAGGAACGATTCGCAGGCGTGCAGCAAGCGCGTACGTAAACACCGGAGCTATGGCAAGAAGCGGCGTGGCTGCGAGGGCCGTCGCGGCTTTGTCCACCCAACTGCGACGCTCGCCGAGCCACGGACCAGCACCCGCAATGGCCGCCGCAATGCCCACCGCGGCACCCATCAGAACCGCGAGGCCGGCGAGACCTGCGGTTGGAAGGGCCGCGCCAACCACCAGAGAAACCGCCGAGGTGCCAGGGCGACGAACGGACTCGCCGAGATCGAAGGTGACAAGGCCACGAAGAAAATGTGTATATTGCAATAATAGCGGCTGATCGAGGTAGAGTTTCGCGCGCAGAGCCGCGCGTTCGAGCTCGGTTGCCTGGTCACCAAGAACAAGCGATGCAGCATCGCCAGGCAGCACACGAAGAGCGAGAAACACGAGCGACGCGAGCGCAACGACAACCAAAAGCGCGTCAGCTACGTTGCCAACCAACTTTCGCAAAGCATTAGCCGCCGTTTTCGGTGTCGCTAGCATCGCCGCCATCGCCCGCGTCGTCGTCGGACGCATCGCCAGCGTCGGGGAAGAGCGGAGGCACACCCGCGTCGTTCACCTGAGCGGCACCGGCATCGATGGCCGGAACATCGGGGCCGAGTGTCGAACACACAGCGCTGGAGCCCTCCGTGCCGGCGTCGACCACGTCGGCCGGAATGACAAGGCAAGTCATCTGAACCTGATCGTCGTCGAGGATGAGCGCATTCCATGGAGGGTTACGTGCATCCGCGCAAATGTAGCCATTGCGGCAGTCTGAGTTTGACCCACAACGGGCCGAGCACGACGAGCGAGATGTGCGCGCGCCCGTAGCGCCGTTGCGGTCGTTGAACCCGCAACCAGAAATTGATGCATTATACAATATGCACGCGGCCTTGTCGGGGCAGGCGTTGCCCACGCAGTCGAACTCGGTGCAATAGCCGCCGGGCTGGGACGTATCGCACAGCCTGTCGCCGTTCGACGAGCAGTCGGTCGACAACGTGCACTTGTCGCCAATCGACGGCGTGCAGCCGGCCAAGGCTCCGCCAATCACCAAAACCAAGACAATACGATTGCGAGCCGTCGCGAACAAACTAGAACGTTTTTAGTCTCAATCCCTGTTTGACATCAAGCACTGCGACCCGTAAGAGATGCTGCTCATGGCGACCTATATCACCGCAGACTGCATCAACTGCGGCGCTTGCGAGCCCGAGTGTCCGAATGAGGCCATCAGCGAGGGCGATGAGATTTACATCATCGATCCCGAGCTATGCACCGAGTGCGTTGGTTTCTACGATCACGAGGCTTGCCAAGCGGTGTGTCCCGTCGAGTGCTGCCTGCCCGATCCGAAGAACACCGAAGACGAAAAGGCACTCGTCGAGCGCGCAACCAAGCTCCACCCCGACGACAGCGAACTCAAAAAGCGCGTCGCCTCGAACGACTATCCATCTCGCTTCCGCCAGTAGGCCGCTTTCGATTTGACGCGCCCTCTTTCGCGATTGGCTCGTTGGCGGCTCCGGTGCGTGTAGGGGCGTATGGCCATACGCCCCTACGAATGTGCGTTGGTGCCTGCGGTGCGTGTAGGGGCGCAGCATGCTGCGCCCCTACTGGCTGTATCGCTGTGGCTTTTCGGCTGCGGAGGCGGTAGCCCGCTTCTTCATCCCGCGCAAACTTTGCCCATGGGTGATGTGCGCGCCGCAGGTGGCATGAGCGCAAACATCGCGGCAGGCGGCTTAGCCAGTGGCTTGCGCGGCGCACGCAACATCGCAGCAAGCGATGCTTCCGCGCCTTTTGGGTCGAATTCGGGCTACGCCAAAGGTGCACTCGTCGCCGCGGCGATCGCTCCTGGTCTCGCACCATTCGTTGCTGCGCGTGTGGGCATTGGGCAAGCATTCGAGGGTGGCCTTGCTTACACGGGGCGCGCCGTGCGCGTGGACATGCGCCGCGGCTTCGACTTCGGGCCATGGGCGCTATCGATTGGCGTTGGAGGATCTGCCACGCTCTACGGCTCGCAGCAGGGAACCGACCTGCCGAACGTCGATCTGTCGGCCATTCATGGCTACGGCGCCGATCTTCCGCTGCTCGTTGGCTACAAAAGCGATGCTGGCCTTTACATGGTGTGGTTCGGCGCGCGCGGCGGCTACGAGCACGTCGCGATTGGAGCCCTTACGAGCGAGCCAGATAGTGTGCCGGAGAGCACGGCGTCCACCCAGCTCGACGCCAACCGCTATTGGGGTGGCGGAGTCGTTGGCGTTGCAACAGGCTTCAGTCGCGTGCATGTTGCACTCGAATTTTCGGCGGCCTACCAGGCTGTGCACGGCACGTACAACGCCGCTTCCACCACGGTTCAAGGACTCACGCTCGGGCCCGCAGCAGCATTATGGTGGCAGTTTTGAACAGATTTTGGCTCGCATAGCGTCGATTGCCTGCACGGTAACGTGCGCCGCTCGCGCCGAAGCGACCTCGTGATGTTCGCTCCACTGCGCACGACCGCGGCCGCCAACCTCGTTGGCCACGCCGAGCAGAGCGGCCGCAGCCACGCCATGCGCTGCGCATGCGCGCGCAAAAGCGAAGGCCTCGAGGTGCTCGACATCGGCATGGCGCGCGAGCTTGGCGGCAAGCGTGTCGTCGATGGTAATTGCGACAGTATTTGCAATTTGCACAGATTTCGCTCCGACTGCGCATGCCGCATCATGAAAGCTTCGATCGAACGAAACCTCGCGCGGCATTGGAAGAGGGATCTCGGCCGCGCCCGACAGCACGTCAGGTTCGATGAGACATGCGCTTGCCCCAACAACCACTTGGCCAACGGCGAGATCGGCGGCCAGCGCGCCGCACGTGCCAACGAAGATCGCGTGCGTTGGCGCGTGCTGAGTGAGGCAACGCATCGTGCCGATCGCGGCCTCGACGAGACCAACGCCAACGGGCTCGACGGCGATCTCAAAATCACTAGGCCAAGACGCCGCAAGCTCACGAAAAAACACAAGCTCGGGCTCCCATGCCGAAACAACGACGAGCTTCATGCGGCCTCGCGTGTGAGAGCATGTTTACCAGCCGTCGCGAGCGACGTGAGGCTGGCGACCCCTCGAAGGTTGCTCCCGTCGTCTTTTTGCCGATTTCTGTCGCATCGCTTCGTTGCTTCTCCTCGAGCTGCACAAGCAGCTCTCGTCGAAGCGCCTCGCTCTGCTCGGAACTCGGCAAAAATACTCGGTCCGCAACCTGCTCGGGGCTCGCGGCGGGCCCGAGGAGCCCCTTCCCCGCCCGCGCGCAGGAAGGCGCGCTGCGCGCCTGACGAGCACGAGGCCGGGGGAAGGGAAGCGCAGCTCGCGAAGCGAGCGCGCGGTTGGGGCCCCTCTACGTGCGCAGGCACCGCAGGGCCCAACGAAGGCATCGCGTCGCGCAGCAGGCTGGTAAACATGCTCTGAGTTGCCGGGAAGTCGGCCGCCTATTATTCTACAAGCGTTTATGCGTTTGGTGTCTTCGCTCTTTGGTGCCTTTGCGATCGGCTCCGCTGCATTGGCGGTGGGCTGCGCCGCACCGTCGGGCGATGGTTCCGATGCGCCCAACGCGCCCGATGCTGAAATCACATCGCAAGCGGCAACGGCCGTTGTGGTTGTTGAGCGAACAGCCGGCCCAGGCGATGCCGTGCATGCCGACAGCATCGTTGCGCGCTTCGTTCGCGTTCGGCAGGCAGCGGTCGACGATCAGGCGCTTCGCATGGCGGGTGCAACGCAAGATCTGCCTGCAGCGGGAACATGCTCGGCCAACGCCGAAGCGTCTTTTGCCCAGAAGCCTCGCGCTGTCGAACTTCTCGACGTCGGCCCAGTAACCGTCACAGACTCGCAAGGGCGCGCCACGGCACTTGCCCAGCGAGCCATGCCTGATCCGGCGGGGTTCGTCTCCGGCGTGTTCTATTCCGGTCGCTCGAGTGAGGCATTCACCGCAGGTTCTCCAGTCGAAGTGCACGCGAGCGGTGGCCCCGATCTGCCCGGCGGCTTCGTTGTCAGCGTGCCGTCGTCCCACGAGCTCACAGACGTGACCGTGGCTCCCACATCCGGCGGCCTCGACATCACCTGGTCCGCAAGCAACATGAGCGATGCAAGCGACGCGGACGAGCGTGATCTCGTCTATGTCGAGGTGCTTTCCACTTCCGGCAATCTTCTCACGCGTTGCACAGCGCCAGACACGGGCAAATTGAACATTGCGGCAAACGTCATCGGGGCGGCTTTGGAAGGGCAGCTAGCGGTTCATCGCCTGCATCACGAAGCCTTCCGCGCGCAGGGCATCGACTCTGGCGAGGTGCGGTTCGATCTTGCCCGCGTCGTACCATTTCATCGTTGAACCGCTTTCGATTTGGGGCGGCCACGGGGGGCCGCCCCTACGAATGTGCGTTTTGTTTGGCCGTAGGGGCAGGCCCCTGTGCCTGCCCCCGCCTAGATTCGGTCCTAATCGCAATAATTTGGTGATGCTGATGTAGACTGCTTTTAATTTGATGCGCATGGCTCGCCCTCTTCTTTTTGCACACGCCACAGTCGCCGCACTCGCCATCTGCGCCACAAGCGGCTTCGCGTTTGGCGATGAGCCCTCAATTCCCCACGGCCCCCGCGCGTTGCCGCCGTTGCCACCCTTGCCGAGCCCGTCGTCTCCGGCGCCCGCTGCTTCTTCTCCTTCCTCGAAGGCCCTGCCCACGCAAAAAACAGCGTCGCACGCGGTAAAGCCATCGCGATCTGCCGGGCGAACCGTACTTGCTGAGCGCGGCTGGCACACGCCAACACCAGGAAAGATTGCTCCGCTCGATGCATCGGGTCGGCCCATGCTCGTACTTCACGCGCTCAACACTTCCGACCACGTCGAGCTCCGCGCGCTGAGCGATCAGGGCGATTTCTCCGCCGAAGATCTCGACAGAGCCGCTCACGTGCTGCGCGACTCGCGCTCTGGCAACGAGCACCCGGTCGATCCGCGCCTGCTCAGCCTCGTGTATCGCATATCGGTGCACTTCCACGCGCACGAAATTCGAATCATCTCGGGCTACCGCACTCCGCACGGCTCTCATGTTTCGAACCACAACTTGGGCCGCGCAGTCGATTTCGTTGTGCCAGGAACAACCGACGAACAAGTTGCAAAGTATGCGCGCGAACAGGGTTTTGTAGGTGTTGGAGTGTACCCAACAAGCGGATTCGTGCATCTCGACGTGCGCGTGCGATCGTTTTTCTGGGTTGACTCGAGCGGCCCCGGAAAGAGAAACCGCACGCACGCCGTTCTGGGCAAGCTCGCGCAGAAAAGTGATTCCGAAGCGCTCGCACGGGGTGATCACCCAATGCTTCCTTTCGCTCTTGGCACCAACATCGATGCGGCACTCAGCACGCCTTTGCCTGCCCACGCAAGCGATGGCAAGCACGACGAAGACGACGACGAGTTCGGGCTGGGCGAAATGGCGCGTCACTCGGAGTAGTATGGATGCTGAGGTAGCAAGCCTCCTTCGCGAAGAGCGCGTAGTCGCGGCCGCCGAACTCGCCAGCTTTCGCGGCGATGCGCACACGGCAAGCATGCTGTTCGAGCGTGCGTGTGACTTTCGACGCGCAGCCGTGGAAGCCGCGCGTGCAGGCGAATATTCGAGATCGCTACAATTCGCACTCGAAGGCAACGACGAAGCAGCCGCCGAACGCGCGCTGCCCCACGTGCTCGGTGACGCGACGAAGGCCGACAGGCTCGCGTTGCAGCTCCAGCAGCAAGGCAAACACGGCTGGGCCGCGCGACTCCTCGAAGGCATCGGCAAACGCATGGCCGCGGCGCGCGCCTACCAAAAGGCTGGACTCGCCGTCAAAGCCGCCGAGCTTTTCGAGGCCGATGGCGACGTTGCAACGGCTGCGCGAGTGCTCGAGTCGCAAATCAAGCTAGATCCGGACAACGCAAGCTTGCACGTTGCACTCGGGGGCTTGCTCCTTCGTTATGGCAAAGTCGAAGCTGCGGTGCGCGCGCTACAGAAAGTGCCATGCGGCTCACCGGAGCGACCGAGCGCCCTCAGCCTGCTGCTGACAGCGCTCGATCGCCTGGGGCTTGCCGAAGCGCATCGCGAGGCCGAACGCGAGCTCGCAAGCCTCGGTGGCGCGGCGAACGCGACCGGCGCGCCCAAGCCGACCGGCGCCTCGCCGCGGACAACGCAGACGACGGAAGTGCGTGCGCATCTTTTCGGCCGCTACGAACTTATCCAGCAAGTTGCCTCGTCGCCGAGTGCTCGAGTGCTCGAGTGCATCGATACGATCCGCATAGAGCGCGTGGCCGTGAAAGTTTTCGCCGGCTTCGCCGCGCGCGGCGGTGGACGCGATGCACTTGCACGATTCGAGCGCGAGGTAAAAATCACCGCAGCGCTCAACCATCCCAATGTCGTGCCTCTTCTCGAATACATCTGCGATGGCCCGGCGATTGTTCTTGCGTGGATGGGACGCGGAACGCTCGAACAGATGATCGCGCGCGAGCCTCTCACGCCTGCCCGCGCTGTCGAGATCGCAAGCGCGGTCCTCACAGCGCTCGGCGAAGCGCACCGGCTCGGCATCGTGCACCGCGACGTCAAGCCGGCCAACGTGCTCTTCGACGACGCAGGAACGGCAAGGCTCGGCGACTTTGGCGTCGCGCACTTGAGCGATCTGTCGACCACGGTGACAGCGGGCATCATTGGTACGCTCGGCTACATGAGCCCTGAGCAGCGCCAGGGGCAACCTGCAACGGTGCAGAGCGATGTGTACGGCGTTGGTGCGATGCTCTGGGAAATGCTCACGGGGCAGCGCCCCGAAGCAAACCTAAATTATTGCATATTGCAAGCACGTCCAAGCGCCGTGCATCGAGATCTTTCCGTGCAGCACGATCGCGCGGTTACAACCATGCTTGCGGTCGATCCGTCCGAGCGGCCCGCCGATGCATTCAACGCGCTGCGTTCGCTTTCGGCTCTGCACTGGCCCGACACGATCGACCGAGCCGCGTACGCGCAGCCTTCAAGCCCGAAGAGTCTTCAGCCCGACGCCGCGCGGCTTCGGCGCGGCGAAGACGGTGCCCTGGTCGATCAATGGCTCAATCGCCGCGTATGCACCCTGCCGCTCAATGGCGCTGTGCTTGCGCGCGCATCGGCGTACTGTCGTGTCGATCATCCCGCACTGCAGTTGGTGCTGAGGGTCGATCGCGACAGCAACACCGTGTGGCTCGCCATGCCGCGCGGCGCGTCCCCTACCGAAAAGCTCACGGCCGAACAAGCAAAGATTCTTCGCGAAGCCCTCGAGCAGCTGCACGAAGTCGGCGAAGTTCATGGTCGTGTCGATCGCGATCACGTGCTTGTCGACGACGCTGGTAAAGTCACGCTGCTATTGCCCAAAACTGCTAGCAGAGTCGCCACCAACGTCGCTAGCTGGGCACACTCGGTCGATCTCGATCTCCTCGGCCTGCAGAAGCTCACGTGACGTTCACGTGAGGCCCGCGCGGTAGGCGCCTAGTACGAGCTCGTGCACCTCGTCGATCGATCCAGAGCCATCGATGACGACAACGCGATCGGCTGGCATGTGGCGGGCGAGATCACGATAGAAAACGGCGAGCGCGCGTTGCGTATCGGGCTGTTCGTAAAGGTCGGGCGCATGACCGCGCGCTTGCCGGCGCCGAGCTGCCAGCTCGGCAGGCAGATCGAGCACGATGGTTAGCCCGGGGCGCAACGCATGGCGATTCAGCTCGCGAATCCAATCGATCGCGGCGCTTGCCTCGTCTGCCTTGTCTGCCTCGTTTGCGCTTGAAACGCTTTGGTAAGCGATACTCGAAGCGTCGTAACGATCCGACACCACGACACCACCTTGCGCGAGCACGGGTTTGATTTCCGCCTCGACGTGATCCATTCGATCGGCCGCGAAAAGCAGCGCCATCGTCGTCCAACTAGGATTAACGATGCGCCCACTAAGCACCTGGCGGATGAGCGCCCCAATAGGGCCGTCGCTTGGCTCGCGCGTTGCGCGCACCATTGCGACACCTTCGCGTTCGCGCCGGAGACGCTCGACGAGCTTCTGCGTTTGCGTTGTCGTGCCCGCACCGTCAATCCCCTCGAGCACCACAAAGTGACCAGCGTTACTAGAATTGCGCATGCGAATCGTCCTCGCCGAATGCATGCAAATCGTCTTCGCCGAGCACGACATTGTCGATGAGACGCGTTTGCCCGATTCGGCAAGCAATGGCTAAAACGGCACGCGCACCAATGGCAGCCGCGTCGTCGAAGGGGACGAGCGACTCGGCGTCAGCCACGGTCACGTAGTCGACAGAGGTTGCGACAGCGGCCACGGCAGCGAGCGCAAGGCCGCGAAGAACGCCCGCGTTGCGCTCGCCCGAGGCGAACGCGCGCGATGCCAAAAGCAGCCCTCTCGACAAACCGAGAGCTCGCACCCGCTCCTGCGGCAAGAGGTAGGCGTTGCGCGAGCTCACCGCGAGCCCGTCGGGATCGCGAATGATGGGATGGCCAACGATAGTCACGGGGAGAAAGAGATCACGCGCAATGCGACGAACAATCGCAAGCTGCTGGTAATCTTTTTTGCCGAAAACGGCTGTGCACGGGCCCACAACGCCAAAAAGCTTCGTTACAACGGTAGCAACACCCTCGAAATGACCAGGCCGCAATGGGCCGCAAAGATGCGATGCAAGCGCACCAACGGTAACCCTTGTTTCGTCGCCTGCCAGGTACATGGAGGAGACCTCGGGCGCAAAGACCAGATCGACATCGGCCAGATCGCTTAGCCGGTCGATGTCGACATCGAGGTTACGCGGGTACTTGATGAAGTCTTCGTTCGGACCAAATTGCGTTGGATTGACGAAGATCGAAACAACGATAAAATTCGCATTTTGCCGGGCTTTGCGGACAAGAGCGAGATGGCCTTCGTGCAGCGCGCCCATGGTTGGAACGAAGCCCACCAGCAGGCCACGCGCTCGAGCCGCGTCGCACGCAGCCCGTACCTCTGCAGGCATGGCCACAACACGCTGAATTAACGGCATAGCTCCGCATGTTAGTGCACTATCGTGGACGAACCCGACCGTTTATACAGTTGACGAGCGGCCTATCCTTTGCGATGCGAAGGGCATGCGCCCGCGTGGGTTAGTATTGTGTGTGGTACTCGCCTGCGAGTCGGTCGCTGGCTTGCCTGGCTCGGTCGCGTACGCGCAAACGACGAACGGGCCGAACGCACCGAATCCAGGCGCGTCCAAAGAATCCGCAAGAAAGCTATTCGACCAAGGGCTTGAAGCTGAAAGGGCAGGTCAGTTCGCTTTCGCCCTCGAGAAATACGCCCAGGCCGAAAAGGTCGCGACGCCAACCGCAGGGTTGCGCTTCCACAAGGCCTATTGCCTGGAAATGACCGGCCAAATGGCGCTCGCTCTTAGCGAATACAACGCCGCCGCCACGCTCGCAATCGCAGCGAACAAACCCGATGTGCATGCGGCCATTGCCGCGCGCCGAGACCCGCTGCGCCTGCGCGTTCCCCAGCTCGCGCTCCGTCTCACCACGCCGCCACCCGGCACCAGCGTCGAGCTCGACAAAAAACCGGTCTCCGCCGAATTGCTCGATGGCAGGTCATTTCGCGTCGATCCCGGCGAGCACAAGCTCGAGGCGCATGCCCCGGACCGAACACACTTCGAGCGCACCATCATGGCTACCGAGGGCTCGTCAACCACCGTAGAAATCACGTTGCCCTTGGAAAAACCAGCTTTGCCAGTGGCGAAAGAGAAAGAGAAACCTCATAGCCGTTCGTATGCGTGGCCCATCGTCACAACAACGGGCGCTGTTTTGTTTGCCGGTGGCGGTGTGGCCAGCCTCTTGCTCGCTGGCAATGCGCAAAGCGACGCCAAAAGCATGTGCGCAAAACAAGTCACCTCGCCGTGCACGGGCGACCGCACCAAGATTCGCACGCTCGACGCGCTCGCTCTTGGTGGGTTCATTGGTGCGGCCGGTCTCGGCGCCCTATCCATCGTGCTTTTTTCGTCGGGCGGCGGTAGCCCAGAAAAAACAGATAAGGCTCTCTCCACACCCGTGCACGCTCGTTTGGTGGCATCACCGACGGCGCTCAGCATTGAAGGAGCCTTCTAAGAGCATGTTTACCAGCCTGCTGCGCGAATCGATGCGTCGGTTGGGCACTGCGGTGCCTGCGCACGTACGAAAAGTACGCTTACGCGGGCTCCTCGCGCTCCGCCCTAGCCTCGATTCGCTCGCGACGTCTGGTAAACACGCTCTAACGATGAAGAAAGCCAGGCTGCGTTACATCTTCGCCATGGGCGCTTGCGCGTCCATCGTGGTCGCGTGCGTTGACCTTTTCCATTCGACCGATTTTCGCACGCTTTGCGATTCGGACCCAAACAATGCCGCGTGCCAGGGTAACCAGGATGACGGTGGACGGGATGGCCAGACGGACAGTGGCGGTGACAGCGGCGACCAACCACTAGACTTTTGCGCGTGGTCTTCGGCGGAAGCACACGACGAAGCTGTGCGTATTTGCGCGTGGTTTGGCGCCTGCGAAGGACCAGCAGGCGAGAGCGCATTCGGCAATTGCGTGATGCATGCACAGTTCGCGCTCGACTGCGACGCAAACCCCAATTTCCGCCCAACCGGCAGCGCAGAGTTACTCTGGCAATGCCTTACGAAAGCGAAAACGTGCGACGACTTCAACACGTGCACATTTCCCAAAGGCGTTCCTGCCTGCCAGTTCACCGGGGGATCCTCGGGTTACTCGGGGTGCACCACGAACTCGGGAATCGCGGTCGTCTCCACGTGTGTCCAAGTGAACGATCCCCCGATCGGGGTCGATCTTTGTTCCATGGCCAACAAAACCTGCCAGGCGGACCAATCGCAATATGTAGGGTGCACGGGTAATCTTGGTTTGATGTGCACGCCCCCAAGCAGCAGCCAGCCCGCAAGCAACTGCTCGGGCTCGTGGGCACAAAGTTGCGTTTCCGGTCCACCCGCAATCGATCAGGGTATTGACTGCAGCGGCTTTGGCGCGAGCAAATGCTCGAGCAGCGGGGGGAACGGTGCGGCGTGCGTTCCAAGCGGCGGCGATAGTTGCTCCGGCGCGGTGTCGTCGCAGCCTACGTGCAGTGGTGACCAAGTTTCGGCATGCGTAGACGGCCAGCACTACACCATCGATTGCACGAAGTTTGGCCTCACGTGCTCGCCTGTTGCAGCGGCAAAGGCAACCTCCTTGTACGATCCTTTCGCGGCATGCGTAGCCTCGGGCACGGCGTGCGCCGGCGACGACACATGCAATGGCTACGCGATCATGAGCTGCAGCCATGGCGCTGCCGTCGGTATCAGCTGCGCGGACCTTCACCTCGGCCCATGCCGCCTGACCACCGTAGCCGCGAAGACGTATGCCGCCTGCACCATTCCTTAGAGCGTGTTCGACAGCCTGCTGCGCGAAATCGATGCGTCGGTTGGGCGCTGCGCGCCGTGCTCAAAGCCGCAACAGGCTGTTCCGCGCGGTGCTCGCGCTCCGCCCTAGCCTCGATTCGCTCGCAACGGCTGGTAAACACGCTCTTAGCCTGCGATGAGGAAAGCGACGACGGCGCCTACCCCCAGGAAAAGCGCCAAAGCTACGATGAGTAGCAAGACAAGCCACGAGCGGTCTAACGGGATGCTTCTTGGAGTGCCCTCGGTTGCACACCGCAATGAACTGCCATCGTCAGCGCAGAACCTTGCGTCACTCGAGAAAACGCGCATGCATTTAGGGCAGCTTTTCATGCCATGCGCTCATTGGAAACTATACCGCTTTCAAGTTGACGCGAGGTCGAGGCGGAGCCGAGGAGCGGACCGGAACAGCCTGCTGCGGCTTTGAGGACCGCACCGCAGGCTCCAACGAAGAGATCGCGTCAAATCGAAAGCGGGCTAATCAACTTTCTGGACGGTCTGGGTAGCTGCGAAGTAGATCATTCGGTGACACGACGGGCACTGCTCGATGAGCGGCTCTCGCCTTAGCCGATGATAGAGCTGGGGCGGCAGTGACATGTTGCACCGGTTGCAGGTGCCGTCGGTGGTTTGGGCTACGGCGCTGCCGCGACGTTGCCGAATCATTTCATACTTGCGAAAAAGCGCAGGAGGCAAACGCTTGATGATTGCATCGCGGCCGCCACCTTTTTCGCGATAATCGACTTCGAGCCGTGCGACCTTTTCTTGGATGGCGCCTTCCTTCGTAGAAAGCTCTAGGCTTGTGCGCTTGCGCTCGGCGTCGGCGGCCTCGACAGCAGCACGAACAGGGGCCATGTCAGTGTCGATGCGCACGCTTTCGTGTTCGCGATCGCGAATCAACTTGCGAAGTTCCTCGAGTTCGCGCTGCGCCGCGTTCGATTCGCGCTCGGTGCGCGCTCGATTCAGCTTTTCGCGGGAGTGGTCGATTTGGTTCGTCATCGTACGAACCTCGACTTGGAGCTCGGAACGCTGCTTGTCAGCAGCCGACAGCGCCGCACGGTCGATTTGAAGCTTGTCGTCGAGCTTCTTCAGGCTGTCTTTCAAGGCGCTTAGCACACCTCGCTCTTCGCTAAGCTTTTCCTCGAGGGTTTTGACCTCGGCATCCATTAAGGCCAGTTCTTCCAACGCGCGGATCTGCTCACTGACCTGCTCCGTAGTGCTCAACCGCTTTTCTCCTTTTCTTTACCTTCTCGAGTCTCGCTGTGTTCTTTCGCTCGCAACGGCATGATCTGAGACTCCTCGCACTTACCCACACGCGAACGCAACCCTTCGTGTGGGCCCACCTGGGTTCGAACCAGGAACAGCCCGGTTATGAGCCGGGGGCTCTAACCGATTGAGCTATGGGCCCCAGCGATCTTTTCTGCATGCCGCAAACCACTCGCCACGATTATTCGCAACACAAAAAAACTAGTCGAACCGAAAGCGCGGGGGAAGAGGCAGTTCAGTGGCACACGAAACGGGCAAGCTCATAGCGACCACTGCGGGCTTCAACTTTGTCACCCGCGGAGGCGGTTTTATCGACCACGGCAACGAGCACGTCGGGCGCGATGGAAACCAACGGGCGCGCCCCGTCGAGCGACGGCTCGAGTGTCACCGGGCCAGCAGGCGTCAACGCGGAGCCGAGCGGCACAATGCGCGCGCGCTCGCCCATGTCGGTCCACGAAAGCCAGCTCAGAGCTCCTTGTTTGCCTGGTTCGGCCGATGCAACGGACGCAAGGAATTGTGCGGGACTTGCGCCAACGCCGCCATCGACGATGTCACCCGACTCGACACGCTCACCACGCTCACCACCCAAGACGTAGCGCACCACGCGAGCGCCGCCACCTTCCGTGCTTGCTGCTTCGTCTTGGACGAGCACCACGATTTGCGGCTCGCTGTCACCGCCATCACCCGAGCGCCTGGCAAGATCGAAAGTAAGCGCACGCCCCTTGTCGGATGACACGCGGTGCACTTTGGAGATGGGCTCGCCGCCATTGTCGAGCAAAACGAGCTCGACCCACCGGTACACGCGGCTCTCGCCAGGCCCTTCGATCACCGATACCGATGGCGCCGAAGCTGAGGGAGCCGATGAAACCGTCGGCGCGCCTGCGTCGTGCACCTCGGGCCGCTTGGCAAGCCACGCGAGAAAGTAGCCGCCCTTTCTTGACAGCAAACGCGGCTGCTCCGCGTCCGAGCTGTCGGGCGAGACAATCTTCGCCGCTCTGCCGGCAAGGGCAAGTTGCACTTTCACGACGCCGCGGGAAGCGAAGAGTTGACCGGGCAAGCGCGGCGCGTCCTCGTCCCATGCAACGATAGCAGTCGGTGCCGCTGCATCGGCGGCCGCGGCCGCCGATGCCAACGCCGACGCCGACGCGTTAGGCGGCGGTGGCGGCGGCCATGCGATGTCGAACGCAAGCGACTCATCGGCCTGCTGCGAGATGTCGGCTATCGTCTCGAGATTGGGCGCCGCTCGTGCGCCAGGCAAAGCCTTGTTCGCGCGGAGATTGAGCCGAGCAAGGCGAAGCTCGCGGGATGTGCCTACGGCATCTTCTAGCACCCTGCTTGTCGTAGCTTCGTTTCCTTTATGTGTATAATACACAATATAACCGCCAGGCGCCCCACCAGACGGCCCGCTAGACGCATATGGCACCGGCGGTGGATCGTCGCCGAACGCAGGGCCGACGTTGATGAAGCGTGACGAGGTCAGGCGACTGTCGGTCACCATGACCGCTGCCATGCGCTTTGCGCCGTCACGCCGAATGACGCCCACGACGAGCGAGCCATCGACCATCGCTGCCTCGCCAACCACGACGTCATCACCGGCGATGAGCGTGCGCTGGCCATCGGCATGACAGCGCGGCCCTGGCTCAGCGACGGCGGACGCAGTGGGCGGCGTGCTCGTTGCGACGAGATCATCCTGGGCATCATGAGACTGCGGGGATGATTCGGGAGGTGCCGCGCTTTGCTTGCACGATGCAATTACCACCGCGCACGCAACGAGAAGGAGCAGCGATGCGATGCGATGCATGGAATCACGCCTTTGCGGCGGCGTGCTCAATGTCGTCGTCGCGATCGAGCAAACCGTCGACGACTTCGAGCGCAAGCTCGTAGCGCTCGAGCGGAGGCATGATGTACGCGCCGGCTACGCGCCGGCGCACGGCAGAGAGCATTTCGCGTGCGATGGCTACGCCTGCCTTGCGCGCAAGAGGGCCAGAGCCTGCCTTGCGCATGCGTTCGCGCACGGCCAAAGGCACCTGCATGCCGGGCACCTCGTTGTGCAAAAACTCCGCGTTGGCATGGCTCGCGAGCGGCAAAATGCCAACAAGCACGGGCAAACCGAGCGGCTCGATATCGGCGAGGAACTTTTCGAGCACCTGAGGGTCGTACACCGGTTGCGTCATGACGAGCTCGGCGCCGGCTTCTTTCTTCTGGGCAAGGCGTGCAAGCTCACGCTCGTAGTTGAGCGCCGCCGGCTCCGCGCCCGTTGCAAGCACGAAGCGCGTGGTAGAGCCTAGCGATTTGCCGCCGGGATCGATGCCGTGATTCAAGCGCGCCGCCAGCTTGAGAATGCCAATCGAGTCGAGATCGTAGACCGCCGAGGAATCCGGGAAATCACCCATTTTTGGGGGATCGCCCGTAATCACGACGAGATTGCGAACGCCGAGCTCGTGGGTGGCAAGCAAATGAGCGATCGTGCCAAGCAAGTTTCGATCGCGGCCGCAAACGTGGACCATCGTTTCCATGGAAACCGTTTGCTGAATGCGCGCCGCCATGGCGATGTTGCCCATGCGCGCCTGCGCGCGCGCGCCATCGGCGATGTTGACAACATCAATGCCTCCGTTTTTCAGCATTCTCGCGGCGTCGATGGCCTTGCTGAGATCGAGGCCAACAGGAGGCTTCACTTCGACCGACACAACGAACTTGCCACGCGCGATTTTGCTCGATAGCCGGCTACGCTGCGCGAAATTCGTCACGTTGTTCGTTCCCGCACTTCGCGATTCCGGCTGCGCCGGCTGGGTCGCTGACCACGGCTGAAACGTACCCGCTTCAATCGTGATAGTATCGGGCTCGGGGGCAGCGATTTGCAGCGGATCGGACGAAGTGACCATGCGCGCGGCCGCAGCGATGCGCTTGATGTGTTCGGGCGTCGTTCCGCAACACCCACCCACGAGGCGAACGCCCATTTGGAACATGCGCTGCGCGTAAACGCCGAAGTATTCGGCCGTTGACACATAAACGAGCCGCTCATCGACGCGCTGCGGAAGCCCCGCATTGGGCACAGCCCACACTGGCAGCTTCGTCTCGAGCATGGGCTTGATGGCCTCGAGCACGTTCATTGGACCCGCACAGCAATTGACACCAACGACGCTTGCGCCCCACTCGCGCATCAGGCGCGCGACTTCGGCCGACGTCGTTCCATCGGCCATGCGATTTTGCTCGTCGACCGACGCGGACGCGATCACCGGAATGCGGCCCTGCGATGCCGAAACCGCGCTTTCGATCGCCACGCGCAGCTCGCATGTTTGGCGCACCGTTTCGATGACGAGCGCGTCGACACCGGATTCGACCAGAGCCTCGGCTTGCTCGCTCATCGCGGCGCGCACTCTCGCAAGATCGTTTGGCAACGCCTCGCCGAGAAAATAGCCCGACGGACCCATGGCACCGACAACGAACGCCTTGCCGCCGGCCGCCTGCCGCGCAAGGCGCACGCCGGCGTGGTTGATTTCGCGAACCTTGCCGGTTAGGCCATGCTTGTCGAGGCGCATGGCGTTCGCGCCAAACGTGTTCGTTTCGATGACTTGAGCGCCGGCGCGCACGTAGTCGTCGTGCGTTTTTTTCACGAGCTCGGGGCGCGACAAGCAAAGCTCCTCGAAACAAGAGCTAAAAAGCACGCCGCGCTCGTACAACTGGGTACCCATCGCACCATCCACAACGAGCGGGCCCGCAGCGAGCGCTTCGACCAAAGACACCATTGGAATAGGGAGTTACTCCTGCCATGCGTTGCCGCGCAAGTTCGCCCGCTTTCGATTTGGCACGATCTCTTCGTTGGCGGCTGCGGTCCGGTCCTCAAAGCGCAAGGAGGCTGTTCCGGTCCGGTCCTCGCCGCCGCCTCGATCTCGCGCCAACTTGAAAGCGGGCTACTGTAGCAAGTGATGTCAGAGCTTATTAGCCTCGCTCATGCCGTACCCAACGTTCGCACCAGTGTCGATCCGGCGGATCGCGTTGCCTACGCGCGCGATCTCTGGCCTAGACACCACCTCGCCGTTCGCGCCGGCAACGTGGCCGAGCATAGGCCTTTGGCCATCGTGTGGCCCGAGTCGACCGAACATGTCGCAAGCATCGTGCGCTGGGCCTTTGAAACCGAGACGCCGCTCGTGCCGTACGGCGCAGGCAGCGGCGTGTGCGCAGGCATTTTGCCAAGCGAAAATACGATTGTTTTGGATCTGAAGCGAATGAATCGCTGGCGCAAGCTCGACGCCGGCGCGCTCACGCTCGACGTGGAAGCTGGGCACATGGGGCTGCCGCTCGAAGAAGACTTGAATCGCCGCGGGTACACTGTGGGTCATTTTCCATCGTCGATCCTTTGCAGCACGGTGGGCGGATGGATTGCGGCGCGCGGCGCAGGGCAATGCTCAGGCAAGTACGGCAAAATTGAAGACATGGTGCTCGCGCTCGAATGCGTGACCGGCACAGGCGAGATCGTGAATCTGCGCCATCGCACGAGCGGCGTGAACTTCATCCCGCTCATCGTTGGCAGCGAAGGCACGCTGGCCATCGTGACGAGCGCCACGTTGCGACTTCACCCAGCGCCAACAACGCGTGCGTTCGGCGCGTTCTCGTTTCCCACGACCGAACATGGCTGGGAAGCGATGCGGGCGATGTTTCAGCGCGGGCTCCGGCCGGCGGTCACACGCTTGTATGATCCATTCGATGCGATGCTTGCACGGCGCGAGGCCGTGTCATCTGGGAAAAAAGGCCAGGCCAACACGATTCATTTTCCACGCCTTGGCGCGGCGGCGCTGCGCACGCTTTTGCGACGCCCCGGCTTCATCAACGAGCTACTCGAAGGACAGGTTGGCAGCAAAGTGCTTGGTGGGTCGCTGCTCGTCGTGATTTTCGAGGGAGATGGCGATGCACCGAATCGCGATATGAGCGAAGCTCGCTCGGTGCTCGCGTCGATGCGCGCAACGTACGAAGGTGAGGCCGCCGCGAAAAATTGGCTTCGTCATCGCTACGCCGTGAGCTTCCGCCAATCGCCCGTTTTCGCCGCAGGGCTCTTCTCCGACACCATCGAGGTCGCCGCGCCATGGTCGAAACTCAAAGCGCTCTACAACGGTGTACGTCGCGCGCTTGGCCGACGTGTGTTCGTCATGGCGCACTTGAGCCATGCGTATCCAGACGGCTGCTGCATTTATTTCTCTTTCGTGGGCACCGCTGCGGCCAAAGCGAAGAGCGCAAAAGAGAACTCGCGCGCCGGCTGGGACGAGCGGAGCGAGGCCACCTACGATCGCGCGTGGCGTGACGCACTCGCAGCCGCCGTCGATGCCGGAGGCACGCTCGCGCACCACCACGGCGCCGGTCGATCGAAAGCGCAGAGCCTTGCTCACGAGCTCGGCGAGGGTGGCACCCAAACCATGGCAGCAGTCATGCGCGCCTTTGATCCGAAAGGGATCTTGAACCCAGGGAATCTCAAGCCCAATGCACAATCTCCGTACGTTCGCGATGCGCGGGCAAAGAAGGTGCTCGTATGAGTACTACAATCATCGATTCGATGAGCCTGCTCGTTGAAGCGCCGGCCGACGCAACACTGGGCGAAATCGAACAAGAATTGAGCAACCTCGAGCTCACTCTTGGCATCGCGCTAAAAGACGAGATTTTACACATGCAGCTCGGCGCCTGGCTTGCCAAGGGTGCGCCAGGAGCACCTTCGGCGTTCGCGGATCCCGCGGACCATTTGGTAGCCGGGCTCGTGGCAACCTTGCAAAATGGCAAGCGGCTCGAGGTGCGTCCTGTTCCGCGGCGCGCCGTAGGGCCTGATCTCACGGCGCTTTTGTTTGGCGCGGGGGGCGCGTTTGGGCAAATCGAGCGAGCGTGGCTTCGCGTTCACCGAGCCGTTCACCTAAAAAGCGCGCAACGCGTCGCTCTTGCTTTGCCAGGGGTCGATCTCGATCCGCCGGTGTCAGAGGCCGAGGGCAGGCTCGCCTTGGCCATCGCACGCGAACTCAGCTGCTAGCCCTTGCCGCGAGACGATTAGCCGCGTAACCATCCGCACGGCACTAGATCCCGATGGAACACGCCGAGCTCCTCGCGCAAATCCCCCTTTTCGACACCCTCGCCGCCGAAGATCTCGAGGCACTCGCCAGGCGGATGACCACGCGGCAATACAAAAACGGCGAGAACGTTTTTGACATGGGTGCCAAGGGCTCGAGTATGTATGTTGTACTCTCTGGCGCCGTACAAATTTTCCTGCCAAGCCAGAACGACGGGCCTCGCGTCGTGCTCAAAGACGCACGCATCGGGGAGTACTTCGGCGAGCTGTCGCTTTTCGATGACAAGCCGCGCTCGGCAAGCGTGGAGGCCACGGCCGATACGGTGCTCCTCGAGCTCACACGCGAGCAGTTTGGCGATTATCTCTCGAAGTCGCGCAATGCGGCGATGGCCATTCTCGCTGAAATGGCCGATCGCCTACGCGAGACCAACGCGCTCTTGTCGCAGCGCGCTGCACGCGATGCCGTCAAAGAACTCGAAGAGAACCTAACATGGGGTCAGCGCCTGGCCGACAAAGTTGCCGAGCTGAACGGCAGCTGGTCATTCATTCTTTTCTTGGTCATGCTCTCCATCGCGTGGGCAGCGGCAAACCGGTGGTTGCCCAGACCCTTCGACGAGTACCCGTACGAGTTTTACAATCTCGCGCTCGCCATCCTCGTTGCGCTGCAAGGCCCGCTCATCGTCATGAGCCAAAACCGTCAATCGATGAAAGACCGCGCCACGGCAGAAACCGATTTTCGCGTGAACCTGAAGAACGAACTCGGCATCGAAACGTTGCTCCGCGAGCTCGGCGCACACCGCGCGGAAACAACCAAGCGCCTCGAGGCGCTCGAGCGCATGATGCGCGCCGACCGCGTGCGTGCCGAGATCCCGGCCAAGAAACCCGGCGGGCCACTCGGCTGACTGCGCCAGCATGCTCTAAAGGAGCCATTGCGTGAAGAATGCACATATCGGTTGTCGCCCTTTCGCGGCGGCGATGGCGACGGTGGCCATGGTTGCTGCGGCCTGCTCGTCTTCCGAGGCGGGTGCGCCGGATGACGCAAGTTCCGACTCGCCAGGCGATTCGGGGTACTTTGACGCCGGCGAGGTCGACGCCAAAAAAAACGAGGTCGACGGCGGCTTTCTGGGGCCTGATGGCAGCATCATCGCCGCCGATCGATTCGTAACGGCTGTCGTGTCCTTCACGCCGGGCGATTGCGCTGGCTTTGGCGCTTCGAAAATGCCCGAAGTCGTAGAAGGCCCGCCGGTTGGTGGCGGCGCGCTTGCGGGCAGCCTCGACGTTGTCTCGCTTGGCAATGGCGGCGAGATCGTCGTTAGCTTCGAACCGAACGCGATCGTCGACGGACCTGGCATCGACTTTCTCGTGTTCGAAAACCCATTCTGGATAGGTGGCGATCCCAACAATCCAGCGGCCGAACTGGGTGAAGTGAGTGTGAGCGAAGACGGCATCACGTGGAAAACGTTTCCGTGCGCAGCAGCGTCGACCCCTCCGTATGGCCAATGCGCGGGATGGCACCCGGTGTTTTCTGCGCCGGGCAATGGCATTTCGCCGATCGATCGAACTGTGGCTGGCGGCGATCCGTTCGACCTTGCCGACGTGGGCCTTTCCACGGCACGCTACGTCCGCATTCGCGACATGACGAGCGAGCCGTGCCCGGCAAGTCCGCCGAAGCCCAACACGAACGGATTCGATCTCGACGCCGTTGCCATTGTCAACGCCGCGGATCCTTAACCCGGATAATTCATGCCGCTTTCGGCTATGCTGCTTGTCGTCTCCGCCCAACCGAACCCAAGGAGCTTTACTGTGAATCGCACCGGCCGCACGATCCCGTTTGCCTCGCTTGTTCCGCTTGCCCTCGTTGTCGCCGCGCTGGGCACGGGCTGCGAGAAGAAAGACGCGCAACAGCCTCCGCAATACGCTGCAAATCCGGGCTACGGATCGCAGCCGCCACCAGGCGCTTACCCGCAGCAGCAACCGGGCGCTTACCCACAACAGCCCGGCGCTTACCAGCAGTACCCGCAGCAGCAACCCGGTGCCTATCCACAGCAGCAACCCGCTTATCCGCAGCAGCAACCCGGCACTTATTACCCACAGCCGCAAACCGCTTACCCGCAGCCTGCGCAGCCTGGCGCAACCACGCAAACGCAGCAGCCAAGCGGTTTCCCGTTCCCGATGCCGCAACAAAGCGGCAGTACCCCCACAAGCACCGCGCAGCCGCTCGATCCGAATCTTGCGGCACTTGCAACCGCTCCACTTGCCATATTCGCGGCTACCGAAGCGCCTGGCATGGCGAAAGACGGTCCCATCGTTGCCGGCCAATTCCAAGAAGGGCAAACGCTCGAGAGCACGTTCACGTTTCAACCAGGCAGGTGTTACACGCTCGTGGCGCAGGGGGTGGGCCTCATTACGTCACTGCAGCTCGAAATGCAGTATGTGACTCCAATTCCGGGAATTTCGCCGAGCATTGCCAGGAGCCCACAATCGGGCCCGCAAGCCTCCATCGGCGGCAAGTCCAATTGCCAACGCCCAGCAGCCCCATTCCCCGCGAATGCGAAGTTCATTGTTCGCGTCGCGAGAGGTGCGGGAATCGCCGCCGCCCAACTTTATTCAAAGTAAGAGCATGTTTACCAGCCGTCACGAGCGACGTGAGGCAACCGAACCCCTCGAAGGTTGCTCCCGTCGTCTTTTTGCCGATTTCCGTCGCATCGCTTCGTTGCTTCTCCTCAAGCTGCACAAGCAGCTCTCGTCGAAGCGCCTCGC